>Ga0207684_10002749_pt1 | contig 17526 bp, 14 predicted proteins | sample KBSK5501metaG_FD_184342 | JGI IMG/M metagenome (GOLD analysis project Ga0207684, IMG submission 184342) | Corn, switchgrass and miscanthus rhizosphere microbial communities from Kellogg Biological Station, Michigan, USA - KBS K5-50-1 metaG... | ecosystem: Host-associated > Plants > Roots >...
AGCTGGCCGCAGTTCGGCGTCAATATGAACAGGACATAGCGAATGGTGTGAAGCTCACGATTGTGGGCTCGCAGGTCTCCGGGAATACCGTTTCTATCCGCATCGAGCTGAGGGGAACCGCAATGCCGGCCGCGGGAGTGGACCGAATTGTCGGCACGGACACCATCGACGTGCGGGGGGACAAAATCTCAGCCCTTCGGTTTATGGCAGACTTGAATGACCCTCAGACGGCGAAGTTCCGCGAGTGGGCGCGTACGCAAAGTCAACCGTCGAGACAGTGACGTTATCTGGCGACGACAATGACGCTCGACCCTACAGGCAAGATGGCGATCGCCAACGGAGCTGTCAACGGGATCGTGTGCTCGCTGCATTTCTGCTGAGCGTCGGCGCGCGAGAGCTGGCCCTGGATCAATGAGTTCTAGGATCCAAAAGACAAAGCGGCTCCCTGGTAGAGGCCGCTTTGGGCTGAATTCGCGCTAGTTGCTGCCTCGCTGCCCCGCCGCCCCAGGTCCCACCAAAGGCCCAGAACATATGCAGGGCGGCGAGCAAGCCGAAGACCGCGCCCAGCGCGACGCCGATCATCGTTTTCGAGAACATCATTCCTGTGCTAGCTGACGGCGGGCGTCAGCGAGCCTAGACACCGCTGCGGAGCGGAGGCTGTACGGCGTCGCGTACACGCTTTGGTCAAGCGCGGGACTAGCCTCTGGGTTCCGCTCTGGTGCTCCCCAGCCAGGAGCCTACTCCTTTCGCCCTGAATGCGTCTCCACGGCGTGGCGGGCAGCCCAGTGCAGAGCGGCCGCGAATGCTCTTACTCACACCCCATCTACCATGTCACCGTGCGCCCTTGCTCCCCCCAGGTACAAAAGCCGGAACGTTCATGTAATAGGCAAGGACCATGGGACTTCCCCCCGGGGTGTTCCGAGGTCTTCCTTGTCAGCATGACCCACGACGATCCCGACGACCGGCCGAAGGCCGTCTTCGACGGCACGGTCACGCCGATCTCCTGCTGCCGATCATCCTTCACTCACCGAAGGGCAGCTCGGCGTCTATCAGATCCGTGTAGACGTAGAACTTGAACAGGTTGAGCGCCTGGTAGCGCTCGCGCAGGCCGTTTACGGCCTGCCGACGCAGCGCCAGGAGCGGCTGGCTCTCCGGATAGGTCACCAGCGCGAGATCGACGAGCCGGTGGGCGAGCGCGTGGTCGCCCCGCTCGACCAGCGTCCGCACGCTCCGGACGAAGGCCGCCTCCTGCCCGCCGCCGAGCAGATCGAGCGCGGCCGCCCACGCCTTCGGGGGAATCGTCTCCATGCCGTCGCCGTCGGGCTTCCAGTAGCCGGTGCGTTGGTGGTACGTGCGCTTGATGAAGTTCTCGCGGGCGACCACGAACGCCACCACGGCGGCCGGGTGCGCCTGGAGCACGCGCGGGAGCACGTTCTCGTCGAGGATCTCGGCCAGCGTCTTCCCCTCACCGATCGCCCGGCGCGTGCGCTCGTAGACTTCGCGCAGACCGGCGTCGAGGCCCTCGAGCGCCGCCATCGTGAAGTTCTGCGTGAGCGCGGCGTGGCCGTGGATCAACAGCTTGGGCTTGAGCGAGCGGACCAGCTCGATCGTCTCGAAGAATCCCTCCGGCGAGCCCTCGGCTACGAACGGCGCCCCGAGCCACGGCATGAACGCGTCGCCGACGAAGACGCCGCCGCTCGCCGGGAGGTGGATGACGAGGGCGTCTTCGGTTTCGCCGCTGCGCACCGGATAGAGGACGAACTCGGTGCGGCCGATCGTGAGCTTCTCGCGCTTAGCCACGAGGCGATTCGGGACGACGTGGAGACGCCGCGGCCCCTCGGGCCCGAAGAGCGACGTCGTGAAGGATCGGAACTGGACGCTCGTTTCGTTGACGGTCCGGAGCTCCTCGGGGAACCGCGCCTGCGCGATCACCTGCGTCCGGGGGCCCTTGAGCGCGCCCAGTCCCCCGATGTGGTCCCAGTGGGCGTGCGTCAGGAGGACGTGCGTGATCGGCCGCGAGGACACCTTGCGGAACGCCGCGAGCGCCGTCCGCACTCTCGTCTCGGAGCTTCCCGCGTCGATCGCCACGACCCCATCGGCCGTCTCGACGAAGACGAGGTCGGCGAAGTCGTAGCCGCGGGCGACGTACACCTTCGGCGCCACTTGCAGCAGCTCGGGCGGGGCCTGACGCACGCCGTCCTTGGCCGTGATGGCGGAGTCCGTGGTGAACTGCGGCTCGTCGGGATCGAGCGACGTCGAGCCCGACCGGGCGAGCGCCGCCGTCGCTTCGGCGGTGCGGCCCAGCATCGTCAGCGCCTGGGCGAGCCCGCGGTGGGCGTTGCGCACGACGCCCCGCGGGAAGCGCTCCCGGTTCTGAATGATCCACTCGAAATCCTCGACCGCCGCCTGCGCTTTCCCCAGGTCGGGCGGGAGCTGCGCGAACACGCGTCCGCGGAAGAATCGCGTGAGGCCGGGCGCCCGACCGACGGCGGTGTCGAGCTTGCCTATGGCCTCGGTCACCCAGGCGACCCGTTGCTCGAGCGGAACCTCCGGCGCGAGGCGGGCCTGAAAGAACCCTTCCAGCGACAGGAACAGCGGCTGGCCGGGCTGCGCCTTCGCGCGCTCCTGGAAATAGGCGTACGCGTCGCGATCGCGGCGGCTCGCGAGGAACTGCGCGCTCACGGCGAGGATCGCCGCCGGCGGCGCGTTCGGCCACCGGACCGCCTCCTGCAGCGCCTCAAGCTCGAGGTTGCGTGTGATCGGCGGATCGCCGGCTCCCGCGGGCACGGCCGATGTGAGGAGGACGGCGGCCAGCAGAAACAGTCGCAGGATCATGGTGAGCTCCTTTCGGCCCTTTTCTGGCAACCGGGATGCCACGCGTGGCGTCGCGCAAGTCGCCCGCAGGGTGTTTCAGAACGAAACGAGGTGCTTTTCGAAACGAAACGCGGACGATTCGGGGTTCCCGGCCCGGGGGATTTGAAAAAGGTGACCACTCTGCTTGTCGTTCGAATCGGGCACGGTGACCCGCCGGAAGCCGACAGCGCCGGCCGCAGCCGGCGTGCAAAGGAGTATGAGGATCGCCAGGAGTGACAGCGTGATCTTCATGCGGCACCTCCCGCTTGGGACCGTTTGCGTCTCGTGCCCGTCGTCGGGGCGCTTGGCACCCCGTAGTAACACGGAGATGTTGACAATGTCAACACCCGCGGCTTACTCTACCGGCCGTGCGACAGGCTAGCCAGAAGCCAGTGCCGGACCCCCGGCGCCTGGCGCGTCAGCCCCAGGGCTCGAAGCGATACCACCACGGCGACCTTCCGCGCGCGCTGCTCAGCGCCGCGCTCGCCATCGTGGAGTCCCGAGGTTCTGAGGCGCTAACGTTGCGGGCAGCCGCCCGCCTCGCGGGGGTCTCGCAGACCGCTCCCTACCGGCACTTCGTGAACAAAGAGGCGATCCTTGCCGCGGTGGCCGAGGAAGGATTCCGCTCACTCATGGCCGCTATGGCTCATGCGGCGGCTTTAGCTGACAGCCCGTTGCAGAGCCTCCGCGCGGTCGGGCTCGCCTACGTGACGTTCGCCACACATCATTCCTCGCACTTCCGAGTCATGTTCGGTCGCGAGATGGCAGACCGGTCAGCGTCCACCTCCCTACGGCAGATCTCGACCGATACGCTCAACGTGGTCGTCGGCGTCATATCGGATTGCCAGCGCGCCGGGCTTGTGCGGTCAGAGGAGCCGGCCGCGGATCTGGCCCTCACCGCATGGTCCACCGTCCACGGCCTGTCCACCCTGCTGGTCAACGGGGTGCTCGACAGGTCGATCGCTGAGGTGGCGGAGATGGTCACGCGAGATCTATTCCTTGGCCTCGGCGTACGTGATGGGTGACGCGCTCGGGTGCCGCCAGGCGACCTGAGTCCACATGTCCACATCGCTGTAACGAGGGGGCGCGGCTGATCGTCACGTGTACTCTCTACTCACCGCGCTCGCGAATCGTTGTGTCGATACAGAAGGCGGTTGCTCGGCAAGACGAACGTTTCGATGTTGTCAGGCAGCGGATAAGCAGGTCCCTTTGATCAAAGAGTCTTTTGGAGAGCTAAGCCGCGGAGACCGACCGTTGCATGAAGGATCGAGAGACAGGCGGTGGGGCAGTCGTGAACGGTGCCGGCTTACAAGGAGACAGCCATGGAATTCCACGGCGTCGACGTCAGTACCCAGTTCAAACGCATGCGGGAGCTCGTGCCGGAGGCGTACCGGGCCTTCCTCGAGTTCGATCAGAAAGCGTTCAAGGACGGCGCGCTCCCCGGCAAGACCAAGGAGCTCATGGCGCTCGGCATCGCCCAGATCACCCAGTGCCCGTGGTGCATCCAGGCGCATACGCAGAAGGCGGCGCTGGCCGGAGCCTCCGACGCGGAGATCGCGGAGACGACCTTCGTCGCGATGGCGATGGCGGCCGGGGCGGCGTGGAGCCACGGTGGGCTGGCGCTCCAGTGCCTCCAAGAACACAAGGGCTAGTTTCGGACCCGCCGTCGGGCACGGCTAAGAAGACGAAGTGTGCCTGGATCAACCAGTTCTAAGGGCCTATCTCCTCTTTTCCCGGAGGCGAGCACGCGCTGTGCTAGCGGCCGACGAGCTGCGCGACGACTGGGCAAGTGCGTCCATGAACGGCTCGTGCGTCATGATGTAGGAGATGCCCCAGCAGCTCGCGACGCGCCTCGAGATCGGCAACCGTCTGATCCACCGTTCCGACGAGCACGTAAGGGCTGGGCCCGAGACACACTTGCTGCTTTGCCATGGCGTGTTGGCCCCGCGCGCACGCTGACGCACCCGAGCAATCGTCGATTCGGCCCGATCCGCCGGTCGATTGACGGCGGTGGTGTGTCTGGCCTAGCATGCCGCTCACCGGAGCCGGTTCGCTCGACCCCGGCAGGAGGCCGCTCCGGTGCCTGAAATAATCCTCGGGCGTCGCCCGTACTCTCTTGGCAGAGGGCGAGGAGCGTGCGGTCATAGAGACCGGCCATGCAGCGACCCCGGGCTCGGGTGCGGAAGACCGGCGAGCAGAGCTTGAGCTTGCGCGTCGCGCCCGCCGCGGCGATGCGGCGGCCTTCGACGAGCTGGTGCTGCGCTTTCGCCGGCCCGTCTACCGCTTCTGCTGGCGACTGCTCCGATCTCCCGACGCGGAGGATCTCGCCCAGGACACGTTCGTGCGCGCCTTCGTCCACTTCGAGCGGTTCGATCCGGAGCGCCCGGTCTTGCCCTGGCTCATCGCCATCGCACGGCGGCTCTGTCTGGACCTGCTCCGGCGACGGAAGGTGATGGCCAGGGTGGAGACGCTGCCGGTCACCGGCCCCTCGGCACGAGGCCCCGAGGGTGAGGCCTCGCTGCGGGAGCAGCTTTCACGTCTCGAGCGAGCTCTCGACGATCTGGACGAGGGGCCGAGAGTGGCCATCGTCCTCTTCCACATCGAGGAGATGTCGTACCGAGACATCGCCGCTGCCCTCGAGGTGCCGATGGGCACGGTGATGACGTGGCTCCATCGAGGCCGCGCCCAGCTCAAGCGGGCGCTGGAGAGCCCATCCGTCACATGAGCCAGCGGCCCGACGAGAACGAGCGGCTTACCAGCCTGCTCCAGGCGCTTCGCGTGCCGGAGCCATCGGCCGAGTTCCTCGCCGGCGCGCGGAGGCGCTATCTCGATGCGATCGAGGTGCGTGATCGGCGTCAGGTCCTCACGGGATTCTTGGCCGCGGTCGTCGGCCTGGCGGTGATCGCCATTCTCCTAGGTCCGACCATCGAGCCGGCCGCTCTTCTCGCGTCGCTCGCGGAAGTAGCGGCCGACCTCGCCAGATGGACAACCGGTGTCGGCGTCGTCCTTGCTCTGGTGCCGCTCGCCATCTGGGCCTCGGCTGCACTGGCCTCCACGGCGGCTGTTCTGTCACTCGTCCTCGTCGCGCGGGCGCGGTCGCTCGGGCTCGTGAAATAAACAGCACGCTCGACCGTACTCCCGGGTGAAGGGAGATCGGACATGCGCGCAACCAAGCTGATCATCGTTCTCGCCGTCGCTCTCATGAGTCTGCCCGGCCTCGCCTGGGCGGCCGCGCCGGATAGCCGTCGGCTGGAGGGCCGACTTCCTGACAACTCTCCCGTGGTCTCCCTCGCCCAGCCGCGGGGGACGGTCCTCGACGCGCTGAGCGCCATCGCCAAGCAGACGGGCTGGAGTCTGGTGGTCACCGCGCCGGAGAGCGCGACCAGCCGCCCGCTCACCATCCAGGTCTCGAAACGCCCCGCCGGCGAGGTGCTCGATCTGGTTCTCGATGCCGGCTCGCTCCGGGCCTCGTTCGCCGACGGCGTCCTCCGCGTTCGCTCGGATGACACCGCGAAGTCGGCGGATTCATGGCGCGAGCGACGGCGTGAGCGGCGCGGTCGCCACGGGTCCGAGCGCGTGGTCTTCGGCCGATCCCTGACGATCGGCGCCGACGAGACCGTCGACAAGGCCGTGGCCATCGGCGGCTCCGTCACGATCGCCGGTCACGTCCGATACGATGCGGTGGCGATAGGCGGCTCGGTCACGCTCCTCCCGGGCGCCAGTGTCGGCGGCGACTCGGTCGCGATCGGCGGAGCCGTTTCGGTCGCGGAGGGCGCCACGCTCGAGGGCGACAACGTGAGTCTCGGCGGGGCGATCCCGACGACGGTTGGCTCGATGACCCGCTGGGTGGTCGGCGGGCCTCACATGCTCTCGATGTTCCGCTTCGCCTCGCGGCTGACGCGCGCCGTGCTGCTGTTGATCATCGCGGTGCTCATCGCGGTGGCCTTCCCCGGCGCCTTGACGCGCATCGGGGCGTATCTCGTCCATCGACCCGGGCTCTCGGCGCTCGCCGGCGTCGCGATCCTCCTGGGATTCGTGCCGCTCTGCGTCCTGCTGGCCGTGACGATCATCGGTATCCCGCTGATCCCGGTGGCGGTGATGCTTCTCGTCGCCCTCTTCCTGTTCGGGTTCACGGTCTCGGCCGCATGGCTCGGCGAGAGGCTACCGTTCCTTCAGGGGAAAACACCCGTCAAGACGGTCGCCCTGGGAGGCGCCGTCTTCGTCCTCGTGGGCCTGATACCGTGGATCGGCACCGCCGCGCTGATTGTCGCGGCCGCCTTCTCAGCCGGCGCGACGCTCCTCTCGCGCTTCGGGCGCACACAGGCTGTTGCTGTCTAGGCCGAACCACCCCGTCGACGAAGGAATTGACGCCTCGTGCTAGCACAACGAGCCCCACGGCGCGTGCCAGATGCGCCGCTGACTCCGGCAGGTGTTGGAGGCGCGGCGGTAGTGCGGGGCGCGGCGGCGCGGGCGTTGGCGGGGGTGGCCGCCGCGGTCGCGATCGGGACGGCGCTTGTGCACGGTCAGGTCCGCGATGCCGGCCGGATCGAGCTGGTGACGCTCCGCTCGGGCTCTTACGCCGACTTCCGTCAGGTCTTCGCGCGCGAGGCGCCGGCGGCCGTATCGGTCCCCGCGACCCTCCGCTTCCCCGATCGACCGCGCGATCGCTATCCGGCGGTGGTGGTGGTCCACACGATCGGCGGCTTCCAGGAGGCCAACGAGGGCTGGCAGGCGGCGGAGCTTCGCCGGAGCGGGTTCGCGACGCTGACCTACGACAGCTTCAGCGCGCGGGGCCTGAGCCAGTCCGCGGTCATCGGCTCCCGCGCCGGCCCGCCGATGGCGTCCGGAGTCGCCGACGCACTCGCCGCGCTCCGGCTGCTGGCCGGGCACCCGCGGATCGCCGCCGACCGTATCGGCATCGTCGGCTTCTCGTTCGGCGGCGAGGTGGCGCATCTCACCGCGTTCGAGACGCTCCGCGCCGCGATGGAGGCGGGGCCGTCGCGGTTCGCGGCTCACGTCGCGATCTACCCGGCCGGCAACTACGGTGCGCGGGCCGAGGCAGGCGCATACACCGGCGCTCCGATCCTGATGCTGCTCGGCGAGAAGGACGACAACCTGCCGGTGGCCAAGGTCGACGGCTATCTCGCCTACGCGAGCGGAGCGGGCCATCCGGCGCCGATCACGACAGTAGTCTATCCGGGCGCGCTCCACGCCTGGACGGTGCCCACCCTGAGCGTCCCGCGCTTCTACCCCCAGTACGGGAGCGGCCGGAAGTGCCCCCTCATTCTGTTCGGGCGCGGGGCGCCCACCGTGCTCGTGGACGGGCGCGTGCAGCCATTCGACCCGGACGCGTTCACCGCGTGCCGAGCCGCGGGGCCGGGCTACTCGATGGCCTACGACGCCACCACCCGCACCAAATCCGCCGCGGACACGGTGGCATTTCTCCAGCATCACCTACGCCCGTGAAACGGGGCAAGACCACACCCACATTAGGCGATCGCCGGTCCACAACCACTGATATCAAAGATGCCTAGCTTCGAGATCGATTTGATCTAGACGCGTTGCGAGGACCCGCATCCGCGGTCGGCTCGCCGCTCTTTGTCCGCCTCGCCGTCGGCCGCCACCTCACGCCCGCCCACCAGCTACGGCGATACCTGCTGTAAGCGACCGCCGAGTCGGGAACGAGCCAGGCGCGGGGGACTACGAGCGCCGGGGCTCGCGACGGACCGAGACGTTGGCCACCACGGCCGCCACCGCGAGCAGGGGCGACAGCGTGACGAGTGGTGACGCTCGCGCCTGCAGAACGGCCCCGGCGAGCGCTCCCAGGCCGTATACAACGAAGACCGCGGCGAGCAGTCCGACGCGGCGCTCCCAGTTCACGGCGGGCGCCGCGTCCACGGCAGCCGTCTGGACGCCGGCTCGAAGCCAGCCAACGAGGTCGACCATCAGGCTCGTCAGCGTGCCCGTGATATAGGTGGTCGCGATCCCGGGAACCCCGAGACGGCGGACGGCGGCCGCCTGGATTCCCATCGCGACGCCCGACAGCACGATCAGGATGTGGACGACGCCTTCACCCCGCCCGGGCCCGGAGAGAGCCCAGACGACGCTGAAGAGAAGGAGCACGGTGCCCTCGAGCGCCAGCGCCCAAGTCACGGCGGGCGGCCACACGTCTCGCTCGCCGCCCCGCTCGACGATCAACGCGCCCACGGCGGCGCCCGCCGCAAACCCGACGAGGGCGATGATCGAGCGCAGCACCGCCCACACCTCGCCCTGCGCGAGGGCCAGCCCCAGGAGCACCGTGTTGCCAGTCATCATCGCGGTGAAGACGTGGCCGAGGCCGAGATAGCTGATCGCGTCCACGCTACCGGCGGCCCATGTGAGCGCCAGGAGCATGGAGTCACGTCCGGGGGTGGACAATGCGGCCTCAGAATATCTTAATTTCGCTCAATGTAGCTAACGGCGCCGGCGCCCACACTAGGTTCTCATCAATGCGCGATTATAGGGTGCGGCTGCCTGCGCTCGCAGAGCACACCACCCGCCCAGCGCTTCGCTGATTCGGAACCCCGGAGGGTTATTCCGGCGGTTGGAGCACGTTGTTAACGTTGAGCATCGGAAGCGTCGCGCTCGACTGTCCAGACTGTGACCGGCTGGTCCCGCCCCGCCACGCGCACTTCTCCGCGGCGCGTGAAGCGGTTGAGCAGCCCGTCGGCCGCCGTGCCCTCGGCGCGAACCTGGGTCACGAGCTCGTCGGTGACCACGATCAGGGCGTCGATCTCGCGGGTGAGCCGCTCCAGCCGGCTCGACACGTTGACCGTGTCGCCGATCACGAGGTAGTCGAGCCGCTGCCCGTCGCCGATGCTGCCCACGACGGCTTCGCCGTAGTGGGCGCCGATCCCGATCTCTACCGGAAGCTCCCCGCGCACCACCCGCTCGGCGCTCCAGCGGCTTGTCTCGGCGGCCAGTGTCACGGCACAGCGCAGGGCCCGGCTGGCATCGTCCGGCCCGGAGGACGGCGTCCCGAACGTCGCCATGACCGCGTCGCCGATGTACTTTTCAAGCGTGCCGCCATGCTCGAAGATGACGTGCGTGACACGCTCGTGAAACCCCTGCAAGAACGCCATCGTGCGCACGGCTCCGATCGACTCGCTGATCGTCGTAAACCCCCTGACGTCGGCGAAGAGCACGGCGACCCGCTGCTGCCGTGCCGCGGTCTCGCTGGGCCCCGCGCTCGCCAGCACGTCGACGACGTTCGGGGAGAAGTATCGCGCGAGGTTCGCGCGGGCAAGATGGTCCGCCACCTGCCGCCTCAACAGGCTCCGCGAGCGCGCCACGGCGGCGGCCAGAACCAGGGTGAGGAGCAGCAGCAGCACTGTCTCGGTGCGCCAGGCCGTGTCGCTCACGAAGCGCGGGTCGAGATAGAGGGCGAGCGAGCCGGTCGGGCTCAGCCCCGGCGTGTCGATGAGGGGCCCGTGGGCCGTGACCGTGCCGGGCAAGCGCAGCATGACGTGGTGCCCCACGCCCCAGGCCACCGCCGTGAGCGCGCCCGTCCAGACGACGAGGCTCGGCGAGTACGACAGCACCGTGCCCGCGACGTAGATGAAGAGATAGAACACGGTGACGAGGCGGAGCTGCATCTGGGGCGGCCAGTCCTCGGGGAACGTGAACGGCGCGAGCACGGCGATGACCAGGAGCGCCACCTCGAGGACGGTGAAGACGCCGGCCCAGAAGACTGGGCGGCCCCATCGTCGGCCGAGCAGGTACTGGACGACGCCGGACAGGGCGAAAGCGGTGACGGTGAGGAGCCCCAGCGCCATTCGCAGGGGCGCGTAGTTCATGATGAGCCAGAGGGCCACGGCGGCGAGGACCACGAGGCGGACGCGCAGAAGGAAGCGAAGCCCGTCCTGTTCTGCCGCCGCGACGGTCTTCTCGATGCTCGACTCCGGCATGGCGCTCTCCCTGTGTCGCCAATCTAGCAGAGAGCGGAAGCGCGAAGCGCCTCGCGCTCAGACGTGTTGAACGCGACGCTGGCCTCGCCACCTCGCTCAAGGTGGTTGAACTACCATAGCAGCTGGTACGACATCCGCCGGTGGGTCATCGCCTGGGTTGGCCCGTCACCGAGTGTATTCCGAGTACTTTGAAACGTGATCGGCGAGATCCGCGAGATTCTGGCGCAATTGTTCCAGCGCGGAGGCGCTGGCTGCCCGGCAATGTGAAAGCCGAGCTCGCGGCACGGAGCGTCGACACGATCGTGTATCAAGGGTGACATCGTCACGGCCCGTGGCGAAGTGCGCGTCCGCTAGTTACCGATCCGATGAAGTTTACTCCGGCAGCCAAACCGATCCCGTTTGTCAAAGCCCAGGGGACAGGCCAGATGATCCAAGAGTCCTGATCAAGTGTGGCTTGCAAGTAGCCGTCGCTGCAAGGGCGGTAATGAATCAGCATCGGTGCTCAAAAGGGAATGATTCCACGACCTGTCCCCCCGGCGCCCTCGACCGTTCCGGCGCCAGGAGCGGAGTGCTCTCGCGTGAGGTCGTGTGGCCTGCTTCTCATCGGGGCCGGTGTCGCCAGCCGCGTGCGCGGATGGGTTCAGGCCTTGATGTACCAGGGAACGTTGATGAGGACGATGCGCTCGTTGCCCCTCAACAGGATGAACCACTTCAGGATTTCGGCGCGTTTGTTGTGCAGGGGATAGTGGTACCAGTGGCGCTCCACCAGCTCGGGCACGATCACCGCGATTTGGCGGCTAGGGTTTTCGGCTTCGACCTTCAGGACGTACTCACAAATGGGAAGTGCGACCAAGCGGTAGGGTGACGGCAGTACCACCAGCTTCGGCGGGTTAATTCCCGCACGCTTCAGCGGCGCCTCCGCCATGCGGCCCCATTCCGGCTGGAGATGGCTGTCTTCGTTTTCCATCACTACGTGCACGGCGATGATATCCGTGGAAAGCCTGAGCGCGAACTCGAGTGCGTTCTTGGCGATCCTGTCCCACTCCTGAATGGGGACGATCACGATGGGAGCTTGTGGCTTGGTGACCACGAGGGGAGACGAGCTTCTTGTTTCCTCCGCCACGCGGTCGTAGTGGCGGTGCACCCACAGCATCGCCGAGAGCATGGCGACGATGAGCAGCGCGCTCACCCACGCTCCTTCGGTAAACTTGGCGACCAGCACGACCAGCAGCGTGATGCCCGTAACCGCTGCGCCGAGGCCGTTGACGAACATGCTGTGCGCGGCGCCGCTCCCTCCCACGCGCTTCCAGTGCGCCACCATCCCCGCCTGCGACAACGTAAACGCCAGGAACGCGCCGATCGCGTAGAGCGGGATCAGCCGGTCCGTCACGCCGCCAAAGAGCACGAGGAGCGCGGCCGTGAGTGCCGCAAGCACGAGAATGCCCTCGGTGTACACCAGGCGGCGGCCGCGAAAGCCGAACGCGTGCGGCAGAAAGCTGTTCTGCGCGACGGCGCGGCAAAGGCGCGGGAAGTCGGCAAAGGCGGTGTTGGCGGAAAGCGAGAGGATGACGAGGACGGAGCCGATGGTCACATAGTAGAACCATCCGCGGCCCGCGACGGCCGCGACCAGCATCGACAACACGCTTTGATAGCCAGGCTGGCCGGGGTCAGTGGCGGCGATGCCGTAGGCGCGGACGAGGTAGGCGATGCCGGCGAGAAGAACGATCAGCAGGACGATGATGACGGTCAGCGTGCGCTGGGCGGTTTTGACGGTCGGCTCGCGGAAGGCGCGCACGCCGTTGCTGACGGCTTCGACGCCGGTCATCGCGGTGCAGCCGTTCGAGAACACCTGCAACAGCAGCCACAGACCGACGGCAGCCGTTGCCGCCGACAGAGGAGCCGGAGGGGGGACGACCGGGGCGGGATGGCCGCCGGCGACGATCGTGTTTGAAAGGCCGACCGTGATGGTGAGCAGCAGCGTGCCGACGAAGAGGAAGGTGGGAATGATGAAGACGATGCCCGCTTCGCGGACGCCGCGCAGGTTCACCAGCGTGATCAGCGCGAGAATACCAAGGCACAGCCACAGCGTGTGCGGGTGGAGTTTCGGGACCGCGGACACCAATGCGCCGACACCGGCGGAGATCCCTACCGCGGCGGTGAGAATGTAGTCGATCATGAGCGCTGCCGCGGCGAGCAGGCCGGGAAAGGTGCCGAGATTCTCCGAGGCAACCGTATAGGAGCCACCCCCTCCCGGATAGGCGGCAATCGTCTGACGATAGGAAAAATAGACGATCGTGAGAAGCACGATGATGCTCGCGCTGATGGGCACGATGTAGGCGACGCCTGCGAGTCCCAGCGGAATCAGCAGCGTGAGAGCCGCTTCCGGGCCGTACGCGGCGGAGCTGAGGGCGTCGAGGCCGAAGATGGGGATTCCGGCGGACACGCCCACCTGTTCGCCGCGCTCGTCGGAGGTGGCGATGGGCTTGCCGAGCAGGATATCGAGAATGGACATGCGCCTGACCTGCCCCCAAGGTGATGGCCGACCGCTATGTTAGCCCAACGCAGCGGGCGGGTCTCCCCGATTTGGGGTCGGCTAGGCCCGAGAACTTCGGCGCTCGGGTGGACTCAGAATCGGAGAGGAGGCATCGAGAGCTTGTCAGTGAGGATCCTCCAGCAACGACTCTTCAACACAGGTGAATCGTAACCAGGCGGCACGCCATGCATCTCCTCGCTTGGCCTCCCCTCCCGTCGGGGCCACGATCTCACGGAATCAGGCTGTTATCTCGAAGCGGAATTCGAGCGGCCTGTTCGCCTGCAATTGGTTGCGGGCCCCCGCGTCGGGTTGCAGATGAGAGCCAGACGGCCTCTAGCGCCTATCTCCCTTAACCTTTTGGGTCGATTTCGATAATTGCAAGGGCTGGATTTGCAGAATGCTACACGCAGCCGGAGATTCTCTGGCTTGACCTTGTTCTTTAGCAACTTCCGGCGCGTATGGGGTGCCACACCCGCGCGACACGCCACCACCGCGCGTGAGATGTGCCGCGGGACGTGTCGGTGTCAAGTGACCCCAGAGGAAGACTTGCGAAGCCTGGCCGCGATCCCCTATGCTGCCTGCCCACAAGGCTAGCGTTACGAGATCGAAACGGCAGGAGGAACCGCCATGGGCCGGGGACCTACGCTCCTCACGGTCGTGCTCCTCGTCGGCCTCGTGGCCCAACTCGCCCACGCGCAGCAAGGCCCGACCCAGGCGGAACTCGACGCGGCGGCCTCCAACGCAGCGGATTGGCTCCTCCCGAACCACGACTACGGCGGGCAGCGCTTCGTGGACGCGACGGAGATCACCCGCGACAATGCGAGCTCGCTTCGCCCCGCGTGCGTCTTCGAGACTCACGAACTGCGCCCGTTCTATACCAATCCGCTCGTCTACCGCGGGATCATGTACCTCACCACATCGCAGTCCACGATCGCCCTGGACGCGGCCACGTGTCAGGTTCAGTGGCGGCACGACTGGACGCTCAAAGGCAAGAGGAACTGGCCGCAAAGCCGCGGCGTCGCCCTGAAGGAGGGCATCCTCATCCGGGGCACCACCGATGGATACCTCCTGGCGCTCGATGCGTTGACCGGCCGGCTGCTCTGGGAGCGAGCGGCGGCGGACGCGGACAGCGGCGAGACCTTCACGATGCCGCCGGTCATTTTCGAGGATCTCGTCATCATCGGCCCGGCTGGCAACGAAGTCCCGGTGCGCGGCTGGGTAGGCGCCTTCCGCGCGGCGACCGGCGAAGCGGTGTGGCGGTTCAATACGCGCCCGGCGGCCGGCGAGCCGGGCGCCGAGACGTGGAGCGCGACCGAGGCCGTGACCGGCGGAGGCGCGGTGTGGACACCCTTCTCCCTGGACTCGGCCCAGGGGCTGGTCTTCGTCGCGGTCGGCAATCCGGCGCCGGACTACTTTGGCGACGTCCGACAGGGCGCCAACCTTTACACCAACTCGCTGGTCGTCCTCGATGTGCGAACCGGCAAGCTCGTGTGGCACTACCAGGCGGTGCCGCACGATCTGCACGACTGGGACCTGACGCAGGTCAGCCCGCTCTTCACCGCGGAGGTGAACGGCACGCCGCGGCGGCTCGTGTCGGTCGTCGGCAAGGACGGCCTGCTGCACGTGCTGGACCGGGAGAGCCACGAGCACATCTATGAGGTGGCGGTCACCCGTCGAGAGAACGTCGATGTGCCTCCCACGCTCGAAGGCGTTCGCGCATGTCCGGGCCCACTCGGCGGGGTCCAGTGGAACGGGCCAGCCTTCAACCCCCGGACCAACATGCTATACGTGGGTTCGGTGGACTGGTGCGGCACCTTCAAGAAGGCCGAGGAGCTCGAGCACGTGATGGGACGGAACTACATCGGTGGACGGTTCATCCCGGACCCGGCTGAGCCGGCCCACGGCTGGCTGACCGCCATCGATGCCTCCACCGGCGCGATTCGCTGGCGTTATCGTTCACGGCGCCCGATGCTCGCGGCGGTCACCACAACGTCCACGGACCTGCTGTTCACGGGCGAGCTGGAGGGCGACTTCCTCGTCCTCGACGGCCGCGACGGTGCCGTGCTCTATCGCTTCAACACCGGCGCCGCGTTGGCCGGCGGTGTCGTCACCTATCAGATGGCCGGCAAACAATACGTCGCGGCGACCTCGGGCGCCACGACGTATTTCTGGGGAACACAGTTGGTCCCGGCCCGCGTGACCATCTTCTCCCTGCCGGCGCCGGACAGGCCATGAGTGCGACAACCCCTCCACTCGAACCCTAACTACAGCTTGCAGCGGCCGGCACCTCGCGTCGCTCGGCGCCGTCGCTGAAGCTGGCGTTGGGCAGATAAAGAGGACGGTCCGTCCGATGACGACTCGTCGAATGCATTTCAGTTCGACCAAGACCTGAGCCTGCCCTCCAGAAGTGGGCACAGCTCGAAGATGAGTAGATTCTGCAGCATCGCGCTCGTCCTGTTTCTCCTCGCGCCGGTTGTCACCGAGGCGCAGCAAGCCGGCCGCGGTGCCCGTGTCGGTGAGCTTATCGCCGATCCGCTGCTTCGCCAGACCTTCCGTCAAGGCCTGCGCGAGTTGGGCTACTTCGAGGGTCAGAACATCACCTTTGAGACCCGGGATGTGGAAGGCCCGCTCGACCGTCTCTCGGACCTAGCCGCCGAACTTGTCCGTCTGCGCGTTGATATCATCCTCGTCGATACATCGCCAGCGCTCCAAGCCGTGCGGCACGCGACGAAAAGCATCCCGATCGTCATGGCGGGCTTCGGCGATCCCGTGGCTGAGGGCTTCGTCACGGCCCTCGCCCGTCCCGGCGGGAATATTACGGGCTTCTCATGGCAGACTCCGGAGAGCTCCGGGAAACGTCTCGAGTTGCTCAAAGAGGTGCGCCCGATCCTTTCGCACGTCGCCGTACTGTTCGATCCGAGGGATCCCGTGGCGACTGTTGAGCTGAGAGCGATCCAGGCGGCAGCGCGCGACCTGAATGTGGGTATCGAGACCTTTCAGGTGGGCGAGCAACTCGACCAAGAGCTACTATCGGCGATCAAGAAGGCCCGCGCCGATGCCCTCGTTGTCGTCTACACTACGCGGACGGCCCGTGAGCGCCAGCGAATCATCGAGTTCACGATCGCAAATCGGCTTCCCCTGATGAGCGAAGGTCGAGAGTTCACCGAGGCAGGTGGCCTGATGACGTATGGCCCACAGATGATCGATCTTTACCGACGCACTGCCGTTTACGCAGACAAGATCCTCAAAGGCGCCAAGGCCGCCGAGCTTCCGATCGAACGGCCGACGCAGTTCGAGCTCGTGATCAATCTCAAGACCGCGAAGGCACTCGGCCTCAAGATTCCACAGTCGTTACTACTTCGCGCGAATGAAGTCATCCAGTGACGCTGAGGATCGTCCCATCAACGTCGAACAGCCAGCCGTGATAGCAGCACCGAATGCCCGAGTCCGAGATCAGCCCAAACTCCAGCGACGTGCCCCGATGCGGGCAAGTGCAGCTCGAGGAGCCCCACGCTCCCCCGCCGATCCCGGAACGCCACGAGCTCTTCGCCCAGGATCTCGATGCGCAGGGGCAGATCGCGCAGGTCGTCGGAGAAGCAGACGGGCTGCCAGAAGCGGCGGAAGTATTCGCCGCAGGGGGTCCCGGGCCCCACGTGGGTGAGCTCGGCATCCTCTCGCGGGACCTCGCGGTGATAGTAGGCGCCAAACCGATGAGTCAAGAAGCTGTGGCAGCAGCTCCTGGGGCGCTGGCAGCGGCTCCTGAGGCGGCCGGTGTCCGAGTCTGGCAGATTACGTCACGGGAATGGAGCCCACGGGCGGGGCGATCGCCGCCGGAAGGGTGCTAGGGTGCTAGAGTTGGCTACGCTCTACCTTCATCGTACGGGTCGGCCGCTCGCACGGGGCGCGGTTCAAGTGGCGGCCCAACCCGATCGAGTACGGGAGGCTCGCGGAGTACTTCCAGGCCTCGGCGCCGGGGCTCTGCTACGGCGACGTGTTCGATTCCCGCTTCCTCTTGCCAAGGCGACCGGACTTGACGCGAGCGTGTAGTGGCTGCGGTTCTCTATCGCAGGCCGGTGTTCCGCTGCTTCGTCACGTTGCCGGTGTTGGCCATCGCGACCACGGCCTGACCCCGCCGATTGCCCCGGGCCGGCGCCCCAGGCGGGCGCGAGGGTCATGGAGACGACGATCTGAGCG
>Ga0207684_10002751_pt1 | contig 17521 bp, 18 predicted proteins | sample KBSK5501metaG_FD_184342 | JGI IMG/M metagenome (GOLD analysis project Ga0207684, IMG submission 184342) | Corn, switchgrass and miscanthus rhizosphere microbial communities from Kellogg Biological Station, Michigan, USA - KBS K5-50-1 metaG... | ecosystem: Host-associated > Plants > Roots >...
CCGTGTGGAGGTGATAGTCTTTCCCCGGCAGTTCTTACAGGGCAAGGCGTATCCTTGCAGGTCCTCCGTCGAATGGACCTAGTCACACTTTAACATATAAGGAGGTGAAACAGCATAACCAAGTCTTCTGAAGACAATTTACAATCTGATGTTTCTCGCTATCAATTTTTCGTCGGAATTGATATTGGGTACAAAACGCATGTTGCCTGTGCCTGTCCTGGCATGCTCTTTAACGCGAAACGCTTTCCTGATGGTTGGAAGAGAGCAGAAACCATCCATTTCTCCAGTGATGCCAAAGGCTTCAAGCAATTGCAGCGGTATCTTGATAGTTTCTCAACCGACCCAACACAATTTCTTATCCTTTCTGAACCAACGGGTGGGTATTATGGCCTTGCGCTTCAAATGTATCTGATTATGAAGGGTTACCATTTGTTGCAAGTGGAGAACTCTGCGGTAAAAGAATATCGGGAAGATATTTACGGTTCTGAGACTAAGACTGATGATACTGATGCTCGACTTATGGCTCGTATGGGTTTCTTGCATGAGTGGGTAGGAGAGGAGTTTTCTATTCAACCTATCCATATTACTACCCCTGATGAGTCTGTTATTCGTCTTATGAGTCGCGATCTGGTTAAGCTTGGTAAAGAAATTGGTCGCCGGAAAAACCAGTTGCACCAGATACTGGCATTCACGTTTCCGGAACTGAAGACCTTTTTCAAAGACGACATTTCAGGAACAGCAGCACGAAATCTTATTAAGAGATTTCCAACCCCTCATGAACTCAAGAAGGCCTCAATTAAAGAGATAGCTCAAGTTCTGCATGCAAGTCATGCCTATCATCACGAAAAACGAGCAAATGAACTGCTTATTCTTGCTCAAGACTCTGTCGGTTTAAAGCTTGTTAGTCATCATTTATGGCGGCAGGCATGGATACTTGAACAATTGGATGTTTTAGAAACTGCTCGGAACGATCTTCTTTCTCATTTACAACAACTTACAGCTCCTCATCCTTACGCTCCAATCATTGAAAGCTTACCCGCTAAAAGTCCTATCTGGACTGCAACTCTCATTAGTATGATTGGGAACATTGACCGATTTCATAATTATGGAGAGTTTCGGGCATACGCTGGTTGGTATCCAAAAGTCGCACAGTCAGGCACTTCCGTACACAGCAGCAGTCTTGCCAATGATGGCGCAAGGAGTATTCGGAACGTGTTTGGCCAAATGTCACAGATATTAATTACTCCTGCATTTAAAAGTACCGCTTTCTATGCTTACTACAAGCGTTTGGTTGCTAGAGGGATGAAACCTGGTAACGCATTAGGGCACATGGCTGGAAAGCTGGCGACGGTTCTCTACGGATGTCTTAAGACAATGACTCCGTATGACGAGAAAAAGCATTTACAGCATTTGGGATTTACAATTGAAGCGGAAACAAAACTTGCTATCTCAATTGAGATAGCAAGTGAATTGATTGATAAAGATACGTTGCGAAATGATATTTCTTAGTCGGTTAAAACCAAGTAAATGATCTAGTTTTCTCACGTAAGGTCGTTGTTGCAGTTATGCAAGCTGCGCTACGAGTACGCTGAGATGTTTCAACCGCTCAAGGCGGATACGTGCTTCACGTCTGCGGTGTTTGGCATCCAATCTTCCGTGGCAGGCAGGGCATAACGCTTTGAGCCTGGGTTGGTCTGAATACGATCCGACATGTGCCGCGTGAAGCCGCATCTTATAGCATAAGCCGGTCCGTTTGGAGACCTTCACGGTTAAATTCGCTTCATGGCATTCCTCACACTGCCATTTAGCGCGTTCCTTACATGCATACGCTATCAGTTTCCAATTTTTCGGGTAGCGCCGTAGGAGACGGCGCGATCTTGCCATAACGTAGAACTCCTTGATCTAGAAAAGAGTAGGGGGAGTGAATCCTCCGCGCTCATATTGCTTACCAGGGATATGGACCATAGGTGAGAAGACAATCCTCATCAAGCATCTCGTCGCCCAGCAGTGCCTCCTCATTTTCATAGACTTCCTTGTACAGCCTGGCTGCACCGTTCGCTTTTTTCCAGTGGTTATACAGCTTCCTGGCTAACTTGTAATCAACAGTCCAGAGGTCTTTTCCATCGGTAAAGGCGTGGTAGACAACAATTGGAGGTGGTTGTTCATCATTCATCGTCTCCATCCTTTGGCTGCTGTTCACGTTGCCACCCATACCACTTCATCAGGTAGTCAGAAAGCAACTTGGTTGCCTGGCTCTCAAAGACAGCGACAAAAATTTCTTTTGCCATCTCTAAAAGGGAGATATCAAACGTCGCTTTCACAACAGGCGCTATCCGGCTAAAGGCGGCAGTAGCGGCGTCATGGATACGGGTTTCATCAAGATTGGTGATCCAATCAGCACGCTTGTAGTTGACTGCCAGGTAGAGTGTTGCCATACGCTCCGCAAGAAATGCGATAGGGGAGAAGTCAGGCTCCGGCTCGTCAATGATATACACAACAATATCGGGTTGTCTGGGCGGTGATTCAGTATGAAGCTTCTTGACCTCAGACAGTCTCTTTGGCGTGAAATGGAGATCCCGCTCAATACCCAATCCAAGCGGGTCTTTCACTGACTCAAGCTCGTTCAAACTAAAGTAGCCAAGCTCTGGAAAATCACCATACACCCATCCAAAGAAAATGAAATCATCATCTTCTGAAGAGCCTTCTGTGGCATACCATGTCCAGTGACTTAGGGGATGGAAGAACTTGACATAGACCATCGGGTCTTTTTCATGTTCCTGAGCGTAAAGCGGGGGAAGCTTTTTACGTATTTCATCTGGCAATAGTTCCATAACTATCCTTATCCCTCGCTTTCCGTAAACTGGGCATCCATCAGGCAGATGTCAACAAAGTCAGGCGTGTCAACACAGACAATAGCAATCTCATGCTCAGAAAGTATCAGCTTCACCTTTTCAAAATCATTCGGCGGGATACCGAGTTTGAGGTATTGTTTGAGTCGAGTGTCTTTGAGTACAAGCTCTGTTACGGAGTATTTGGACAATCCGATCTCATCAATGGTTTTGATGGAGGTTCCCTTCACACACAACATTCGATGGAGGGGATTGTCAATTCTGTGAGTGCCCCGTTTGACTGTACTCACATACACATCGCTATACTCTCCATTCGGTACTATCGGGGTTTTCACCAGGCAATACCACCTGGCATACGGGTTTTGGGCTTCCTTTTGCTGGGATTGGTACTTCTTCAGGACAAAGTATGTCCAGCTACCGTTAAAGGATTGCCACACCTCATATGCCGCCTCCGGCTCCACCCGCTTTGCACAGAGATTCTTAGCCATGGTCCTCTCCTTTGACTATTTCAAAAGCCAACCGGAGATCCTCCCAATAGCCGTGGTCGCTATAAATGCGTTCCAGTACTGAGGCAATACGTGCCATCTCATCATCGGACAGTTTCTCAACAACTGGTCTGGATATACCGGCAGAGACAAGATCAGCCCTCGTCACGCTGGTAATGGGAAATTCCTTACTCCAAAACTCTTCCAATGGGCGCTTCCTTTCTAAATTGTCAAAGCTGCAAAAACAAAATGATGCCAACTGAACAAGCACTTCGAATACTGGTCGCTTGGCACCATGCAGAGTATGGCAATTAGAATGTGAGAATAGGGTAAGAATTTAGATTGCCAGGATAAGCTAAAGTGGATAAAATATACGAACAAAACCATTCCACTCTGGCACCAGGAAGCTGCGGTGAGGCACAACAGGGAGGCAGGACAGGACATACTACCTTGATAGGTATGGTACACTCAAAGAGCGAAACGAGCGGGTAGGTGAGTTTTCACTCAGTATACCTCTCAGCTCGTTTCGGCACGAAGTGCTGTACCATGCCATGTCAAGGTGGAGATGAACTGGCTTGAGGTGGGGAAGTGCAGAATGCAAATAGGAAGCTAGGCATGAAGCACTTCTTTCAGATTAGTACGTCCAACTGAAAAAGTAATATTGTGTATTTGCCAATGGATGGCTGGGGACATCGTTCATTCCAGAACATGCCCGGATGTTTTTCGACTCTATTGAGACTGGGGCCAGGCATGCCGGTCGCTCTTTGTCAGACCTGGATCTACAGGTCAACGCGGGTGTGGTCGACTTCTCTGACGATCCGGAACGCCTGATTGCTCCTCGCAAACCTGGTCTGGCGTTCACATTGGGAGCCATGGGATCAAGAAAACACAACTTCTATAATGAGGTTTATCAGCGTGCCGGGTATGCAGAAATGGCTCTCCAGGTGCAGGACTTATGGTTGAAACGCCAGCGCGAAGCGGCAGTTGCACTCATCCCGGATGACCTGGTGCTCAAAACCAACCTCATCGGCACAAAAGAAATGGTGCGTGAGCGCCTGCGTACCCATCAGAGGGCTGGAGTAACGACATTGCGTGTATCCCCAGACGGACAAACGCTCAATCAGCGCCTTACTATTTTGAGCCAATTGGTAGACCTGGTTAACGAGGTCAACTCAGAAGTCACTTAGAAGAAAAGGTGGAACTATGATGCCGGAAGCGATTGCAAAAGCTGCACTTTTAGACAACATACAGAACGGGTACAAGCAATTCGAAGCTCTATTGACACCCTTAAGTGAAGAACAAATGACCATGCTAGCAGTAAATGGCACCTGGACTGTTAAAGACAACATTGACCATCTCACAGCATGGCAAGATTATTTGCTGAATCAACTGCAAGGAATTCTTGATGGCCAGCAACCTCCAGCGTTCATGCCAGGACTCTCCGAAGATGAGATCAACGAAGGCTTTTACCAGGAGAACAAAGATCGCCCATTCGCTGAAGTTATAGCTGACTTTCACCTCTCATACCAACGCGTACTGGCTTCCGTGCAGAGCATAAGTGAGGAGGCCCTCAATGTACCTTTCCCCTGGAGTAAGAGTGATAATGCTGTCTGGGGCCTCATTGCTGGCAACACCTATGAACATTACGAGGAACATGGTGGGATCATTCGACGCTGGCTGGAGCAGCCGTAGGGGCCGATAAATCGGCGATGGGCGCGATAAATCGGGCCCCTACTTATATACCCCGCTCAACTGAAATCCAAAAAGCGTACCAATGAAATAATGATCAGCATTTCCAAAATCATAGAACACATTATTTTCTATCACATCAAACCTCTGTAAAGGTACTAGCAACCCCTCAGAAGTAATCATAAAATCCCGGTAAAATTGATGATCCAACTTTCTCTCTCCCCATTTGCTACCTGTCGTGACATCAATGACATCAATGACATCATCAATGATATTACCTGTTAGTTTTAGCAATCGATTCTTTTTGCCTATAAATTCCTGTTGAATACTATGGGGGAGATTAGAAGTAACACTGATTTCCTCAGTTGCTTCCTTCACGCCATCTCCGAGACCATTTTTTAATGCTTCGATACGATCCATTTGCCAGCGTGTTCCAACAAAACCGCGCGTATTACCATCGCCGCTGAATGTGACCAATCCTACTCGTCCGCGAACCGACTCTACCACTTTCTGATCAACAATGATCCCATCCGGGCCGATATCTTGCTGAATCAGTTTCTCTACACCCCGTCTTGTCTCCAATGCCTGTAACCGGCTGACTCTTGTACTGATCGGGGTTAACCCGAGATCATAATGAAAACCAGTCGTTTCCAAATACCCCTGTTCACCGTTCGGCAAAACAAAATCATAACTCGTATTCACTGCAGCGCGCTGATTTCTCCTCATGACATTTCGTTCAACGACCGGCAGATGTATGACGCTGCGGGCACGAATGGAGAGATTTTTTGAAGAGACGCTGTATTGATCAAGCCCTTTACGTATGAGGCCGTTTGATTCCTGCGGGCCATAGCGAAAAATAGTAACTTCATCTCCAAAGACATCTTCGAGCAGCCTTGTCATACCAACACTGTTTTTTCTTATTGCGCCTGCTTCTTGAAAATGTATGGCAAAAGGGACACCATTCCGTTGAGCACGCCGTCGTATTGCTTTGAGGATATTGACCGTTGGGATATCACCACGCAATAATTGTCCCGCATTGCCGGAAAAAACCATGAGTGCAGGAGAACTATCTGTCGGGTGTTCAATCGTCAATATCCGACCTTTATTTTCTCGATTATGTACTGCCATGTTACCTGTTCCTAGCTAGCTTATGTCTCTGCCTGAGCTTATTATATCACTGCTCACTCACTTTGAATCGCGTTTTGTACCCTTGCAATCTAGTAGGAAAACTTGCAGGCGTTTCTTGGGCACCCGCCACCGGGGACCTAATTTGATGATACTAGAGGAGAATCGAAAAATGCCCAGTCCTCAATAGAACTATCTTTCTTTTTATATCACTTATATCACTTGTATCGTATGTTGCAGACTATTTTGGCAAATCCCAGATCAAAAATATTAGGAGGATTTCACCAGTGGCAATTGTAACACTTGCATCACTTGTAACAGACTTTGCCGCCTCATGGCCAGATTTGGGGCAAAGTGCTCGCTTGCTCCGCTCAAGGAGAGCACCATCAGGAGAAATATTCTGCTCGATGTTGCAGACAAGCAACCTGTAAGCTCCCGAATCTGGCCATGAGGCACCGAATGATCACATGTACGCAAAAGAAGTTGGAACTTCTCTGCCCGCTAGGCTTCGTTGGGAGGTCGTTCAAGGGCAATGACAGGAATTTCACGTGGCGCTTTCTTCTGATACCCAGCATAAGGATGAAAGACCTCCACCGCTCTCTTAAACGCTTTTTCCCGCTCTTCGCCAGTGAGAATCCTGGCTGTCGTCTCAAACTTCTCGTCACCCACTTCGACCGTCACATCGGGATAAGCCAGCACATTGTGGTACCACTCAGGATGTTTCACCGCGCCACCCTTAGAAGCTATCGCTAATATTTGATTGCCATAAGGAACATACATCAGTGGAATAATCCGCGGTTGACCAGTTTTGGCTCCTTTCGTCGTCAAAAGGATTAATGGAGCCCAACCTCTGACTTTCCCGCCGTTCGCACGAAATTCCTTGATGACCGGTTCGTTTCGCTCTTGCCATTTATTCATCTATGAGATCTCCTCTTCAACAGAGTGGAAACTACTGCTGCATTCCTCAATAGTGTACATAAAACCATGAACTAACGCAACTTTGTTGCTTCGGGATTTTATCCCATTTTAAACCCATCAAATGGGAGCAATCCGAGCTCAAATTGCTCAAGATAGATGCCCAGAATCAGACGCGATTCCCCGAGTCCACAAACTACCGCTACAGCAGTATTCAGAAAGTTTAAGCCCCCTGTTTTTCGTCTAGAAGGCCAACTCTTCTCCCACATCCAATATCCAGTGCGGGTTGGCCACTCTGAAGAATAATGTTGCTATAGAAAGGTCTGTCCAACCAGCCGGACGTATCACCACGGAGCAGATCCCAGGCAGAGGCGATTAACCCTCGATATTCGTATTTGTCTGAGTCCATGACCTGCATTTCCTCGCTCAAGCTTTCAGCTTCTCAATCTTCTCAGTATATCACTTGTCTTCCAAACTGGCTCTCACGACATCAATCTTTCACAAAATTTCTGTTTGACAGGTTTGCTAGAAAGCCTTAAACTAAAAGACCAGGCCCTCCTCGTATTAATAGTAATTAACCAAGCTAGTTAGTTTGAGAGCAAACCTGGGGCCTCTTCAAGCAGGAAGTTAATCCTTTCGTTTGGTCTTATGACATCAGAATAAATGTTGAGGAGGAAAATATGTTTAGTACCCGATTTCACCGCTTCTTTTCCCTGGTCGCGGGATGTTTTCTTATCCTCCTGGTAGCTGCATGTGGGGGCAGCCCAGCACCAGCAGTGAGTCAGACCCCTGGCAGCAGTGGTAGCCCAGCGACGGTGAGCACTAGCACAGCCACCATTGGATCAACACCAGGAGCGCAGGCAACACCGGTCTCAATGCCCCCAACGCAAACCAGTTGCCCTCTTCCGCTTACTTCAGGAAGAGCAGCCGTAATGAGCCCCCTGGTATTAGGCAGTCACCCCAATGTAGTCTACATTTTCAATCAATTGACCTCAACCGCTGGTTCCGGTTTTGCAGAGTTGAAACGTTACGACGTGGTGACCGGTAGTAAAACCGTGATCGTACACCTGCCAGGCGTCATTATTACTGAGGCGCAAGTTTCAAACGATGGACAATGGATTCTTTTCAATAGCCTCACGCCTGCAGACTCAGAGATCCAGATGGTACGCATGGACGGCGCGGGGCTGCAAACTTTGCTCTGCGTGTTACCAACAACCTTGCACAGTATCCTGTGGTCTGCTGATCACTCGATGATCGTGTACTCCGCACAATCGGTATCATTTCTAGAGAATGTGTACCTGATGAACATGACCACTGGAGTTGTACAACCTGAAATTGTGCAAAATAATACTGCGAGTATGGGCTTTGAGGCTCGTTCCTGGCTCGATAATACACGGGTGTACCTGGTTGGTGTACCCAATCCAGCTACGCCCTTACCTGTACGCAGTTTGTACCTTCTCGATACTAAACTAGGTCCAAATCAGCCAATCAGCAATCTCCATCAAGTCATCTCACCGACACAACCACAGTACTGTTGGAGTTATGATAATGCCTACACGACCACGAAACTTGTGACCAGTCAGTGTACAGTAACCTTTCCGGCAGGCTCTACTAAGTCTGGCATTCAACAAGGGCCCAGTATGATCAATACACAGCCGACAACAGGAGGTTCATCGCAGAACCTTTACAACATTCAAAATCTCGCAGTGGCTGAGGTACGCTTGCTTGGCAGCATAAGTTTGTTACTGACCGTTGAAAACCACAACTATGGCTCTGCTATCAGTGTTAATAGTAGTCAGAACGGCTTGTGGAAGATGAATACAGACGGCACCGGGTTGACACGACTCACCACTGTCTCCGAGAATCAAGAGAGCAACCTCAATCGATTTTCACAATATCCCTGGTCAAACATTTCGACAAATGGCACCTTGTACGCAGTACAGGTTACTGATTTAGTAAGTAAGACTCCAAAAACTACACTGTTTTTTGGCCCGGTGAGCGGTGGTAATCCGACATCTTTTGCTTTTGCTAATACATATGCCGGGACAGTAGAAGTTGCAGGCTGGACAACGATGTGATTACCGCTGGCACTGGCTAAAAGCTGAGTGGATCAACTTTACACGTGACTTTTTTCAACATACTCAGGAAGCCGGGGGATTGAAGGTTCAACGAGCTGTTGTTTTGCCTTTTGTTCTGGAGGACGCAACCAGAGCGAGACATGGCTGGGCTGCATCGTTTCTTGTACAACAGCTACTAGTTCCTCACGCAACTGGTTCAAATCGACTTCATTGCGTAATGTCGCACTGAAAGCAGCGAGAGTACGGGCTGCATCATACTTGCGACGGTAGAAGCGACGATCTATGGCTCTTTGGAGACCATGACGCAGAGGCTGGAACAAAGCTGCAATAGTAAGTGTGGAGATGACGATGGCTACATCGCTATTCTGGCTGGTGATGGCTCGCAAGAGCGACTCCAGACCGATCACGAGGCCAAAGTAGACCAGTGCCAGCAAGACCGTCAGTGTGCCATAGACCAGCGTGCGATTGATCAGCACATCAATATCGTATAAACGATAGCGCAGGATGGCGATGCCGACCGAGACAGGAAGCAAGAGCAATAAGAGAGGATAGGCCGCCAGGCCGAAAATCAAGGAAGAGGGAGTATTGAGCTGATTAAATGTTGGGAAAAAGAAATTGAAAATGGGAAGAACAACAAAAATTCCTGTGAGCACGGTGACAATGGCAAAGACCACCCACTTGGTCTGCTGGCGTTCGACACGAGTCGACACACGTCTGTAGCGGTAGATTTGCGAAAAGATGATGGCCACATAAACAACGGGGGTAACCAGCCCGAGCCACCATGGCAAATTATTCGAATTGAAACGCGAGGTGGGGGGTAAGACCGTCGAGACGGCCCCGATAATGCCGAGTAGCAGGAACAGTCCCATCCAGCGTGGGACAAGCCGTCCATTGGGGAAGAGCACCAGGAATACAACGATTGAGGCTAGCCCAAGCACACTTAAGAAGGTGATAGGCACGTCGAGGGCTGGATAAACGAGTGCCAACGCGTAGATGGGAAATCCTGGGTAGGTGCTATTGAACATCACGAGAAAAAAGGCTGCCAATAGGGCAAACCACTCATCAGATCTACGCCAGAAGATGAGGAAGCCGATCCCACTCCAGATCGCAACAATAATGATGAAGAAGATGGTAAGCAAAGCGGCATAGGCACTTACTGAGAGGCCGAAGGCAGGGAGGTTCTGTAGCCCCTTTGCTGTCAGTGTTCCTGCAACATTACACGTCACGGGATCAGCACACGCCCTTTGGATTAGCGCATAGTACACCGGTAGACTGGCAACAAAGAGTCCCAGGCTTGGGACAACCAGTACCAACCACACAACGCGGGCAATGATGAGCCAGGTGCCAGATAAGCGCGTATTCGCGGCGCTGGGGACAACTGACCCGTTTCCGCTCTTTTGTTCAGTATCAGCCAGGTTCATACAACTTTCCCTCTACTGGAGATCAGCTCTTTTGCTTGTAAGGATCCGCAGCAGCAAAAGATGAACGGGAAGAGATAGACACTACTATCCTGTTCGCTAGTTCTCCTGAAATATTACCATATATTCGTCTCAAGATCGTTACGGCAAGCGTTACGAATTACCAGATCATGGTGACGTTTAGGAGTGAGTCAGCTCTTCTTTATACCTCTGCCATTTGGAGTTTTTCGACAGCCTGAGTAATTTATGAATTTTCAAAAAATAAATAGGATAGTAGGAACAGCCACCGAGGGCCGATACATCGGCGGTGTGCACGATAAATCGGCATCTACGGCTGTCCGGTATATTTGGTTAAACTCCATTAATGACTTCCTCTAAATTAACTTTTGTGACCTTTTCCATATATCTTCTACAAAATATATGTTATTCTGTATAGAATAAAAATCAACCCCCTACATTAAGGAATAGTAGGACAACGGCTCGGCAATTACCAGATCATTCGGTTACTGGGTGAAGGGGATTTGGAGAAGTCTACCTGGGTGAACATATCCACCTCGGGTCTCAAGCAGCGATCAAGGTTCTAAATTGCCAGTTAATGCAAACAGAAACTCCCCAAGAGCAAATGTATTAGGAAGAGGCATGTTTCATGGACCTGCAACAGCTTTTGAATAGCCGTCAAACCCGGCGTAGTGTCCTTAATAAGCTCGGCAGGCTGGCAGGAGTGGGGCTGGCGCTCAACGTTGGGACATTTAATACTGGTTATTTCGATGCACTAACGCCAGTTCCCCGGGCCAATCCCATCAAACATATTCTGATCGCCTGCCAGGAAAATCGTACCTTCGATGAGTACTATGGCTCCTATCCCAGAGCTGGTTCTTTTGGGCTCCCAAGGGGCTATTCTCAGCCCGATGGTCATGGAGGAAAAGTCTACCCTTATTATTTTCCATTTACTTTCACGGGCGATATCTCTCATTCCTGGCAAGATATACACCGGGAGTGGCATAGCGGAGCTATGGATGGCTTTTATACAACCGATGGCAGTGATGCCATGGGGTACTATGGAAGCTCAGCCCTCTTGTACTACTACGCCCTGGCCGACTCTTTCAGCTTATGTGGCAACTACTTTGGCTCCGTGCTTGGTCCTAGCGACCCCAACCGTATTGCTCTATGGACGGGTACATGCGGTGGCATTACGAGGAATGTGAGCGATAGTGTAACTCTGGATTGGCCAACAATTGTGGATCTACTCGATCAATATCGTGTGACCTGGAAATGTTACAATCTTGGTCTCGGAATGGGAAGTGAGCTGAATGATATCGGCGGGAACAACCCGCTTGCGTACTTCAAAAAATGGCAAAATGATCCCCGCCTCTATTACCAGGAAGCTGATTACTTCTACGACCTGGGGTCCGGGAAGCTGCCACAAGTGTCATTTTTGATCACTCAGACCCTGATTGATGAGCATCCGTCACTTGATATTCGATTGGGCCATCTCGTGATGGAAGAAGTGATCAAGTCTCTCATGCAATCTAATGCATGGAAGAACTCGGTTCTTTTCTTGACCTACGATGAGGGAGGTGGCTACTTCGACCATGTTGCTCCCCCACAAGTGGATGCGTATGGCATGGGATTTCGCGTACCTACTCTGGTGATTTCGCCTTATGCGAAACGGGGATATGTGTCGGGTCAGTTATACGAGCACGCTTCGATCCTGAAGTTTATCGAACGTCGCTTCGGGCTACCAACCCTCGCCAGCGTCAACCACCAGTTTGATAGCTCGACGCCTGGAGTGAATAACGATGCGGCTCACGGGAACGCTTCAGGACCACCTGCTCCACCGCGCGATAGACTCTCAACAATTGGCGATTTCTACGAGGTGTTCGACTTTTCACAGGACCCACACTATCAGCCAACGTTACCATCGTTGAATAATTACTTCCTGATTGCCGAGATTGTGATGGTGTTGGCAGCGCAAGCGGCAGGTCGGCCTTCCGCTGATTCTGCTGATACATGATGCTTAGGCAAGGTTCAAGTGTGAAGCAAAGTCCTTGACCGGTTGAACAGTCACCCCGTGTCACCCCATTCGCTGACTCTTCGCTGCACTCAGAGCAAGTGTGGCTCAGGGCAAGCTCTGAGCCCATTCGTTGCACTCAGGGTCAACTCCGCGAAAGGTCTGTCGCGCTCGGCAGCCAGATGCTTCGCTGCGCTGATCCTTCGCTTCGCTCAGGATGACAGGGCTGGACCTTTCTGTTGCTGAGGACCTGTCACGTGCATGTGAACCATGCCTAAAGAGCTTTCCCCTAAAACTACCCTGCGGTCGCATTTCTACTGTGCTAGTGAAAAATACCATGAATACTAACTGAATAAATTACCTTGCCAGTTGTTCATCACGTCTTTGGAGGGGTTAGCTGTTATCCCTTTTTTTCCCAACGCTTCAGCGACCTTATTGACAGAATTGTCTCTAATCCATTTCAAGTTTACTGGCTCGTCAAGCCAGTCTTGCAGGGATTTCACCTGATCGGAGGAATATCCTGCATACTTAAGAGAGTCGCGGAATTCATTGTCACCGATTGTTGACTTCTCAAGGAACTGCAAGCTCTTGTAGCGCAGGATACACAGCGCGCGCGGAAGCGGGATCAGATCAGGACGCAACACAAAGACATGGATAAGACGGCTCAGTATGCGCACCTGCGCGATCAGATCTTTTGATGCCTGTTGCTTATTATCAGACCAGGTGCGCTGCTTGTTCGTACTGGATTCGTGCGAAAGGCTGTCAAGGTATAACCATAACTCTTGCAATATCGAGGTAGCCTGACTATCGATGTTATCAGCTCCCTGTCCGCTGTTCCACTGATTCTTAAACCAATGTGGGGGTGGCGACAACCGAGATAGACCTTCTTTGTTTCTGTTCTCATCCTTATACATGTAGGTAGTGTGATCAGCCAAATTCCATAACTTTCGCACGCACTCACGAAAGCGGTTGCGTTCTTTCTTTGGCCCAGAAAAAGCTTTCATGCGCAGTAAAATCCAGATGCAGAACCAAACCAGGAAGGCCAGGAGGACTATGGCGAGCGTGACCAGGAGGATTTTCCCGTTGTTTGAGTTATATATGGTTTCATACCCAAATAGATTTAAGATAGAAATGGCGTTGACACTCGGGAAAAACTGCGGTAGGGCGACGAGCAGAGCAACGATGGCAAGTATCGCCACGAATATCTGAATCTGTCTGTCCTGACGCTCACGCTGCTTGAGTGCATAATTACTGATCGCTGTGGACAAAAGTGTTAACAGTGCACCCACACGCTCAATACTGGTCACTAGTTGTGCAGTATATACTGGTAAATAGAGTATCGGTCTCCGAAGTGAGCGATAAGGATAGGTTTCCATTAACGCTTTGGAGAGGGGAAGCAAATTGGGAACAGGCGCCATATGCATCTTTTCGCGTAGGAATTCAATGGTGCGATTGACGAGAAAGTCGTACTGCTGCTCAAGTTGGATGGCTTCACCTCTCATTTTTTCATGCGAGTATTTCACACGACCCAACAACAACTGTAGCTCTGCAAATTCCTCGGTGACGCTCTTGAGAGTTTCTACAGGCAACGACGAGACGATGTTAGCCAGTCTTCGGGTGATGTAATCCACTGTATCGATTGTATCACTATCCACCGCTCTCTCACTCTCGATATCTTTGACCCTTTTGTAGATATCTTCAGCCTCGAGACCAACCGTGTATTCAAGAAAGGTGAGGAGACCGACGATGTAATCCAGATCCAAGCCAATCATTTTGCCATTATCTGGACTGGCCTCGATTGGGAGTAGCAGGTAACGCGCTTTGTAATGGCTCGTCTGTGTCGTCTCCCCTCGTACTGTGACCATGATTCTTTCAAGGGAAGTCCAGGACAATGTATCTGCGAATGGGTCATTGTACCCAATACAGTTGCTAATCAGGTGATGAACATCCGTATTCTTAACATATGCAGCAGTCTTGGGAAGCCGCTGGACCGGATCAGCGAAATAGAAAGTAGGTGGGTAGTGAGTTTGGACTTGACCCGTCTTCTCAAAACTCGGATACGTTAACGAGAGGCGGTGGGCATCTTTTATCAGCAGGAAGTACCGGCGCAGGGCTGGCAACAGGTCGGTCAGTAAGTGAGCAACCTCATCCAATGAGGTCAGGTGTGAGGGGATTCCCTCTGGCGGCATAGGAGCCCAGCCTAATTCGTGTGGCCAGGCTGTCCATAGAGCCAGCATTGTTCGATGAATTAACTTCTTACGCCAATAATTCTCCCAGAAGTTAAAAGCAAAAAGGTTCCAGGAGAGATAGAGATAGCGAGACTCTCTCTGTTCACGGTACACTCTTTCGGCAGCCTCGCCTAACTTCACAGCCAGGTCAGCCGACCGTTCCCGCATCTCCTCATCTTCTGCCGTATCAAGGGTAGGAAAGGGCTGGGTGATGTCAAGTGGGACAAACACTGAACATTCGAGCCAGGCACAGATCCTTTCAACATCTGACAGGGTAAGCACCTTCTCTCTCATTAATCGGAGGCAATCATCAAGGGATTTTTTCATCGCCGTCATCCACCATCCGGTATGATCAGGATCAAGCCAAATGTACGTCCTGGATCCTGCTGCACTATGATGCGGCTGTGCAGTCTTCACGGCATCGTTTAGATCCTTGATATACCTGGCAAAGTCATCAAGGTTGTGTTCAAAGTGTTGATAAATATTATGTGAATCCGTGATATCTAGTGGATCCGCGATATCTTGTTGAGTCGAGTCAGAAAGGTTTACCAGACGAAAAAGCGCGTTAGCAATCGTTTTTTTGTCGGCTTCATGAGTCTTGCTAAGAGGTTCCTGTCTTTTCTTCGCTTGCAGAACGGTGTAGTATATATGGGCAAACCCGGATGCGCTGATTCCAAGACGTGGGTAATAGCGCTCTTCACTTATAAGCACAGGCGGGAGTTTCAGGGTCCATCGCATAAGATTTTCGAGCCGCTGCGGTTGCGGATCATCGCTATCCTCTTCCCAGAACATGAAACTTCCCACTAGCAGTCCCAACTGTGCGAAACTTCTCGAGGGCGCATCTTGAGGGACATTGGGATCTCCATCAATTATCATTTGGTTTTCCTCCTTGCCACGCTAGCACAGACAGGGTCAAGCTCTCAGCTTCCCAACCTTCACAAGTATAACATTGCCTCGGCACCAACGAAGAACGTATTCTTGAGCATAAAGTAGCTTTGATCTGTTCATCTGAATCAGCCTTGCTTAGCGTTCACTTTGTTATGTGGCTCAGTGCTTTTGCAAGCCATCTACCGGTAGTTTGTTGATCAGGGATTTTGGCTCATATTAAACCCATCAAGCGATGACAAACTGAGCACAAATTGTTCAGGATAGACACATAAAATCAGAGATGATTCCCCTCGTCAACAAACTACCGCTACAGCGGCGTGCTCAAAGCTTGAACCATATTAGCTCTTCCTCTCTTGCCCAGGAAGAAGATACCCGCAATGCTGAAACCACCCATGTGCATCCTGCGCGGTGATGGTGAGTAATGCCTGGGCAATGGATTCTACAAGCGCTTCACGGGTTCTGGCACCTGCTCGTCGCAGGGCTGTTTTGAGCTTAGAAAAGGCTTCTTCAATGGGGGTGAGATCAGGCGAGTAGCTCGGTAAAAAGAGGAGCTGACAGCCTTTCGCTTCGATGGCTGTCCTGACTCGTGCGCTTTTGTGCGCCTGGAGGTTATCCATGACCACGATCTGCCCAGCATGGAGACTGGGAACCAGAACCTGTTCGACATAGAGCTCAAAGGCCGTGGCGTTGGCCGATCCTTCCAGGATGAAGGCCGCTCCCATGCCTTCAAGGGTGAGCGCAGCAATCAGCGTGATATTCTTGCCACGATTCCGTGGCACATTGGCTCTGGCTCGTTCTCCCCGTGGCGCACGAGCATACACAGGTGTCAACGCAATGTTCGAGCCGCACTCATCAATAAAGACCAACGAGTCCGTTGAAAGCTTCCTTGTGTTCTCTCGCTAGGCATCTCGTTCCTCCTCATTGCGCTCTGTCGCTCCCAGCGACTTTTTTTTCGCGTCCAGCCGAGCCGCTTGATGGCCCGACTCATGGTCCAGCGGCTCACCCGTTCACCGTGAGCCTGCTCCCACATGGTACAGTGTTGTTCCAGGGTCGCATCAGCGTGTGTCTGTAATTGGGGGAGCACACCAGCCTCCACTTGTGCCCGTTTCTTCGGCGGACGCCCCGGAATCGCTTTGGGTCGTACATGTCCTTCTTCTCTCTGTTGCTTCGCATATCGTTTGAGCGTGGAGAGAGAGATGCCAAACATCTGGACAATCTCAGTCCTGGGATAACCGTGGTCCACAGCTCGCAGAACACGCTCACGTACATCCTGAGAGTACGCTTTCATCAGCTCGCTCCTGAAAAAAATGAGAAGGAACATGCGAGACAGGGATTGCGCACCGAGTTCACCCCCCTTGAGCAGGCTCGGCGTGCGGCGAAGATCAGTCCCTCAGTCCCTTCAGCCAACTTCTCTCATCTCCATGGTCGGGTGATCAGCCCCATCAGGAGAGCACTACTTATGCCTACAAGAAACGGACCCATGTCAATCACGTTCGTCTGGCTCCATTCGAGATCGGGGTGGATGGGAGTGAGCCAGACTTCACATCTGGCTCAACATGGGACGTGTCACATGGACAGGGCACAGAAATCATCCCCAAACGGGTGCACACCAGGCTCGCCCAAGAATCCGCTGTCGAGAAGGGCGCGAGAGATTCCCGGCTTCGCCGAGTCCACGCGAGATTGATCTCTCCATCAGGTGAGGTCGGCGAGGTCCTCCGGGGTGAGGGTGATGGAATCGGCGGCGATGTTCTCCTCCAGGTGAGCAAGGGAGCCAGTGCCGGGGATAGCCAGGGTGACTGGCGAGAGGGCTAGGAGCCAGGCCAGGGCGATCTGCG
>Ga0207684_10002752_pt1 | contig 17519 bp, 18 predicted proteins | sample KBSK5501metaG_FD_184342 | JGI IMG/M metagenome (GOLD analysis project Ga0207684, IMG submission 184342) | Corn, switchgrass and miscanthus rhizosphere microbial communities from Kellogg Biological Station, Michigan, USA - KBS K5-50-1 metaG... | ecosystem: Host-associated > Plants > Roots >...
ACCCGGCTCTCGCTATGGGGACGTGAGCAGACACGGCACGTCTGGGGACTCGCGACAACAACAGGGTTGTCGCGAGTCCCCAGGAGGCGCCACAGCGGTTCAGGTCTTGACGTTCAAGACGGTATCTCAGTCGAGCCAGTACGGGTTGGACCAGGCGCGCTTGCCCGCGGCGTCGATCACCGTCAGCCGGGCGTATGAGCGGTGGAACTGTCCAAGCGGCAGGCGCACTTCGGTCAGCCCCTCCCCGCGTTCGCGCGCGACGTGGTAGGTCGCCCCGGTGAGCATCACGACGCTGCATGGCGAGCAGCGCACAACCGCGTCGCCGTTCTCAATCGTGATGTCGTGAATTTCGGGGCCCTGACTTGAGTAGTAGTGGCCCGCCTTGAGCGCCGCCAGCAGCGCCTCTGGCTCCAATTGCTCCGCGCGGACCTGGACCCAACCACCGAATGCGTCGGGCAGCGCCGGATCGAAGTGCGCGTCGTCGGTGGCGTAGGCGTTCAGCCGCTGGCCCGCCGCGAGCAGGAGTTCATAGAGTTCCCAACTGTCGCCAGTGTCGTTGTCCGCCGCGCAGTTGGTATTGTAGGTCTCGACTGCGTGCGCCACTTTGATGGAAAGCGCGTCGGCGAGCGTCAGCGTATACCACGCCGGATGCGCGATGCCGACGAACGCGCCCGCTGCAGCTGCGCGAGCGGCGAGCGTTGGCCCCGTCTCCTCGGGTTCGGTCGGCGCGAAGTCGAGCGGCAGCCCCACCGCGAGCAGATGCCAGAACTCGCCATGCTCGGTCTCCGGCGCATGCAATTCCGCGCCGAGCAAGGTCGTGAAGTTGGTGTCGCGGAAGGCGCGCGTATCAGTGATTGGGAAGTCGAAGGGCGCGAGGAAGTGATCCGTCAGCGCCAGAAAATCGTAGTCGCGCTCGCGATAGGCGGCGACCACCGCCTCCAGCTCCAGCGCCCCATCCGAGCGCGTGGAGTGGGTATGCAGGTTGCCCTTGAAGAAGCGCCCTGGCTGGCGAAACGGCGGGTTGCGCATTTGTCGTCCTTCAATTGTGGACACATGTGGTTACTGGCCCATTCGCTTGCGGTAGCGCAGCGTTCCCAATCTCATCATAGTATCGGCGAGCGCCTTTTTTTCTGAGGTAGACACTGCATGCTCTTCTCGCAACTCCGCCAGGCTGACATCAGTATACTGCGTGTGAGCGATATGTCGATAGTCCTCCTGAGCGTCATCGGAGGCAGCCACAACAACCTTCTGGCGCGCTTCTCACCTTTTCCGCTATAGTGACAGCGGATATGCGCCGCCGTCGAACACGAGGAGACGCCATGCGCTTCGATGGACCCGCCGGACCGCCACCCGCTGACGGCTCCTGCCCGTTCTGCGATCCGGCGACCGTCGCCTCAGCGCTGGCGACCACCGAGCATTTCTACCTGTTGGCGGATAATGCGCCGCTCGTCGAGGGGCATGCGCTGATCATCACGCGCGATCACTACGCCTGTTTCGGCGCGGTCCCAGCGGCCTGGGACGATGAAATGCTGGCGCTCAAGGGGCGGGTCGCGCGTTTCGAGAGGGAGCGCTACCGTCCCGCAATCTACTTCGAGCATGGTGTCTTCGGCCAGAGCGTCTATCACGCGCACCTGCACGCCGTCCCCCTCGGCCCCAGCGGGCTGGATATGCGCGCGCTGGCCACGCCGGACGGTCGCCTGGCGCACGGTCCGGCAGACGTGCGTGAGTGGTGGGAGACGCGGGGGCCATACTTCTACCTGGAGTCCCCGCTCGATGGTGGTGAGCGAACCGAGGCCGCGATCTTCCCGCCCCGCGAGGGTCCCTACGTCCGTGTGCTCTCGATGCTGCGCGAGCGCAGTCACGTCTATAATCCCTGGCAGCCACAGTTCGTGCGCCGTATGACTGGCGCGGAGAAGGTGCGCGCGCTGGCCGCGCAGTGGGCGGACTTCGCCATACGCGAGGGCTAGCCTCCTGGCGCTATACTAAGGCGCGGAGGTGAGGCCCTCTCGGCTCTGAAAAGCCTGCGCATGCGCCACGGACCGAAGTCCGCTGTGATCGTGCGCTGGCGCTTTAGCGCCGCGATTGTCGCGCGCCAGCAATTCATAGCCGCCGTATCGTGCGTCGGGACTTTAGTCACGCGAGCCATCGAAGCATCATCGAGCAGTTGAGTCAGTTAGAGGAGGAGAGATCAATGGCGATCAAGAAGGTGGGCGTCGTCGGCGGCGGGCTGATGGGCAGCGGCATCGCGCAGACGGCGGCGCAGGCGGGCTACGACGTGCTGATGGCCGAGGTCGGTCAGGAGTTGCTCGACCGCGGGATTGGGCGTGTCGAGGGCGCATGGAAGATGCTCAGCGGCAAGGGGCGTATCACAGACACGCAGGCCCACGAGTATCGCGGACGCTTCCGGGGCACGCTGGCCCTCGAGGAGTTCAGCGACCGCGATCTGGTCATCGAGGCGATCATCGAGAACCAGGATGAGAAGCGCAAGCTCTTCGCCCAACTTGACAAGATCACACCCAAGAGGGCCATTCTCGCCAGCAACACCTCCTCGCTGCCAATCATCGAGATGGCGGCGGCGACGGGCCGCCCGGCGCAGGTAGCTGGGCTGCACTTCTTCAACCCCGCGCCGGTGATGAAGCTCGTTGAGATCGTGCGCACCATCGAGACCAGCGACGAGACTGTAGAGGAGCTGCGCGGCTTCGCACAGTCGCTTGGCAAGACGCCGATCATCGCCAAGGACACCGCCGGCTTCGTCGTCAACTTCCTGCTGATCCCCTACATGCTCTCGGCGGTGCGCATGTACGAGAATGGGCTGGCGACCAAGGAAGACATCGACACCGGGATGAAGCTCGGCTGCGGCTACCCGATGGGGCCGTTCCAACTCCTCGACTACGTCGGCTTGGACACCACGCTCTATGCCGCCGAGGCGATCTACAAAGAGTACCCCGACCCGGCCTATGCGCCGCCGACGCTGCTACGGCGGATGGTGCAGGCGGGGCGCATGGGCATGAAGAGCGGCAAGGGCTTCTTCGAGTATCCTGAGAAGCGGTAGGGAGAGCAGGAACATGGCGAGCAAGAGAAGCAACACCACCAGCTACGAGGACCGCGACATCGTCGTGCTCAGCGGCGCCCGCACACCGTTCGGGACGTTCAATGGCGCGCTCAAAGACATCTCGGCGATTGACCTCGGCGCCATCTCCGCCAAAGCCGCGCTGGAGCGCTCTGGCGTGGACGCAAGTGACGTGGATCAGATCGTCTTTGGCAACGTCCTCCAGACAAGCAAGGACGCCATCTACTTCGCGCGCCATATTGGGCTGAAGGTTGGCGCGCCGATCGAGACGCCCGCGCTCACTGTCAACCGGCTTTGCGGCTCTGGCTTGCAGGCCATCGTCTCCGCCGCGCAGTCATTGTTGCTGGGCGAGGGCAGGATCGCGCTAGTGGGCGGCGGCGAGAACATGACACAGGCGCCCTTCATGATTCGCGGCGCGCGCGCCGGCCTGAATCTGGGCGAACACAAGCTGGAGGACTATCTCTGGGAGTCGCTGGTGGATAGCTACTGCGGTCTGGGGATGGCGCTGACGGCGGAGAATCTGGCGACAGAGTACAAACTTGACCGCCAGACAGTGGACGCCTACGCCCTGCGCAGCCAGGAGGCCGCCCGCCACGCGCAGCAGCTAGGCTGGCTGGCCGAGGAGATCACGCCGGTCACGATCAAGGACCGCAAGGGCAAAGAGGTCGTGATCGACCAGGACGAGGGCATCCGCGAGACCTCGATGGAGGCGCTGGGCAAGCTGCCGTCACGGTTCCGTGAGGGTGGCGTGGTGACGGCGGGCAACGCCAGCGGGATCAACGACGCGGGCGCGGCTCTGGTCATCGCGACGGGGGCGGCGGCGCGCGAGCGTGGCCTGAAGCCGCTGGCGAAGCTGGTCTCGTGGGGCGTCGTTGGCGTGGACCCGGCGATCATGGGCATTGGACCCGCCCCGGCGATCCGCCAGGCGCTCAAGCGCGCCGACCTGACGCTCGACAAACTGGACCGAGTCGAGGTCAACGAGGCGTTCTCGGCGCAGTATCTCGCTGTGGAGAAGGACCTGGGGCTGGACCGCGACAAAACGAACGTCAACGGCGGCGCGATCTCGCTGGGGCACCCACTGGCGGCGAGCGGCGCGCGGCTGGCGCTGACGCTGATTCACGAGTTGCAGCGCAATCACCTGCGCTACGGCGCGGCCTCGCTCTGCATCGGTGGCGGGCAGGGTATCGCGGCGATCTTCCAGACCCTCGACTAGTGGAGTACGCGAGGCGGCGGCACGAGTGCGGCCATGGTGGAGCCGGAAACAGCTGCCGTCATCACATCAGTTCCTCCGGGAAAACGGAACCGCATACGACTGGGGTATGACGGCGCGTTCCACCATCGCGCTATCGAGCGGGCGCGAGACGCCAAAGCCCACCAGACCCTTATCGTCAAGCGTCCCGTTGCCCTCAGTTCCCACAACTCACTCAGGATGGGGAGAAATGTTCTCGGTCTGCTCGGATGAACAGACTGCCAATGAAGCCCTGCCAGCGTTTGAGAATCTGGGGCTGGCGGCGCTTCTCGCGTTCAAGCTGCGCATCCAGGCTCTGCCCAGGTCGCTGGAGAGAATGATGATGATGCGCTGGAACTGCGGGATGGGAACGCCAATAGGGTTTGGTGTGGTCGCGATCTGGCAGGCCAAAGGTCTCGTGCAGGAGAGTCCAATGCCAGTGACGGAGACGGTTCAGCATAGGAGTCTGACCCTTTCTTTCGTCAGGACAGATGGAGGCCGCGAGGAGGTCTCACGGCAAATGGTTTCCGCTGAAACCATTGTACCGGAAGATTGACAGGAAGTCAAGATAGTTTCCACGGAAACTTTCAACGCCGGGGCGATCTTGCACTACTCCAGAGAGATCTCTCGACCAAGGGGCGCGTGCGATGTCCTCTTCTTCCGCTCTTCGTGCTGATCATGGCCACTCGACAGATGATGTCCTGATCGCTGACGCCCTCTTTGTCGCGCGTGAGATCGCAATAGCTGTGGCTGCTGTGAGCAGCGCGGCGACGCCCAGCGCGATGAAGAGGGGATCCTCCGGCAACGCCGGTTTGAAGAACGCGTCAAGTGAGTAAGCGCCAGGACCGGCGATGCCGATGGCGGCGCTCACCGCCAACAACGTCAGTGGGTACTCGAATCCGCCCTTTGAATTGAAGAACCCGTTCTTCCAGTGGGAGTTGATGGCTGTCGCCATTGCGCCCACCGCTCCGGCGGCGCCCAGCGGCGTCAGGAAGCCAAAGGCCAGCGATAACCCACCGCCCAACTCACCCAGGATCGCCAACCAGAGCCAGAGCGCCGCTGGACGAAAGCCTTGCGATTGGAACCCTTGCCGCGTCTTGGCGTAGCCTGAACCGCCGAACCAGCCCAGCAGTTTCTGCGCGCCATGCGCCGCCAGAGTAAGGCCAGCCACCACACGGAGTATCAGAAGCGCCCATGCGACCGTCATCGCCATCTCCCTTCTTTGTGGCCAGTAGCCCACACAGAGATACTCTATGTAGCCAGGCTACTAGTAGTAAGTCACAAACACAGGGTAGTCGATCTCGCAGCATACGTCAAGTGTGTAGGCTACACATAATAAGTGTGATACAATGCCCCGCAGGAGGCGAGGCGAAAGTGGATCAGGACCCCGGCAAAGCGACAGGTGCGGCGACCCCTCGCCGTGAGGTCGCACGGACGCGCGCGACGCCCACGAATGAGAATAAGAACGCCTGTAGCCGGTTTCAGCGCGCCGTTGAGTTTATTGGCAAGCGCTGGGTGGGTGTTATTCTCTTTGTCCTGCTCGATGGCCCAGCCCGCTACAATGAGATTCTCGCCGGAGTCCCCAACCTCTCTGACCGACTCCTGACTGAACGGCTGCGAGAGTTGGAGGCCGCTGGCATGTTGACGCGCGAGGTGCAAGCGGGGCCGCCAGTGCGCGTCATCTATGACCTGACAGACGCTGGGCGCTCACTCTCCGGCATTATTCGTGCTGTAGCGCGCTGGTCGGATGAGTGGGCCACGCCTGCGGCTGAGTGATATACCGCCTCTGCGGTCAGCGTGGCGAAGCCCAACACCAGGTCATGGCGCGAGGCTCGGTTGCGGCGCCGCCCGCAGAAGCTACACAGCATGGCGGGGTCGTCGAGCGCACGTAGCCTGGCTCAATCGCTATCGCCGCCCCACCGTCAGCTATGAGCGACGGTGCCTAGGCGCCTCGCGTTTCTCACTCTCGGCTGTGCGCTGATCTGCTGGCAGGTACTCACCCACTGACCGTTTGTTAGGCGCTCTACGTGCGAACTCACGACTTATGGGTAAATATGCATGCGGCATCTGGATTCGAGATGAGCAGACAATAGCCCTCCAGTCTATGCATCTGTGCGCGAATGGGGTAGTATGGGTGCGCCTTCGAACGGTAGAGCACACGGGACTACCTATCACGGTAGCCGAAACGACAACAGAATTGGGCTGATATGCAGAGCGGCATTCCAGCTTCTTCCGCGCGCCAAGCAGAGCGAAACCCGCAAATTGCCCGGCAACCCAGTTATCGTGTGCGAGTAATGATCGTCAGCGTCGCATTGGCGTTGCTCGCCATCGCTTTGTATTCATTTGCGATGAACTATCGCCACTATCTCAAGCAGCCCGTGGGTTTCATTGACTTTTCAACGTACTATTCGGCGGCTTATGCCCTGCGCATGAACCCGCAGGCGAATGTCTACGATCAAGCGCTGCTCACTCGTGTCGCCGCACAGATTCCTGGCACACAGCATCCGCTGTTGCCCTATGTGTATCCACTTCCTTTCGCATATCTTCTCATTCCGATTACCTTCCTGCCGTTCTCAACCGCTGCGGCAGTCTTCTTCCATCTCAATCTGGCGCTCTGGGGTCTGTGCGTTTTGATCCTTGCATGGGAATGCCGGATACTCCTTGGGACGTCCCTTCAGGGACCAACTACCCAGAGTATTCGAACCTGGAACCTCTGGGCGCGTCTGGTAGGTGATCCCGCCCCGCTCGTTGCGCTCGCACTCTCGGCGGTGATCTTCTTCACTTCTCGCTCAACCGCCCACGCGGGGAATATAGGCCAGGTGACATTCTTCGTGCTGTTGCCGCTGGCGCTGGTTCCCCGGCTGACCCGCAAGCGCCGCGAGGGATGGGCAGGGACGATGATCGCCGTCGCCACAGTGCTGAAGATTATCCCCGGACTATTGATGGGCTACCTTCTCCTGCGCAGAAGGTGGCGCGCCCTTGCTGTGTCGGCCTGCGTCACAGTCACTGTCCTGTTGGCCTCTCTGGCGCTGGTCGGCTGGGGAGGCTTCTACGGACTGGTCCCACTGCTTCTGACCGCTGGTATTGGACAGGACACGCTCGCGCACAACCAATCCCTGCTCGGCCCCATCCTGAATGGGGTCGCTGCGACGGATCCCGGTCTCGCCGCGACTTTGCGCCCGTTCCAGTACGTTGTTCTTGCCGTGCTGGCGCTCGCCGCTGGAAGCGTGCTGTGGATCTCGTGGCGGCGCGAGGATCAGCGTGAGAACCATGCCGAGCAAGAGGTAGTGGCCTATGCGCTGGCTTTATGCACTTTCGTCTTGCTGATTCCCGTCGCCTGGGTTCACTACTACGCCTGGCCACTGATTGGAGCGCCGCTGCTGCTGGGAATTTTCATCCGTGAGTGGGTTCTAGCGACGGGGAGAGATCGGCGTGCCGTGCTGACCATCCTCATCGGTATCGTCATAGTGGGCGTCTTTCTTATCAACTACTCCCCGCCCAATGGTATCGATGTCGATCCATTCGCGTCCACTCCGTCTACCTGGGGAGTTTATACGCGATGGCTCCTGACGGAGTTGCGCCCTCTCGGCGCGCTCCTTCTGTTCATAGTCACTTCCTATTGGCTACTGCTAGGCCGTAGTCCGCGGACAAGCGCATAGACTTATCCCAGCCGCAGGCCCCAAAACCCAAAGAAAATGCCCGACACGGTGATGGGTGCTGGGCGTAAATGATGTACGTACCTCCCATGCTTGTTGAGATTTGAATTCGAGATGCGGATGGCGCCCCAGTTGGCATATGATGCGGTTTCCTATGCGTATCCCGCTGGAGCTTTGGGTGTTATAGCGCTTGGCGAGCTGGCCGATCCAATAGGCCGAGTAGCCCGTGCCCGCCGCCACCTGCCGAGCCGTCTGCTCGCGAGACCGCGCCACAGGATCGGCCACCAACTCCGCTCGTGAGGGTCCCGCGCTGCCTGGTTGCGCCGCCCGAGCTTGTCGGCCGCGAGACGCGACTCCGGGTCTGTGCGTCGTCCCATGCCTCCATCTTACGACAACCTCGGCGCAATAGGTAAAACGCGTATTGTTCCGTTCTGCCTCGTCGCTGCATGGTCACGTAGAGTGTCGATTGTGCCTTAACGTGGCCCTAGCATTTGGCAATACGACGAATTTGACTATTCATACGGAATTCGGCGAGAGTGTTATTGATCCGCTCGTGACTCTGAAGAGCCAGAGCAGGAGGATCTGCGGACTGAAGTCCGCCTAAGCGCCACGTGTCGAGCCGAATTCCGTATTGGCCCAAGGCAGGGCAAAGCGGCTGGCCAGCGAAGAGACCCGCGAACGTGGCAGCAGGGCGTGCCCCTGCTTTTTGAGCTCGAGAGATTACCACGGATGCGCCCTTTGTCTGGGGTCGACACCGTCGCCATCGTCCCCCAGCTCAGTGCGCTCAGTGTCGTTCACGACAAACATCCTGCACGTTTAGTGTAGATCTTGAAGCCCCTGCCTTTAGGCATGGGGATGAAAGCCAGGCCGCCCGAAGGCGGCGAACGGACCGCACTAGTTGACAGCAAGCTATCTATTATGATATACCGCCTGCATGGGACACATGCGCAGCAACAACACATTCGTCTATGTCTGTCGGTATCACGTCGTCTTCTGCCCGAAGTATCGGCGGACGGTGTTGACGCCGCCAATAGACGAGCGACTGAAGATTATTCTTGCCGAGCAGATCGAGCGGTGGGGGCAAGAGTTGATCGAGATGGAGGTCATGCCCGACCACGTGCATCTGCTCGTGGGATGTGCCCCACAGTTTGGCATTCACCGGCTCGTGAAGGCGCTCAAGGGGTATTGAAAACCTCCCACAGAATATGGCCAAATGTTGACAAACGTGGCCATATATGCTACCATACGGTTATGAAACTCAGCGAATACGCCCAGCGCCTGGGGGTGAGCTACAAGACGGCGTGGCGCTGGTGGCGGGCCGGGAAGCTGGACGCTTCTCAGGTCACCACCGGCACCATCATCGTGCGTGAATCGGCGTCGACGGCGATCCATCGGCCCACTGTCGAGGGGGTGGCCATCTACGCGCGGGTCTCGGCGGCGGAGAACCGCCCACACCTGGATGGCCAGGCGGACCGTCTGGTCGCTTATTGCGCCGCCAAAGGCTATCAAGTCCATCAGGTGGTGAAGGAGGTGGGTTCTGGCGTCACCGATAGCCGCCCCAAGTTCCTCAAGTTGCTCGCTGATCCGTCCATCGCCGTGATTGTGGTCGAGCACAAAGACCGCGCGACGCGCTTTGGGTTCCGCTATCTCGAAACGCTGCTGGAGCGGCAAGGGCGGCGCGTTGAGGTCGTCAATCTGGCGGACAATGGGCGCGAGGATTTGGTGGCCGATCTGGTGGCCGATCTGGTGGCCGATCTGGTCGCCATCGTCTCCTCCTTCTGCGCGCGGCTCTACGGGCAGCGGCGCGCCAAGCGCAAGACGGAGACCATCGTGCGCGAGCTGACTGGCCAGGAAGCGCTGGTGGCGCAAGAGCAGGAGGTGGCCGCGGATGCAACTCGTTGAGCAACATCGCCTCGACCGTCACGATCCCCGCTGCGCCGCCATTGACGCTGCATTGACGCTGCATTGACGCTGCATTGACGCTGCATTGACGCTGCCGCCTTCGCCTCCACGAACCGCTACAACGAACCGCTACAACGCCGCGCTCTACGCCACCCGACAAGCCTTCATCCACCAGCGGCGCGCACCAGCGGCGCGTCATCGCGCACCAGCGGCGCGTCATCGCGCACCAGCGGCGCGTCATCACCTACGAAGAGTTGGCGCGCGACTTGAAGGCGAGCGTGGAGTTCCGAGCGCTGCCGGCCAAGGTGGCGCAGTGGGTGTTGCGGCAGGTGACCCTTGCTTGGAAACGCTCGTGCGCCGCGTGCGCCGCGTGCGCCGCGTGCGCCGCGTGGGAGGCCGATCCTTCCCGCTTCCTGGGCCATCCCAAACTGCCCAAGTACCTCGACACGCGAGGGCGCAATCGGCTCACCTGGCGCAATCGGCTCACCTCCACCGAGCAGGCGATCAGCCGCGCGCCGAAGTAGCGCGGGGAGGTCGTCCCCTCGGGACGGGACATCCGCATCGAGACCCGACAGACGGCCATCGACCAACTGCGGATCGTGCCGCAGGCGTCCCACCTCCACCATGGAGGTGATCTATGAGCGCCAGGTGACACCCGCCGCGGTGGACCCCGCGCGGGCAGCGTCAGTGGACATTGGGTTGAACCCTCTCGCGGCGGTGACTTTCCACCAGCCCGGCCTCGCGCCGTTTCTGGTCAACGGCCGTCCGCTGAAGGCGCTCAACCAATGGTACAACAAGCGCCGCGCCCGCTTGCCGGCCAAGCTATCCAACGGTATCTTCGCCTCCCGACAGCTCGACATCCTGGCTGACAAACGAGCGCGACACATGAGCGATTATCTGCATGTCGCCAGTCGTCGCCTCGTGGACCGGCTCGTGAAACACCGCGTCGGGACGCTGGTGGTTGGCAAGAACGACGGCTGGAAACAGGCCAGCGGGCTGGGCAAGCGAACGAATCAGAACGTCGTCTTCGTGCCGCACGCGCGGTTCGTCGAGATGCTCCAGTACAAGGCAGAGTTGGTCGGCATCCACGTCGTCGTGAGCGAGGAGAGCTACACCTCCAAGCGCAGCTTCCTCGACCTGGAGCCGCTAGGCAAGCAGGAGGTCTACGCCGGCAAGCGTGGCAAGCGTGTCAAGCGCGGACTGTTCCAGGCCACCGACGGGCGTCGCCTCAACGCCGACATCACCGGTGCGTTCAACAGCCTGAGAAAAGTCGTCCCGGACGCCTTCGGCAACGGGATAGGGGGTGTGGTGGTTCACCCCGCCAGGATTACCCTGGCGAATGGGCCGCATGGCAGAAATGTCCATGTTGCCTAGAACTATGCGTAGATCCATCAGGAGCACATCGGGGCGTTCCACCTCTGCGAGCGCGACAGCGTCTTCGGCGCTCGCGGCAACACCAATGATCTCGATGTCCGATGCGGTGTCGAGCATGGTGACGATGCCTGCGCGCACGACAGGATGATCGTCAGCCACCATGAGGCGGATGGTGTGAGCGTCATACATCTGGCGCGCTCCTGCTCTGCGAAACGAATCCTATCGCGCGTCAACTCGCGCCGGTGTGAGAGGCATTGCTTATCGCGTCACTGGCGGAGGCGCGCCCTCCGCATGGCAGCGCCAGCGCAAGCGTCGTTCCTATGGCCAGGTCGCTCTCCACCGTCATCATTCCGCCAAGTTGACTGGCTTGCGCGCGCAGGCTGCGAAGCCCATATCCGTCGGAGAAGCGGATAGCCTCGCTCATGATCCGTGTGGCGTCGAATCCACAGCCATCATCCTGCGCGTCGAGCGTGATGAGGTCGCCAAGGTAGGATAGTGTCAGTGTGATATGCGTCGCGTGGGCGTGTTTACGCGCATTGGCTAGCGCCTCTCGCGCCGCCCGCACAATGAGGTCCTGCGCTGCGTCATCAACAGGAACTGATTCCCCTGTCACCACCACTTCGACCGCCAGCTCATCGGCGTCATGCCAGCGTTGCGCGAGCGTGAGCAAACGAAGTTCCAACGTGTCCTCCAGGGCGGCCTCAGGAGAATGAAGCGCCCAGAGCGCGCGTCGGGAATCCTCCAGGCTCGTGCGCGCCGTGCGGCAAGCTCTCTGAAGGTGGCGGCTGAGGTCAGAGAAATCCTGCGCCTCCATGGCGCCTTGCGCCGCCTGGAGTTGAAGCAGGATTCCTGTATACCCCTGCGCGAGTGTGTCGTGGATCTCGCCAGCCAGACGCTGCCGCTCCTCCAGTCGGCCGGCGCGCTGCGCCGTTGCCGCGAGATCTTGCTGTGTGCGCTCCAACAGGAGAATAAGGCGCCCACGCTCGGCGCTTTGCCGGATGAGCGCGCTGATGAAGAACGCCATGATGACCGAGACGGCTCCCGCTGCCACACCGAGCGCCAGGAGGGGGCCAGGCGGCCCACCGTACAGGAGGAAAAGCTGTCCTGTCCATAGAACAGTCAGGATGCAGATTCCGGGAATGGCGCGCGCCATTGGCGCATACAGGAAGAGTTGTGGTATCAGGCCGCACAGCAGAAAGAGAAACAGGGTATTGGGGCCTGTGAGCAACAGCCACAAGGCCCAGCCCAGGCCGAAGTAGCAGATGGTCAGGATCAGCCGCTGCTCTTGCGGATGGATGAAGCCAAGCGCACAGAGCAAATACCAGCCGCCGAGCAGCGCAGCCAACAGCGCGGTGCGGAGCGCCTGCGCTGGGGTGGTCGCGGCCATTGCGCACGAGACGGCCGTCACGATTGCGAAGGTGACAAAGAATAGCGCGTGCCAGAGTGGCATCCATCGGTCCACCGCATGAGGAAGACGCTCCGACGTTGAAGGCAGCGCTAATTGGTCAACCGTCATATGACAACCTCCACGCTCTTCCCCTCGTCTGGCAGGCATATAGCACAACGGAACGTCCAATGACCAGTTCAGACCGCGTCGGGAACGCTGAATTAACTCGCCCGTTCAGTTCCACAATCAACCAGATGGCTGATATGCCCTCAACTGAACGATGGATGACGCAGTGAAAACCGGATGGTGTACTACTCGTGCGTCCATCGTCTGGCCAAGCCCTCGCGCTCGGGAGGGGGCACACATCACAAGGAGTTCAGGGTATGCCGGCTTCCCTCCGTTCCGCGCTCATGAGCGCGCTCATCGCCGCCGTCATCTACGTGGTCATCGCTACTGCCATCAGCCTGATTTTCTACCAGCGGCTCTCGTGGGATGGGACCCTGGAATTGGTCATCGGCCTGTTCACTATCGCCGTCACCTTCGTGTTGACCCTCGTCATCGGCGCTGTACGTGGTGGCTCCCCGCGATTGTCCTGATCGTGGAAATGGCGGGGGTCAACCACCGATCTTCACGGCGGTGATCCCTGCCACAGTGCCGACGAAGATCGCGCCGCCGTAGATCGTCGGCGTGGCGAAGCGCGTCGTCTCGCCGATCTGGACGGAGGCTCGCTCCTTGCCCGTATCCACGTCCAGCGCGACGAGCGCGCTCCTCGACTTCATCGCGTAGAGGGTGTGGCCGCCGATGACCGGTGAGCCATCGACGCCCGACGCGTGCCAGCCGACGGTCATCTTGCCCGACTCCACCTTGACCTCGCGCACGCCATCCGTGCAGGGCAGGAACGCCCGTGTCCCCAGTACCGCCGCGCCGCCGAACGCCCTGCACAGGTCCATCTCTTGGACCTGCCCGCCAACGCCGCCGAGGTGGTCGCTACGCAGCAGATAGCCCTGCCCCGCCTTGCCCGCCGAGACAATCGAACCGTCAGGGAGCAGCGCCGGCGCCATCGAGCCGAGGTCCAGATCGGCCGCGTTATCACTTGGCCAGGTCGTCGGCGCGAAGCCATCCTCTAGCTGAAGCTGCGGCGAGAGGCGCAGCACACTGTCGCTCTTATCCCATGCGCCGCTCGTCGCCTCGCCATTGCCCACCGAGACGTAGAGCTTGCCGTTGGCGTCGATCACCGGGCCGGGCGGCGCCCAGATGCCTGCCTCGCGGGTGGTGGGTACCTGATAGACCATCAAGGACCCCTGCCCATCCGTGCGCGCGCCGATGACCGTGCCGTGGTAGTCGCCGCAGTCGCCGAAGAGGCCACCATAGGCTACGTAGACGACGCCATTGTTCAGGGCGAGGGCGGCGCGCTGCTGGTGCGCGGCGGGACTGCTCATCCCCGGCGGGTCGGCGAAGCGGCGCTGGCGCACCTGCCCCGAATCGATATCCAGCGCGACCAGCTCGTGCCTGGGGCCGCTGGTCTCGGCGACGGCGAAAATCAGCTTCGTCGCGGGATCGTAGACCGGCGTCCCGGTGATCCCCAGCGGCGAGATGTTGCCGCAGGGCAGATCGTTGCGAGTCACCGGCGCGCCAAGGTTCGTCTGCCAGAGCACGGAGCCATCGCTCGCATTGAGCGCGTAGATGGTATTGCCCTCGGTTGCGACGATGACCTTGCCGCCGATGGCCAGCGGCTGCGCATAGACCGCCTCGTCCAGCGGCACACTCCAGGCGGTCGTCAGCGTCTTCGGGTCGGGCGTATCGGCGACATAGCCGGTGCGCGCGCGGTCGTAGTGGTACATCGTCCAGTCGTGCGCCTGGCCTGTTGGGAGGGTCGCGGTGACCTGCGGCGTCGCGGCGGGACGCGAAGGGCTCCCGCAGGCGGCGAGCGCTACGACGAGCGCAGGCAGCACGGCAATCAGGACAGCGCGCACAAGGCGAAAGCGTATCATTCGAGCCACTCCTTTGGCGATTGGATCAAGGGCGCCGCGAGGCACGCTCTATCTTGCCACATGTGACGGCGAATTCGTGCGCGCAATTTCACCCTTGCGACGGCGAGCGGGCGTGTGGTATACCGACTCGCGGTGGCGAGCGCGCGGTATGCGCTCCCAATGAGCGAAAGCAGGTGTAGTCGCATGGATGTGGTGAATATACGCCGCGCCCTGCGCGTACCACTCGCGCGCGGCATAAATGCGCAGCAAGGTACCATAACCCGCGCCCAGGATCGGGGGAACGCGCGATCAGATTGTTGATACACACGTCTCCCTCGGAGCCATGGCGCGGATGTCGAGCATGACAACCGCGTTTTTTTGCGCCTACGAATTGGCGCACGATACGGGAACCGAGGACGAACGACGAGATGTTGACGGGAAAGCTGTTGAAGTTGCGGGGCTGGCCCGAGGGCAAGATCATCGGGCTGGCGAAGGCGGCAGGCGAGACGCTCGAGGCGCAGGGCCTGGACCGCGAGACGATTCTGGACCGGTTGGACGCCGTGCGCGCCCGGCCCGATGAGTACCTGACCGACGCGCTCTACAGGCCGCTGGCGAAGGAGTGCGCCAGGCGCGAGGCGCTCTCGCAGGAGAAGCTCGAACTGGCGCTGCGTGGCGAGCCGCTGGCCTACGCCGTCTGGGGCGCGGAGCAGATTGATCTGCAGGCGCGCGCGCAGATGGAGAACGCGCTGCGGTTGCCCGTCGCGGTGGCCGGCGCGCTGATGCCCGACGCGCACGTGGGCTATGGCCTGCCCATCGGCGGTGTGCTGGCGACGGCGGACGCGGTGATTCCCTACGCCGTCGGCGTGGATATCGCCTGCCGTATGCGCCTCTCGCTCTACGAGGACGCGCCGGAGATCCTGACGCGACGCGCGGCGGAACTCCAGAAGGCGCTGCTGGAGCGCACGCGCTTCGGCATGGGCGAGGAGTGGGAGCGCTCAGACCGCCCGACGCATGCGATTCTGGACGACCTAGCGTGGGAGGAGACGCACCTGCTCAAGTCGCTGAAGTCGAAGGCGCAGAGCCAGCTCGGCACGTCTGGAACCGGCAACCATTTCGTCGAGTGGGGCGTTTTCCGCCTCTACGCCGACGATGAAGCGCTGGGGCTGAAGGCGGGCGAGTATAGCGCGCTGCTCTCCCACAGCGGCTCACGCGGCGTCGGCTTCAAGATCGCCAATACCTACAGCGAACTGGCGATGCGGCTGCATCCCGCGCTGGAGGCGTCGGTGCGCCACCTGGCATGGCTGCCGCTGGCGAGCGAGCCAGGCGAGGACTACTGGCGCGCGATGGAACTGGCGGGACGTTACGCCTCGGCGAACCACGAGGTCATCCACCAGCGGGTGCAGCGCGCGGCGGGCCTGCGCGAGGTCGCGGCGGTCGCGAACTTTCATAACTTCGCCTGGCGGGATCAATTGCCTGATGGCAGTCCCGTTATTGTCCACCGAAAGGGAGCAACACCAGCCGACACAGGAGTGTTGGGTATCATTCCTGGCTCAATGGGTGATCCTGGCTATGTCGTGCGAGGACGTGGAGAGCCGAATGCGCTCCAGTCTGCGTCTCACGGCGCTGGACGCAAGATGGGTAGGCGTGTCGCCCTTAACTCCATCTCAAAGCGTGACCGTGATACCTACTTGCGTGAGCGTGGTGTCATACTTCTGGGCGGGGCCATTGATGAGGCACCACAAGTCTACAAGGACATCGACGCTGTAATCTCAGCACAGGATGAACTGGTCGAGATCTTGGGCAAGTTCTTCCCGCGCATTGTGCGCATGGCTGACGAAGCTGGCGAATATTGATTGACGGCGGTCTGGCCCATATAGTATGCTGTGGCAGAGAGAAGGCGTTCGGTTTTCTCTCTGCCGCTACCTTTCTTGCATCGTTGTGAGGCACGGCACGCGCATGGGCAACTTCGATGAGCACTATTTTGATGAAGTGGATTCGGAGGCTAAAGCTTACTGGTTGGGCTTTATTTTCGCTGATGGCTGTGTCCTCTGGAATGAACGTACCGGAAATTATGCACTACAAGTAGGTTTGCAAGGCCGAGACAAAGATCACTTGGTAATGCTAGAAAGTGATCTGAGTGGGTCCTGCTTGCCAGACACTGATCCAAGAAATGGAACTGTTAAACTTGTATGGTATTCAAAGTACCTGGCAAGACAAGTGATGAATCTTGGTATTGAACCTCGAAAGTCTGGAACTGAGAGCCTTCCTCTCTTTCCTCCTAATCTTGCTCGCCACTTCTGGAGAGGAGTCTTTGACGGTGATGGTTGCTTAACAACTCAGATAAAGTCCTCGACTGTCGTGCCTGAGTACCGCTTTTCGCTAGCTGGAAGCAGACCCATCCTCGAAGCATTTCAGCAATGGGCGCAGAGAGAGGTTCAGATTCGCCCTCAAAAGATAGTCGTTGCGAGAAATAGTCAGGGTGACACAAAGACTTGTGTCTTCTTCATGAATGGCAACCGGCAGATCGCTGCGCTTGCCACAGTGTTATATCAGGAGAGCACGAGACGACTTTCAAGGAAATATGCTCTCTATCTTGCCCTTCTTGAGCAAAATGCCCGCACGCGGCCATCATACAAACGCGTTTACTGATGAGCGCTAATTTACAGATGTCTACAATTGCCTAGACAGAATGGACGCGTCGCCGCAGGCGTACAAGGACATCGAGGCGGTGATCGCGGCGCAGGATGAGCTGGTGGAGGTCATCGGCAAGTTCACGCCGCTTCACGCCGCGCATCGTGCGCATGGCCGAGGAGGCCGGCGAGTATTGAGGTTACCTAATGGGATTTGACAATCAAGATCGGTAAGGTGTTGCGATGGTCATGGGACACAACAGGAAGGGAGCATCCCATGGCCACGCAACGGACGGTGACCC
>Ga0207684_10002753_pt1 | contig 17518 bp, 22 predicted proteins | sample KBSK5501metaG_FD_184342 | JGI IMG/M metagenome (GOLD analysis project Ga0207684, IMG submission 184342) | Corn, switchgrass and miscanthus rhizosphere microbial communities from Kellogg Biological Station, Michigan, USA - KBS K5-50-1 metaG... | ecosystem: Host-associated > Plants > Roots >...
GCCACTCATCGTCGGGATCGATTGCTTGCAGATCGCGCAGATGACTGGCCCGGAGTCGTTCGTCTTCTTCACGGCTCTTTGCGGTCGACTCCTCGCGCCAGAGCTTGTAGCAGGTCTCGTGGGCGAACAAGGACGCCCCGAGCCCTCCGACTTGGCGCTCGACCTCGGTCGGCTCGATCGCACGGCGGCACACTATGCAGGGACGGCCGGTCCCTCGATGGGACTGGGACACGCCATTGACGGAGGGCAATCGCCCCTCCGATAGCCAGGCACCTATCTGCTGCCTCAGTTCGTCGTCGGTGACGCGATGTTTATCAGGCATCGTCAAGAGCCTCGCGGGGAAGCCGGATGACTATCCTCTTTCGGCTTGGATCGTGTGGTGAAATTTCACTCCGGGCATTCGAGGTAGGTGACAACCCGTCCATCGACGCGCGCCACCATCACGCGCACCTCGGGCATCGTCAGGTCCTCCGGTTACAGCATGGCCTTCGTCATTTCCAGCGCTCAGATGCGGACGATTGCGATCCCCTTAGCGCCTAACCACGCCGACACCTTCGCCCAGCCTGCAGGATCTCGCTGCTCCCAAGCGGTGAGGGCCGCAGTAGGAACGACCATCCACGGAAGACCGTTTCGGGCCACGTGCTCGACCAGCCGCGCTAGGTCGGTGGTGGGATCGAGTTCAGCCAGCAGCCTGGCTAGCGGAGCGGAGTTGATGCTGCCGGAGTCGTCTCCGGGCTCCGTAGAGTCTTGAGTCGCATCCACTATGAGAGCCTCCCCGTCATCCGTTATCACAGGGACTATGACGAGGTCTGTCGGGTAGCCGACATTGCCCGGTTCGCTGCCCGTAATGACGACAGTTTGGTAGAATGCTGCTCCACGCCGACTGAGGAGAGGGCAGCGCGGCTCGGAAGGCGGTCCCTATGCGGATGCTCCCGATCGGTCCTGCCGCAATGAGAGGCTTCGGCGTGCTCCTGGTAGGCATCGGTCTGCTGGTCGTGGTATTCGCTTCTCGGGAGGTCACCTCGTGGCCGAAAGCCGGGGCGGGCGCGGCGATTGCCGGGCTCGGCGGCAGCCTGCTCCTTGCGGTCCGAACTCTCGCGCAGCGATATCGGCAGTGCCCTGCGTGCGCGCGAGAGTTCCTTGCGGATGCCGCGAAATGTCCCTACTGCGGAACCTGGTTCTCGTCCTCGAAGAAGGAGGCCAAGTAGTGTTCCCCGGCACCGTGGGGGATGCTTTCGTGGCACGGATCATCGTGGGGTTGATCATCGGCTGAGTAGCAGGCGTGGAATTCGGAAGGGGGAACTGATGGTCGCCGCCATCTACGCCCACGTGACGCCGCGGAAGGAGCGGGAGCGGCTGGCGGAGTACCCGAAGTAGCCGATGAGGCAGGGCGGTGCTAGGGTGGGCATCCCCTAGCCGAGGAGGAACCTATGAATCCGTCGGGCGTATCAGCACGCGAGCCGATCATTCTGGGTGCCGCCAACGTCGCGCTGATCGAACGCGCCGCCAGAGATTTGGAGGACGTCAGCGACGAGATCCTGACGCCAGGCCACAGGCCCTCGTGGAGCTACCCCCAAGTCCCTGACGGCCTGGCCCGCTGCGTCGGCTGCTGGCGGCTGATCGCGGCGCGGCAACTCGGCGGGGAGCGGTGCCCAGGTCCCGAGCGTCGAGCGGTCCAATGATCGCCGCCCTCTACGCCTGCATCGTTGTCGCTGCGGTCTGCTGGTTGCTCGCTCTCGGCACGTCGGCCTCCGCCGAGTGCGCGTGGGTGCTGTGGCAACGGATCGATACCTTCGACGCACCGGGCGCGCTCGTCTCATCGCCGACCGAGGTCGGCGCGACCTACACGACATCGGCCGAGTGCATAACCGCGATCGATCGACTTGAGCGGCGGCAAAGTCCACAGACAGTTGTCATGCGAGACGCGCAGACCATGCTCACGGTCATGTTCCGTGACAAGACTCAGACGAAGTCGATGTCCTTTCTCTGTGCGCCCGACACCGTGGACCCGCGTGCGCCGAAGGGGAAGTGAACATGCCAGAGGATATCCCCACCAGCACCGACAAGAAATGTCCCGCGTGCGGGTCTACTGACGTGCATGAGGTGCCTGCCAATGTCGAGACGCGGGCTCCCCAGGTTGCACACCTATGGTCGTGCGTGATGTGTAGGAATGCGTTCCGGCTTGTAGAGGCGGCTGGCGACCGGCGCGACACGCACTTCGATTAAGACGGCAGATGGCCTCAACCTCGACGCTTGGTGGGACGAGCCGGCCTATGCGGCCTCGCAGAACACCTTCACAAAGCGCGGTGCGTTCACCGTGGCGATGGCCCTGCACGCGTCGGAGCGCCCGCACCCATGACGGTGCCAGTGCTGCTGGGCACGGCGGCGGGGGTCATGGTGGGGGCTGCTGTTCTAGGCGCTGCTGGTGACGGGGCCCCCCGTCGCCTACATCGTGGGCGTCCTGGCCGCGGCCGCGGTCACCGGCTGGGCAGCCCTCGAATGCCTGCTCTGCGACTGGGCGGATCGCAGCGGTGACGGCCACCCGGTCCGACGCCCCCCGCCGTCGCCATCGGGGAAGCCCGGCGGGCCGGGGGTTGGACAGGTTGGACCCGGCCACGCGCCTGTCCGACCCGTCGAAGTCATCGGCTCGGATCTACAGGACTCATCGCCTTTCTTCAGACGCCCACCGACTCGGCATGCGCCTGCTGAGCGCGATCTCACGCGCCCGGTTGCACTTGACCTCGGCGATCCGGCCCATGGAGCCCGCCATCACCGCGGCGGACCGCCCGTCCACCTTGCCGAACCCGGTCACCACCCCGTCGGCGGGTGTCTCCCGCCCTTTCATGGAGGGAACCATGTTGGCGTGGGTGGCGAGCACGCCGATCTCCTGGAACGAATCCGCATCGAAGAGCAGGTCGAGCCGCTCGCGGACGGTGAGCTTGCCTTCCGCGTGCTGCTTGGCAATGGCCTCGGGGCCGCCCATCGCGAGGGCGCGCTGGCGTCGCGCCCGGAGATCGTCGACCAGCTCCTTCATCCCCAAGGGATCAGCCCTTCACGACCGCGGTGCGGTAGGTGTTGATGCCGGTGTCGGGCGGTGAGCCGCTGATCAGCGTGATCATCGTGGCCGCCTCGCTCCGGTGGTGCGTCGCGTGGTTGACCACGTGCTGGAGCAGTGGGCCGAGCGCGACGCGGAACTGCTCGCCTTGGGTGTTCTGGTAGGTCACCGGCCGGGCGAGGTCGGCCTCGCCGAGGGCTTCCACGAATGCGCGCTGCTCCGTCTCGAGCGCGTCCCACCGGGCGCGGAGGTCCGTCATGGAGACGAAGTCCGCGTCGCCGAGCAGGCGGGGCGGCGAGGAGCCCTTCCAGCGCATCAGCCACGTGTTGTCGGCACCGTAGACGTGGGCGAAGGTGCCCTTGAGCGTGGGGAAGCTCCAGTGCTTGCCCATGTCGCGGGTGGCCGAGTCACCAAGTCCCGCGGCCAGCTCGAAGAGCCGGCGGTTCGCCCAGTGATGGTAGTCGTAGAGCTCGCGGATCAGCGCGACGGACATGGTGTCTCTCCCTCTCCCGATCAGCGGGCTAGTCGAGCAGCGCGACCGTGTCACCCTCCTGCACCGTCTGCCCCTCGCTCACCCGGATCTCGCGGACTTTCCCGGCGCGGGGGGCCTCCACCGGAATCTCCATCTTCATGGATTCGAGCACGATGACCGGATCCCCGGCGGCCACCGCGTCGCCCGGCTTGGTCGTGACCTGAAAGACCACGCCGGTGATGTGGGCCTTGACGTCCTCAGGCATTGAGCGCTCCTTGTCGTTCCGCGGAAGGATTCGCGCGGCGCCTCTCGAGGCTCGGGCATTCTCTCACATTGGAGGACCTCCGGGCGGGCGCGCGCGGCCCGGCGGGCGCCCTAGTAGGGCAGGCTCTCGCGGCCCATCAGCTCGCGGGCCACCACCATCTTCATGACCTCGGCGGCGCCGTCGCCGATCTCGAGGCCGATGACGTCGCGCATGCGCTGCTCGAAGGGCAGCTCGTCGGTGTAGCCGTAGTGGCCGTGCAGCAGCAGGCACTGGTGGATCGTCTCCACCGCGAGGCGCGGGCCCCACCACTTGGTCATCGCCGACTCCTTGGTGTGAGGCCGGCCCTGATCGGCGAGCCAGAGCGCGCGGTAGCAGAGCCAGCGGCACGCCTCCACGTGGGTCGCCGCCTCCGCGATCGCGAAGGACACCCCCTCGAAGCGGGCGAGCGCCCGCCCGAACGCCTTCCGCTCCTTCACGTAGGCGATGGTCTCCTCGACCGACTGCTGGGCCACCCCGAGGCAGGCGAGCGCGATGCCGATGCGGTTGTAGTCGAAGCCCTGCATGACCTGGTAGAAGCCGCTGCCCTCCTCGCCGAGCCGGTGGGACGCGGGTACCCGTACGTGGTCGAACGCCAGCACCGCGCGCCCGATGGCGCGGGTGCCCATGTCCCGGAGCGGGCTCCGCGACACGCCGGGCAGGTCGAGCGGCACCAGAAAGGCGGTGACGCCACGGGCCCGGCCCGACGGATCGGTCCGAGCGAACACGATGGCCGCGTGGGCCGCCATCCCCAGGCTGATGCCCGATTTCTCCCCGGTGATCACGTAGTCGGTGGAGTCGCGCTCGGCCCGGCACGCCAGGTTCGCGGCATCCGAGCCCGCCCCCGGCTCGGTGAGCGCGAGCGCGACCACCGTGTCGCCGCGCGCGGTCGGGGGCAGCCAGCGGGCCTGGACCTCGGCGGGCGCGCTCCGCCCCAGGATCTCGCCGGCCAGCCCCGCGAGCTGTATCGCGTAGGTGCAGCTGAAGTCGCCGCGGCCGATCTCTTCCATCGCGATGCCGAAGGTGAGGAAGTCGGCCTCCTGTCCCCCGTGGGCCACCGGGACCCGCAGGCCGAGCAGTCCCAGCTCACCCATGCGGCGCCACGCCTCCCACGGGAACTCACCGGTCTTGTCCCACTGGGCCGAGCGCGGCGCGAGCTCCCTCCGGGCGAACTGCCGGAGCGTGCGGGCCAGCTCCGCCTGCTCGGATGAGAATGCCAGGTCCATGACGCCTCCTCAGAATACCGGCTTGCGCTTCTCGGCGAACGCGCGCAGTCCTTCGGCGGCGTCGGCCGAGCGCATGTGCTGAGCGACCAGCCGGCGCTCCAGCGCGAGCCCCTCCGCCAGGTCCGTGTCGAAGGCGCGGTTCACGAGCGTCTTCACGGTGCGGTTGGCCGACCCGCTGCCGGCGGCGAGCGTCCCCGCCATCTCCTCGACCGCGTTCGCCACCGTGCCCGCCGGGACGACTCGGTTGACGAGCCCCCACGCGAGCCCATCAGCTGCGCTGAGCCAGCCGCCGAGCATCATCAGCTCCTTGGCTCGACGCGCGCCGACGAGGCGAGGCAGCCGCTGGCTCCCCCCGCCGCCCGCGACCAGGCCGAAGTTGGCGTGCTGGTCGCCGAGTCGCGCGCCCTCGTCGGCCACCACGAGATCGGCCACCAGCAGAAGCTCGAGCCCGCCGGCGAGAGCGAGGCCATGCACTCCGGCAATGACCGGAAGCGGCAGCGCCTCGATCCGGTCGAAGACGCGGTGCCACAAGCCCATGAACGCGCTCCAGCGCTGGGGGTCGGGCGACAGCTCCCTCACCGTGCGCAGGTCGGCCCCCGCGCAGAACGTCCGGCCGGCCGCGGTCAGCGTGACGACGCGCACCGCCGCGTCGGCCTCCATCGCGTCGCAGGCGCGATCGAGATCCTGAAGCAGCTCCGGGCTGATGGCGTTCAGCCGATCGGGACGGTTGAGCGTGACCCGCGCGATGCCCCGGCCGGTCGCGTAGGTGATGGTCTTGAAGTCCATTGCGCGTCTCCCGGCTCACATCATGGTGTAGCCGCCGCTCACGGAGAGGGTCTGTCCCGTGATGAAGGCGGCCGCGTCGGAGGCGAGGAACAGCACCGCGGGGGCCACGTCGTCGGGCTTGCCGATGCGGCGAAGCGGGTAGGCCTTGGCGATGCGCGCCTGCATGTCCGGAGTGCTGAAAGCCCGATTGGCCTCGGCCGCCCACATACTGCGGTCACCGAAGTCCTCCTCCGACGAGGGAATCGTCATGCCGGGACAGACCACGTTGAGCCGGATGCCGTGGCGGCCGACCTCGCGGGCCAGGCTCTTGGAGAGCGCGATGACCCCGGCCTTGCAGGCCCCGTACACCCCCTCGCGGAACTCGCCCATGCGCCCGGCGTCCGAGCCCATGCTGACGACGGCGCCCGCCTTCCTCGCGATCATGCCGTCGAGCACGGCACGCGTGCAGTTGATCATGCCCCACAGGTTGAGCTGGATCTCGCGCTCCCACTCGCTCCGCTCTTTCTCCACGAAGAGGCGATCGTAGGTCCAGCCCACGTTGTTCACCAGCACGTCCACGCGACCGGCGCGCGCCTCGACCTCGCGGACCATGGCCTGAACGGATTCCCATCGCGTGACGTCCGTCGGCACCAGGGTGGCCGAGGCGGCGCCCAGGCCCTTGGCCTCGGCGACGACCTTGCCTCCCTGGCCCTCGTCGATCTCGGCGATGGTGAGGTGCACGCCCTCCCGCGCGAAGGCCAGGCTGATGGCGCGCCCGATGTTCGACCCGCCGCCCGTGACGATCACGCTCTTGCCGGCCAGATTCAGTTCCATCCTCTCCTCCTCTTCGTCCTCACCACGCCATGGTCTGGCCGCCGTCAAGGTACACCGTCTGTCCGGTCATGAAGTCCGACGCGGGCGAGGCGAGGTAGACGGCCAGGGCGCCCACCTCCTCCGGCTCGCCGATACGTCGGGCCGGGATCTTCGAGAGGAATAGCGCGCGTGTCCTCTCGTCCGCCAGCGCCGCGCGCGGGATGTCCGTGTTCATGTAGCCCGGGGCGAGACAGTTGACCTGGATACCGTGCCGCGCCCACTCCACGGCCAGGCTCCGCGTGAGGCCGTCCACGGCGGCTTTGCTGGCGCAATAGGCCGCGTAACGCGGCACCCCGATGATCCCGTACATCGAGCCGATGTTGATGATCTTGCCCCGCTCGAGCCGTATCATGCCGGGCGCCACCGCCCGCGCGCAACGGAACATGGCGGTGAGGTTGGTCGCCAGGACCGCGTCCCAGTCCTCGTCCGTGACCTCCACCGTCTTCTTGTCGAGCGTGATGCCCGCGTTGTTGACGAGGACGTCGACGGGGCCGAGGGCCGCCGTGGCCTCCTCCACCCCGGCCGCGATCTGCTCGGGGCGCGTGACGTCCAGACGGAGGGCCCGCGCCCGACCCCCTGCGGCGGTGATCTCGGCGGCCGCGGAATCTACCTGATCGCGGGAGCGCGCGGCGCAGGCCACCGCGGCGCCCGCCGCGCCCAGCGCGACCGCGATCGCCCGACCGATGCCGCGGCCCGCCCCCGTTACCAGGGCCACGCGGCCCGCGAGGGAGAAGCGATCACCCACCGTGATCTCCCCCGGCCGAGGCGCGCTCGGCCACGAGCTCACGGAGCCGGTACTTCTGGATCTTCCCGCTGGGCGTCATCGGGAACTCCGAGACGAGCTCGAGGCGCTCGGGGAATTTCTGGCGCGCCAGTTCATGCCGCTCCAGGAAGGTCACGATCTCGCCGAGCGTGATCGTCTGCCCCTCCCGGGGGATCACGACCGCGCAGGCGCGCTCCCCCATCCGGGGGTCGGGTATGGCCACGATCGCGACCCCGGCGACCTTCGGATGAGTGTAGAGCAGGTTCTCGACCTCCACGACCGGGATGTTCTCGCCCCCGCGGATGATGACGTCCTTCGACCGCCCGGTGATGGCAAGGTAGGTGGTGGCATCGAGCGTGCCCCGGTCGCCCGTCTTGAACCAGCCGTCGGCGGTGTGCGCGTCCGCGGTGAACTGCGGCCGCTGGAAGTAACCGACGAACTGGGCCGCGCCGCGCACGAGCAGGTCGCCCTCGTGACCGGCTGGAACGGGCGCGCCGTCACCATCGACCACCTGCAGCTCCATGCCGGGCAGAGGGGCCCCGTCGCTGCCGAACACCTTCTCCTCCGCGTCCCGCAGCCCGTTGCAGGTGGCCAGGCCGTTCTCGGTCATTCCCCACCCCGCCGAGATGGCACAGCCCAGGCGCGCTCGGGCATCCCGCACCAGCTGGCGCGGGACGGGCGCGCCCGCCGAGATGAAGAGACGGAGCGAGCGCAGGTCGCGCGCGGCCTCCGTGTAGGTGAGGTCCCGCAGGAACGGCGTGGCCCCCATGGTGAACGTCACGCCCTCGGCCTCGATCAGCCGCGCCCCCTCCTCTGCGCTCCACACGTCCAGCCAGACGGCGGTCGCGCCGAGCAGCAGGGTCAGGCAATAGCCGAAGAGGTAGCCGGTCTGGTGGCCGAGGGTGGAGGCCATCAGCACCACCTCCGGGTCCGAGAATTCGAGCCGCTCGATCGCGCGGTAGATGGTGGAGAGCGTCGTGTTCTGCGTGTGCATCACGCCCTTGGGCTCGCCGGTGGTCCCGGAGGTGAACACCACTTCATGGACGGCATTGGCGTCCGTACCCGGCAGCCCGCGCCGGCCCGCCCGCGCTTCCCAGGCCTGGTCGGTGAGGGTCGTCAAGGGCATGGTGCCGTCAGGCCCTTCGCCACGCGCGACGAACACGTGCTCGAGCCGGGGCAGCGCCGGCCGGAGCGAGGCGAGCATGCCGGCGTGGCCGAAGCCGCGAAAGGCCGCCGGCACCACCGCCACCTGCGACTCCAGCAGCCCGAGCATGAACCGAAGCTCGCTCGCCCGGTAGGTGGGCGGGATCGGATTGACCACCGCGCCCAGCCGCAGCGCGGCCAGGAAGATCAGGATGGTCTCGTTCCAGTTGGGGAGCTGGCAGGAGATGACGCTATCCTGCTCGACGCCGTGCGCGCGCAGGCCGTGGGCCACGCGGTCCACCGCCCGCGCGAGTGCCTCCCAGGTGTACCTCCCCCGGCCGTCGACGAGCGCGGTCTTGGCCGGGCGCTCTCGGGCCCACCGGTCGAGATATGTCTCGAGGCTCTCGTTGCGCCAGAACCCCGCCCCGGTCATCGCTCGGATCCGCGTGTCGGTGAGGTTCGTCTCCATGGGCAACGACTCCGGCGGGTCGCTTCAGCTGAAGACGCCCTGCTCGATCATCTGCGTATGCACCGCGCCGGTCTGGAAGAAGGCGCTCTGCATGACGCGCTGATGGAACGGGATCACCGTCTTGACGCCCTCCACCACGAACGAGGCCAGGGCCGCGCTCATGCGCTCGATGGCCTCGTTCCGGGTCCCGCCGACCGTGATCAGCTTGGCCAGGAGGGGGTCGTAGTGCACCGATACCTCCACGCCCTCCGCCACCCCGCACTCGACCCGCACCCCGGGGCCGTCCGGGAGCACGAGGCGTGAGAGCCGGCCCGGCGACGGCAGGAAGCCCTTGGCCGGATCCTCCGCGTAGATGCGGCACTCGATGCTCGAGCCACGCTGGGTCACCTGCTCCTGCGTCCACGGCAACGGCTCGCCCGACGCGACCCGGAGCTGCGCCTGCACCAGGTCGAGCCCGGTCACTTCCTCGGTCACCGGATGCTCGACCTGCAGGCGCGTGTTCATCTCGAGGAAGTAGAACTCGTCGCCCCGCACGATGAACTCCATCGTCCCCGCGTTGACGTAGCCGACCGTTCGGGCGCCGGCCACCGCCGCCTCGATGAGCCGCGCCTTGATCGTGGCGGACAGCTGGGGTGCCGGGCTCTCCTCCACGAGCTTTTGATGCCGCCGCTGGATGGAGCACTCGCGCTCGTGCAGGTGGAGCACGCGCCCGCTCGCGTCGCCGAAGATCTGGACCTCGACGTGGCGGGCGCCCTCGAGATAGCGCTCGAGGAAGAGCGCACCTGCGCCGAAGGCGGACTGGGCTCGCCGCTGCGCGGAGGAGAAGGCGGCGGCCAGGCCCGCCTCGTCCTTGACCTTCATCATGCCGATGCCCCCACCGCCGGCCGCCGCTTTGATCATCACCGGGTAGCCGGTTCGCGCCGCGGCTTCGTGGGCGGCTTCGACACTCTCCACCGGGCCGTCGCTGCCGGGCACCACCGGCACGCCCGCGGCCGCCATCAGGCGGCGCGCGCCGACCTTGTCCCCCATCTGCTGGATCACGCGCCACGGGGGACCCACGAAGACCAGTCCGGCCGCCTCGCACGCTCGGGCGAAGCGCCAGTTCTCGGAAAGAAAACCGTAGCCCGGATGGATGGCCTCGGCCTCGGTCCGGCGGGCCGCGTCGAGAATGCGGTCGACGTCGAGGTAGCTCTCGCGAGCGGGCGGGGGTCCGATGGCCACCGCCTGGTCCGCGTCGGCCACGTGGGGCCAGCCGGCGTCGGCCTCGGAGTACACCGCCACCGACCTGATGCCGAGAGCCCGACAGCCGCGGATCACCCGGCGAGCGATCTCCCCCCGATTGGCGATCAGGACACTCTGCAGCACGAGACTCAGGCGAGCTGCGCGGCGGAGGCGGAGACGGACTCGAGGGCGGCGATGCGCCACTCGTCGCGGAGCGGCACCCAACGGAGCAGCAGCGTGACGGGGTCGCGAGTTCCGTCGACGCGAAGCTTCACCAGCCGCTGCTCGCCGACGCGGGCGCAGGCGACGACACGATGGCGTCCACCCGGAACGCCGCGGAGCCGGCCCTCGAGGTCCGGGCCGAGCACCACCTCCGACGCGAGCCACCTCCGCGCCGCGTCCAGATCGCCCGCGGTCAGGGCGTCGCCGAAGGCCCTCAGGGCTGCGGCCAGCTCCGGCCCGATCGGCCACGCTCCCACCGACTGCTCCAGGCGGATGAACTCGCGCGCGTCATCGCTGAGCGGCGCCGGCGGCGCATCGGCGCCGGACACCCGGGCCACCGATCCCGTTCCGGTCACGCCCCCCGCCGCTTCGAGCCGCCTCCAGAGCTCCGACTCGCAGGCGCGCGCCCGCGCCTCGAGCGCGGGAGTCCGCAGGAGATGCCGCAGGATGGTCTCGCCCGCCGCGATGTGGCGCCGCTCGTCCTGGATGCAGCGGGCGAGGATCCGGCAGGTGGGCGGCTCGTAGACCGCGTTCGCACTGGCCAAATGCGCCTCGTAGGTGGCCAGCAGGTGCGGCTTCAAGACGCGGTAGATGCCGACCACCCGCTCGATCGTCTGCTCGGGGGTCTCGGCGGCCTCTAGCGCGTCGATGAAGGTGACCAGCCGCGCACTGGCCGGCTCGGAGACCTGGGCGGAGGCGCGCAGCTCGGGCAGACGCTTGCCCCAGGCGTCCGCGTGCTGGGCGCTGTCCCAGACGTGGCGACCCATGAGCAGCTTCGCGGAGAGCTCGGGCGTGAGGGCGATCCAGCCGCCGAGGATGCGCGTCATCCGCTCGACCACGTAGCGGTAGTGGCGGACGGTCTTCGCCGACTCGTCGACCTCGAGATGCCCCGCGAGGGGGTGGGTCATGGCGCGGGCGGGAGCGCTAGTAGACGGCCGATCGCTGCGTCGTCTTGATGAGCCGCGCGATCTCCTCGTCGGTGAACCCGCCCTCGCGCCGGGCCTCGGTGGCGATGGAGATGGGCACCACCTCGTGCGGACCCTCGCGACGGATGCCGCCCAGATTGAAGCGCTCGTCGATGGTGTCCTGGAACTCGATCGCCTTGCGACGGCGCTCCGGATCGCCCTCGGTGAGTCGGGTGAGCCACTTGGAGCCCATCCGCACGTGGGTGATCTCGTCGGCCAGTACGTAGTCGACCGCGCGCTCCAGGATCGGATCGCCCATCTTGCGCGCGATGTGGACGAGCTGATTGAACACGTCGCAGGCCAGGCCTTCCAGTCCGCGGTTGACCCCGGCCACCCGCGCCGCCGCGTCCTCGGCGCAGGCGCAGCGCCACAGGATCGTGGTCTCCGGGAACTCGCCGATGTAGCCGTTCAGGTGCTCGAGCAGCCGGACGTAGATCTCGACGTGACGCGACTCGTCCCACACCTGCCGCGCCATGTCCATCGTGAACTCCCACGGCGCCTCGGGAAAGTCGTAGACGGTGCGACCCGCGCCTTCCATCGCCTGCAGCTCACCCACCATGATGCCGTGCACCCGCTCCTTGATGGAGTCGCGCGACAGGAGATCGGGGAACGGCGGCAGCCCCTGGTCGACTTTGAGCTGCGCGACTTCGCGCGCGCGCATCCGCACCAGGCGATCCTCGCGGGCCAGCTTGTCGTAGGCGATGGGCCGTTCCATGGGCGTCTCCGACCTGGGAAATGAACCGCTGTTCAGCGAGTCTAGCCCAAGCCTACGCCGAAGGCAACGGTAAGCCCGGGTGGCTCATTCGGGCGGACGTCGGCGGCGTGGATCACGGAGCAGGCTGGCCGGCCGGAGCGACGCTTCGCCGAAGCGGGTGGTCACGCGGTCCATCGCGCGCGCCAGCCGCTCGCGCCGCACGGTGTCCGGCTCGAGCAGCGAGAGCTGCCCAGCCGCCGCGGGCCCGAGGCCCGAGACCGACAGCCCGATCAGCCGGACCGGTTGCCGGAGCGGGATCCGCTCGAGAAGCGCGCGAGCCCGCCGGTAGATCAGCAGCCCGTCCTGGGTGGGATCGTCGGTGTGCCGCCGGGTCAAGGTCGAGAAGTCGGCGAAGCGGAGCTTGAGGGTCACGCAGCGGCCCGCGTAGCCTCCCTCGCGTAGCTCGCGCGCCACGCGCTCCGCCTGCTCGCGCAGGGTGGCGGCGAGGCGCTCCACATCGCGGTGGTCGCGCCCGAAGGTCTCCTCGGCGCCCATGGACTTGGGCGGGGCGAACGGCTCGACCGCGCGGTCGTCGCGGCCGAGCGAGAGATCGTGCAGCGCGCGCCCGCTCTCGCCGAAGCGGGCGGCCAGGTACGCCGCCGGCACCGCCGCGAGCTGCCCGATGGTGCTGACCCCCATGGCTTCGAGGCCGGCCCCGGTCACTCGCCCGACGCCCCAGAGCCGCGAGACGGGCAGCGGGGCCAGGAAGTCCGCCTCGGTTCCCGGCGCAACCACCACGAGCCCATCGGGCTTCCGGAGGTCGGAGGCGACCTTGGCCACGAACTTGTTGGCCGCGACCCCGACAGAGGCGGTGAGGCGGAGCGCGGTCGTGATTCGCGATTTGATGGTGCGGGCCACCGCGGCGCCGTCGCCGTGAAGCCTCTCGGTCCCGGTGACGTCCAGGAAGGCCTCGTCGATGGACAGCGGCTCCAGCAGCGGGGTGAAGTCGGCGAGGATGGCCATGACCTCACGCGAGACCCCCGCGTACTTGTCCATGTCCACCGGAAGGAAGGCCGCGTCGGGGCAGAGGCGCGCGGCCCGCCCGATGGGCATCGCCGAGTGCACGCCGAAGCGCCGCGCCTCGTACGAGGCCGCCGAGACCACCCCGCGTCCCTTTGGGTCCGCTCCGACGATGACCGGCCGGCCGCGCAGCTCGGGCCGGTCGCGTTGCTCCACCGACGCATAGAACGCGTCCATATCGACGTGCAGGATCGTGCGGGTCAGGATGCGGTGCGCCACGGGTTGTCCGCGGTCGGGGGAGTGCGGGGGCCACTACCACTGTCCGCGGTCGGGGGAGTGCGGGGGCCATTTCGGGGCCCCCGCAGATGAAGAGGGGCTCCCGTTGATTGCACGCCCCGCGCTGTCAATCGCACGACTGACCGCACAGCCGGGTCAGCCGAGCCCGATCTCGGGCGCGACCGCTGCGAGGGCGCGGATCACGAAGGTGATGTGGGCGTCGAGGTCTACGCCCAGCTCCAGGGCGCCGCGGTAGACGTCGTCGCGGTTGACGGTGCGCGCGAAGCCCCTGTCCTTGAGCTTCTTCTTCACCGAGGTCGCGTCGAGGCCGGCGATGACCCGCCCGGGCCGCACGAGGGCGCAGGCGGTCACGAAGCCGGACAGCTCGTCGCAGGCGTAGAGCGCGCGATCGAGGAGGGACCGCCGGGGAAAGCCCGAATAGTCGGCGTGGGCGAGGATGGCGTAGACGACCTCCGCGGGCACGCCCCGGGCCGACAGGATCTCGGCGCCCTTCGTCGGATGATGGGGCGCGGTGGGGTGGATCTCGTAGTCGAAGTCGTGAAGCATTCCCGCGATGCCCCACGTGAGGGGGTCGGCGGCGTGGAGAGCGGCATAGGCGCGCATCGAGGCCTCGACCGCGAAGGCGTGCTTGCGCAGGCTGCCGGACTTGGTGAACTCGGTGAGCAGGGCCCACGCCGCGTCGCGGGCGATCACGGGCGGGCGGCGCGAACGATCAGCGCGGGGCGTGCCGCCCGCGCCACTTGTCGATGGACTTCTTGGAGAAGAGCCACTTGCCGTTGTGCTCGAGCGCCGGGATGCGCCGCTCGACCGCCATCTGCACCACCGTCCGCTCGTCCATCGCGAGATACCGCGAGGCTTCCTTGGCGTCCATCGTGTCCTTGGGCAGCAGCACGTCCGTCTGGCCTCCGATCTGGTCGGTCACTCCGCGCGGACGCCCGTGGTGGCGTCGGCCACCACCTTCCTCAGCCGCTCGATCTCCGCCTCCAGCACGTGGATGCGGTCGACCATCTGCTCCAGGGTCCGCGCGAGCGGATCGGGCAGGTCGGTCTGGTTGAGATCGATGCCGCCCGTCACCCGCTCGCCGTTACGGAATGTTATGCGACCGGGTACCCCGACGACAACACAGTTCTCGGGCACCTCACGCACCACCACCGAACCGGCCCCGATGCGGCTGCCCGCGCCGATGGTGAAGCCGCCGATGACCTTCGCCCCGGCTCCGATCGACACGTTGTCGCCGATCGTGGGGTGGCGCTTCTCGCGCTTGACGCTCGTGCCCCCGAGCGTGACCCCCTGCAGGATGCTCACGTTCTCCCCGACCTCGGCGGTCTCGCCGATGACGACGCCCATCCCGTGATCGATGAACAGGCCCGCGCCCAGCACGGCGGCCGGGTGGATCTCGATACCGGTCAGGAAGCGCCCGACGTGCGAGACCCAGCGGCCGGAGAGCCGCCAGCCCCCCCGCCAGAGCGCGTAAGCGAAGCGGTGGATCCAGATCGCGTGCACTCCCGGACTGCAGAGCACGACCTCCAGCGCCGACCGGGCGGCCGGGTCGCGCTCCAGCACCGTCCTCACGTCCCGCCGCATCCGATCAAACATGGCCCTCGCTCCTTGTCTCCATTCGGCTCAGCGCGTCGCGCGCCGCCGCCCGCAACCCCAGCACCGCCACTAGGGCCGCGTGCCGCCGCGTCTCCGGCAGCCCACCCACCGCCGCCTCCACCCGCACGGCCGGCAGCTCCAGCAGGTCGGCCAGGCTGGTCCCCGCCGCGACCTCGGTGGCGGCGCTCGCCGCCGCGATGGTCGGCCCACAACCATACGCCTGGAACCGCGCCTCCACGACCCGCCCGTGCCGCACCCGCAGATGGAAGCGGACCAGGTCCATGCACTCCTTGTACTCGCCTTCCCCCACCCCGTCCGGGTCCCGCATCATGCCCGCATTCCGCGGGTTCCGGAAGTGATCGATGAGGGCCGGGCTGTACCGCACGCTCAGGCGCGGGCCGGCATGGCGGCCCGTAGCTTGGCCACGAGCGGCTCCGTCGACTCGACCACGTAGTCGATGTCCTCCGCGGTCGTGCCCCGCCCCAGCGAGTGACGCACCGCGCCCATCGCCCACTCCACCGGCACCCCCATGGCGACCAGCACGTACGAGGGCTCGACGTTGCCGGAGGTACACGCCGAGCCGGCGGACACGCCGATGCCCTTCAGATCCAGACCGAGCACGATGGATTCCGACTCCACGTGCCGGAAGCAGACGTTGCAGGTGCCGGGCACTCGCTCCGTCGGATGGCCGTTCAGTCGCACCTCGGGCACCCGGCGGCTCAGGCCCTCCCACAGGCGCTCGCGCAGCGCGGTCAGCCGCCGCGCCTCCTCCGCCATGTCGCGCCCGCGGATCTCGATCGCCCTGCCGAAGCCGACGATGCCGGCCACGTTCTCGGTGCCGGCGCGCCGCCGCCGCTCGTGCTCTCCGCCGTGCTGCACGGCGACCATCTTGGTGCCTTTTCTGATATACAGGCCGGCCACGCCCTTCGGCCCGTAGATCTTGTGGCCCGAGAAGGACAGCATGTCGATGTTGAAGGCGTCGAGGTCGATCGGCACCTTCCCGAAGGTCTGGACCGCGTCCATGTGGAACGGGATGTTGTGCTCGCGGGCGATCGCGCCCAGCTCGCGGGCCGGCTGGATGGTGCCGATCTCGGAGTTGGCGTGCATGAGCGAGATCAGGATGGTGTCGGGCCGGATGGCCCGCCGGAGCGCGTCCGGATCCACCATGCCGAACGAATCCACGTCCAGATAGGTGGCGACGAAGCCCTGCGTCTCGAGATTCTGCACCGCGCGCAGGACGGCGTGATGCTCGATCTTCGAGGTGATGAGGTGGCCGCGCCCGCGCGCCGTGGCCACTCCCTTGATCGCCATGTTGTCGGACTCGGTGCCGCCGGAGGTGAAGACGATCTCCTCCTTGCCCACGCGAAGGAAGTGGGCGACCTGCTCGCGCGCGGTCTCCAGCCCCTCTCGCGCTTCGCGCCCGAACCCGTGGACGCTCGAGGGGTTGCCGAATCGCTCGCTGAAGTACGGCAGCATTGCGGCGACCACGTCCGGATGGACCGGAGTGGAGGCGTTGTGATCTAGATAGACCTGTCGGTTCATTGACGCTCCCCTTTCACGATGTTACGCTGACGCCCGCATGGCCCTCGCCAGACGGAAGCTCGGCCTGATGGTATCCACCGCCCCCGATCATCCGAACCTCGAGACCGCCCTCGGTCTGTCGAAGGCGGCGCTCGACGGCGGTGGTGAAGTCTATCTGTATCTGATCGACGACGCGGTGGCCGCGGTGGAGGACGCGCGTCTCCTCGCCCTCGCCGACCGAGGGCTCAAGCTCTTCGTGTGCGCGTACGGCTGCCAGAAGCGGCGGCGGCCCCTGTCGGACCGCGCCACCAACTGCGGGCTCGTCGTGCTCACCGACGTGATCAACGGCACCGACCGCTTCATCGCCCTGAACTAGGGTCGTGAGCCAGAACCAGCCCACCCTCGTGCTCATCTCCGAGGACCCGCGCGTCTCGCACCGCGCCAACGAGGCGATGCGCATCGCGCTCGGCATCGTGGCCGGCGACAACGAGGTGCGCATCGTGCTCAGCGGACCCGCGGTGCACCTGCTCGACGAGGACACCGACGACCTCGTGGACGGCGACGATATCGCCAAGTTCCGCGCCTCGCTCAAGAAGCTGGGCGTCCCCTTCCACGTGGAAGGCGACCCGCCCGCGCGCCCCGACTGGAACGCGGATGGCCATCCGGTCGTGGCGATCAGCCGCGACGAGATCGCCGCGCTCGTGCCAAAGGCCACCCGGTTCCTCGTGTTCTGATGGCCGCGTTCCTCCACCTCGTCAAGGCCGACTCGGGCGAGCTCGCCGGGCCGGTGATCGCCACCAACCTGAAGGAGCCCGACGCCCGCGTCACGGTGGTGCTCCTCGACGGCGCGGCCGCGCCGCCCCTGCCCGCGGGCGTGATGGTGCGCCGTCTCGCCCCGGGCGATCTCGACTACGC
>Ga0207684_10002754_pt1 | contig 17517 bp, 15 predicted proteins | sample KBSK5501metaG_FD_184342 | JGI IMG/M metagenome (GOLD analysis project Ga0207684, IMG submission 184342) | Corn, switchgrass and miscanthus rhizosphere microbial communities from Kellogg Biological Station, Michigan, USA - KBS K5-50-1 metaG... | ecosystem: Host-associated > Plants > Roots >...
GTTCTCTGCATCTAAGGGTTTATTCATTGATAACCCCTCCTTGGATCAGCATCGCTATAAATTAGTTCTTAGTCGTGTCTCATTTTATCATGTAGACGCGACTTTCTACTTAGCCTTATTATGTACAATATAAAGTAGAACATCATTACGAATCTATCAAGGGATAAACTGATGCTTGTAGCCTATGGGCCTGAAGGGCGACATGTTGTCGCTGAAGGAATAGAACTAGCGCAATTAAAAAACTGGTCACAAAAGGACCTGTTATATTGCCCTAATTGCCGTGGGGTAGTGCATGTACGGGGTGGACCGGAGAAACGTACTCAACTGCACTTTGCTCATCAGAAAGGCGAGTGCTCTTGGAGTACTGAATCAGAGACTGTACGTCATTTGCGAGGAAAGATAGTGCTAGCAGGGTGGTTACAAAAGCAGTTTCCACAAGCATGTATCTCCATGGAAAAACGTTTACCCGAACCAAATCGAATCGCGGATATTTTTGTCAACCATGCTGATGGGCAACAATGGGCTTTTGAGTTTCAATGTGCGCCTCTGGATATTGATGAATGGCAACTGCGCCATACTGCCTATCGCAAAGCGAACATTCGAGATACCTGGATTATTGGCAGCAATCGACGTGAGAAACAAGAAGCTTTCATCGAAGCCATAATTACTGCTGCGAGTGAGGCGATGTTTCTTGATCCGCTGCATTCGCCACCGCTGGCATGGCTGCGCTGGGAAGTTACTCGTGAGACCGTACTGGAGTGGCAGACTGAGACAGGATGGACTCCCTCTCTCCAGGGGTGGATCGGCCGTTCTCGTTCGAAATATGGCGCAACTCTTAGTGGACAAATGCAAGATGTACTTTTGGGAGTAGATGGCCGATTTATCCATCCCAATCGCTCTGCATTTGAAGCGCGAATTGGCTTGCTACGGACAATGAAGGATGCACAAGCCATCGATGAAGCCACTTTGAATGCATATCTCCAACCGAGTGTTGGCGAAGAGATAGTGAATGTGGTACTATTTCCTATGTTACGTGCCTATCTACGCGATCCCGCTTTGCTGAGACGCTATAACTATGGGCGTGGTTATGGAGATCAATCTGTCAGCGATGCTGATGAACATCGAGTGCAACAGGCTTGTATTTGGCTTGAAAGGTTATCGCGGCAGGGATTCCCTCCTAACAGGTTAGAGAGGTTGGCAAAAGAGATTCCACTTGTGGGCCCGTATGCGGCTTTTGCAAACTTTGTGGAGATGCTGGTGTACCTCTCTAGAGGTGCAACCAACAAACAGAGTTAAGCATATCTTAAAGATTGTCAGTCAGCGATTTTGCTGAAGTGTGTGTCTGCTTTACCGATGTGAAGCTACACTGCAAAGAAAGGAAGGAAATTGAAAGGATGAAAGGGTTTATTACAGGTCTACTTCTCGGACTAGGTATCGGTTTGCTTATAGCTCCTATGAGAGGCGAGGAAACTCGCCAGCAATTAGCTGATCGCTTTGCTGAATTGCGCGGATACCTGCCAGAAAACGAGCAGTTCAATGATTACGTTCACCAGGTTTCTGATCGTGTCTCGCAGACGAGTGGCAATCTGAAAAACTATGCCCAACAGGCAGTATCAAAGGTCAAGGATACCGGAAGTACTTTGGGTGAACTGGGCCAGAAGGCTGGTACTGATGTGAAGCAGGCTGGGCAGGATGTAGTCGATACGACAAAGCAGACTGTAAAGTCAGTGAAGCAGAGCGCGCAGACAGATAAGATAGATGCCGCTGGTAGTGACAATAATTAAAAATATTAAGATAGCGTCCGCGCGGACGCTATCTTAATATTTAATATTTATAGAAGTGCTGTCGAGCCTCTTCTTCCGGGGTTTTCTCCTTAAAGAACGCTGCTTCGTTGCGTTTGACGGCGACATATGATGTAGCCAGTAGGGGACCAAGCGCTTGCTGCAAGACCTCATCGTGTTCCAGTTCGTCCAGGGCTTCATCGAGTGAGGTGGGGAGACGTCGTATGCCTCGCTTTGCACGTTCCTCATCGCTATAATTGCCCGGGTCAATCTCTTGTGGTTCACCCGGGTCGATGTTGTGCTCAATGCCATTCAGGCCAGCCGCAAGTAATGCTCCAAGTGCCAGATAGGGATTGCCGCTGTGGTCGGATGGTTTGAACTCCAGGTTGATTGAATCGGCTTCACGACCCCAGAACAGCGAGGGGACGCGGATGGCTCCTTCACGGTTGTCGAAACCGTAGCCCTCGTAGGCTGAACTCCAATAATGTGGGAGCAGACGGTGATACGAGTTGGGGCTGCCACAGGTGATGGCAACCAGGGCGCGTATATGACGCAAGACCCCGCCAATGAAAGAACGACCAAGCTGGCTCAGCCCACCACGCTGCGTGGAATCGTAGAAGAGATTCTTTCCTGCCTGTTCGCTGCCACTACTCCCCCACAGACTCGCATGGATATGTGCGCCACTGCCCGCTTGATCCAGGAATGGCTTGGGAGCAAAAGATGCGAGCAAATCAAAAGTGCGCGCCACACTGCGCACGGTCTCACGCACCAGGCAAACGTTATCTGCTGCTCGCAGGCCATCGGCATGGTGTAGTGATAATTCTTGCTGCGCTGGGCCAAGCTCGGTGTGGAAGAGTTCGATGGAGACCCCCTGGGCTTCTAAGGATTCCAGGATGGCATCGATGACTTCGGCCTGCTCGTCCAGGCCGATACTGCTGTAACAGAGGCTGTGGTCTGCGGGAATGTAGTGCCCTTGTTCCTCTCGAGCCAGAAAGAATTCGTGCTCGATCGCCGCTTCAGCACGCATGCCATGCTCAGCCAGGCGTGCAACCATGCGTTTGAGGAATGTGCGTGGGCAGGCCTCCCAGGCGGTGCCATCCTGGAGGATCATGTCGCACATCATACTTCCACTACCTGGGGCATAGGGTAGAACAACGAATGTATTGGGATCTGGGATCAGGCGGAACTCGCCGATTGGTCCCATGCCTTCGACGGTAGCAAGGGTTTCGACTCCGGTAAAGGCCTGCATAGCTAGTGTCTGGCCGATCCCCTCATGGAGACGTGTGTGAAGTTTACTGGCATGGGTAGCTTTCCCCCGGATAATACCGCCATTATCGCAATACAAAAATCGGACAAGTCGCAGATTGGCCTCGCGTGCCTGGCGCACGACATCCTGTGCATTCATGAGAGCTTCCTTCTCCTATTCCTTCTGCATTGTTATGATAGCTTCGTCATTTGCGTTTGCATATGAGAGGAAAAGAATTTTTATACGCTTGTTAAACGTAGTATAGCAGAGGGTTCAGGATAAGACAAGAATCGGTAGGTTTTGTGATACAAAGGAAGAGTAAATTCGTGTGACTTTCTTACTTTTGCGAACGTAATATACAGTAGAAGTTAGTATCTTCCATGTTTGTGATGATTGATGTTATTTCCTTGCTCCTGATTGATGAGTTTGATTCACTTTTGCTCAGGATACCAGGGTGAACTATTACGTAAGGAGTCGTTCAGTGCTCTGCAAAGGTCGAGTATTTCAGACATTTCGATCCTTGTATGCACAACGACCAACACGAAGTAGTGTATTGCGTCGTAGTATAGGCTTCAACGCTGAAGTAGCGGAACATGCCCAAATAAGTCATATCGCCAGCAGTGACCTCGATATGCTGGCTCAAGAAGGGATCGTCGAACGCATCCCCGGGCTTTCTGCGCGTTTTGTTATCAAATTACCTTCAACAGAACCAGGCCGCTTGAATTATACTTAAGAGGGAGAGGAGTTTCTACTCTTTTTCGAACTTGTTATTTCCGCTCTTTTTTCTGGGCATAGGAGCGTGTTTTCGTAGTGCGGAAAGAAGCCGTTGTCCATACGACGGAAGAAGCTCATGTGTGAGTATCGAACGCTATTCGCATAGGCTCATAATTAAATGACTGATCTGAAGTTAGGAAGGAGGCTTTTTACCTGACAATCACACTCAAAGATATTACTCATAGTCGACTACAGCGAAGTCTGGTCTGTAGTTAAGTTCAAAAAATGCTCACCTATCGTGTGACGGTTTTTCAACCTGGAAAGCCGGAAGAGGTGAAGCTTGAAAGGAAAAAATCACGATGAAATTATTTAGCCAAAGACGCAGTATGTTTACCATGATGGTAGGCATTCTCGTATTTTCCATGCTGCTTGCAGCTTGTGGTAGCTCCAATACAGGTACTAGTACCACTCCTACAACTGGTACTAGTTCAGTGGGTCCCAATGGCAAAGGGTGCATGAAGGTAGGCGTACTCTTGCCTGAGACCGCCACCTCTGCTCGTTGGGATAGCAATGACAGGCCGGCTCTGCAGGCTGATATCCCCCAACAGTTACCTGGCGCGACTGTACTCTACAACAATGCCCAGGGCAGCGCCGATACCCAGCAGACTCAGGCCCAGGCAGATCTGACGAACGGGGCTTGTATCCTGGTACTCGCCCCTTTTGATTCTGTCAAGGCGGCTGCGATCGTGGCGGCGGCAAAAGCCAAGGGCGTGCCTGTGATTTCCTATGACCGCCTGACTTATAGCAGCGACCTCAACTACTACGTCTCCTTCGACGGCGTGGCGGTGGGCAAGTTACAGGGTGATTACGTTGCCGCTCACTACCAGAGCTATGTCACTGCGAATGGCACTAAGAACACGGTAGTGATCAATGGTGCCCAGACGGACAACAATGCGCTGCTGTTCTCCACGGGTGCTCACCAGGCGCTTGATCCGTTGTTTACTGCCGGGACTCTCAAGAAGGTCTATGAGAAATTCACGCCTGGCTGGGACAATGCGACCGCGCAAACCGAGATGCAGGCAGCGCTAACAGCGAATGGCAATAAAGTGGCCGTCGCGTATGTTGCCAACGATGGTATGGCAAATAATGTGATTGCTGCGCTCAAAGCGGTGAAACTCAATGGGAAAGTGCTTGTCACAGGCCAGGATGCGACGGTGGCGGGTCTACAGAACATTCTCAAGGGTGACCAGTCTATGACCGTCTACAAGGCCATCCCCAAGGAGGCCATGGCGACTGCTCAGCTCGTAGCTGCACTGAGCAAAGGGACGGATACCGCCACGCTGACCAGTGGGCAGACCGTCGCTATTCCTTCAACTGGCGGCGCAGCCGCCGGCACGAAAATTGCCTCGATTCTCGAGACACCGGTGGCGGTAGACAAGTCAAACATTCAATCGACAGTCATTGCCGATAATTATGTGACAGTCGCTCAAATCTGTGCAGGACTTCCGTCGGGCACCGGTGGTATCTGCCCGTAAGCCGAAGCACTTTTAGTTGTACCTGGCCCAGCATGGTGCTTTACTCTATCTTCTCCTCGAGTGAAGTTGTAGTGAACATTACTGGTGGCGCCAGGTGATTACATCTGAAAATGCAGGTAGCGAGAATGTGGTGGCACCCTATCAAGGGGTGCCACCTGGTCTGAGGGCTGTTACGAGTCGAGTGCGGAGAACCAGGGCGACCGCGTGGGTCGCCCTACTGTACTCGGCTTTATTCGCCTTCGTTATTTGCGTTTCATAGGGTTTGCAACCCCTGATATGGGGGAGTTCATGTTTACCCACACTTTTCATTTGCAAAAGTGGATGGTATACTTTGCTTATACCTCTGCTTGATGTTGGAACGTTGCCACCTTTGACTTGAATGGAGGGCCAGATGGCCGAAAATACTACTCCTGCTGTCGGTGAAACGACATCTCCTCCACCGGAGCGACCACCGAGCGGCGAACCACGGCTGCGCTTGCGCGGCATCAGTAAATCCTTTGGTGCAGTTCGTGCACTTTATAAAGTGGATTTTGAAGTCAATGACGGCGAAGTCGTAGGCCTGGTCGGCGACAATGGCGCCGGTAAATCAACGCTGATCAAAGTTATTTCCGGTGTCGGGCCTGCTGACGAGGGCGAAATATTTCTTGAGGGCCAAAAAATCAGCATCCCCAATCCACAGGCTGCAAACCGCGTAGGCATCGAAACAGTCTACCAGGACCTCGCGCTGTGCGATAACCTGGATGTTGTCGCTAATCTATTTTTAGGTCGTGAAGAGCGTTCCTTTCTAAGATCTTTGGACGAGATCGATATGGAGAAGCAAGCGCTGAATGTACTGCGCACTCTTGATGTAAAACTCCCCTCAACACGCACGGCTGTTGCTACACTCTCCGGTGGTCAGCGACAGTCTGTTGCTGTCGCTAAATCCATCCTACGCAAGGCGAAGGTGGTTCTGCTGGACGAGCCAACAGCAGCGTTAGGTGTAGCTCAGACTCGACAGGTGCTGAATTTGATACGCCGGCTGCGCGAGCAAGGATTAGCAGTGGTTGTAATTTCACATAACCTGGCAGATGTCTTCGAGGTCGTAGATCGAGTGATCGTTTTGCGCCTTGGAAGGAGGGTAGGCACATTTGATATCAAAACTACCACGCCTGAACAGATAGTGGCAGCGATCACGGGAGCAGAATTTGGCCAGCTAATGGCGACAAATGGCACGACCCAGGACAACGACTCGGTAGGAGGGAAATGATCCATGAGCGACATTATAGAGAAAAATGATACTCCTGAGCCATCAGAATCTTCCCAGGTGACTGCTTTTGGCGGTCCTGAAGCTCAAGCTGCAGCTGTAGAGGTACCATCGTATATGCCTCGACGTACGATTGGCCAATTACTACGCGGTGACCTTGGTTTTGTGCCTGTATTGTTTACGCTGATTGTAGTTGTGATCTACTTCACAATCGTCACTAATGGAATTTTTCTGCACCCTGAGAATCTCTCAAACCTGGTGGGACAGATTGTCACCTTCGGCATACTTGGACTGGGTGTCACTATGGTACTGCTGCTAGGTGAGATTGATCTTTCGATAGCCTCAGTCAGTGTATTCTGTGCAGTAGTTATGGCGGTGCTTTCTGAGCGCCATGCGGTACCTGCCTTGGTAGCGATACTGGTAGGTCTGCTGACTGGTGCTATAGTTGGTTTCATCAATGGTTTCTTTGTTGCCATAGTGCGCGTTCCGTCATTTATCGTGACACTGGCTGCATCTATCTTTTATTCAGGACTTCTGCTCAATCTGCTAGCAGGACAGAGTACGCTCATCATCAGCAGCCCTTTCATCGTTGCTATTGCAGGTAGTGCTGAGAGTTTTCTGCCTGACTACCTGGGTGTCGGTTTGCCGCTCTTAGCCGTCTTGCTGTACGCCATAAGCCTCATTGTGAGCTACGTGAGACGCAAGAGAGCAGGCCTCAGGACTATGTCGCTGCTGCAGATTGTTTTACGGATTGTGATAAGTGCACTACTCGTTGGGGGAGCAGTGGCAGTTTTTGAAAGCTACCATGGAGTGCCTTATTCGGCCGCAATCCTCTTTGGATTGATCACGTTGTTCTGGCTGATCATGACGAGAACCTCATTCGGCCGTCACGTCTATGCTGTTGGTGGTAGCAGCGAGGCTGCCCGGCGTGCGGGTATTAATGTCGTGGGTATACGCATTACATGCTTTTCTTTATGCTCGACACTTGCTGCTGTAGGTGGTATTGTATTTGCTTCATATGGTACTGCTGTAGCGAGCCAGATCGATCCAACGCTGCTGCTCAATGCGATTGCAGCGGCTGTGATCGGTGGTGTCAGTCTCTTTGGAGGTCGAGGATCGGTCTGGGCGGTTGTACTGGGAGCGCTCATCATCGGTAGCCTGGTAAATGGCCTGGCTCTATTAAGCCAAGGGACGGATGTGTCGGAAATGGTCGAGGGTGCCGTCTTGTTGATTGCTGTCAGTGTTGACGCTCTTGTCCGCAGGGCTCAACAGCGTACAGGTCGTTAAGATCACGTTTGGAACAATAACATGTACGGCCTGGCTTCCCAGCCAGGTCGTTTTTTTAATCTGCTTAAGTCCACATTCATAGGGAGGAGTATGATGGCGTTTGGTCAGGTGTGTGGATGGTAGAGTATAATATATACAAGGAAATAGTACATAGAATGGTGGAAATATCATTGCTTAAACGTATCCTCTACCGAATTTTGAGGAAATCAGCGGGGTTTTCCTTTAATATCCTCAATATTTGTCTGGTTGGAAACTTACCCCCGCAAGGTTGTATCAGTGTGATTGTTGAAGACCAGGGTAGATATTTACTACTCAAGCGTCCCAGGGGAGCTCTAGTCTTTCCCGGTGGCTTTATACGCTGGCGAGAGCATCCAACGCAGACAGCAGTGCGTGAATTCAAGGAAGAAACCGGTTTGCGTGTGGAGTTACATCATATATTCGCCTGTTATGCTAACACCAGTAAGAGCTTTGGAAGTATGAGCACTTTGACACTTGTCTTTTGTGGGGAAGTGAGTGGTGGGGAAATGCGTGGCAGTGTTGAGGGGCAGCCTTGCTGGATTGAAGAATCGAATCTACTTGAAATGGTTGATTTTCGCTTTGAATACTTGCTCAATGATTATCGCGAACATCGTAAGCAACACAGTAAGCAGGAGTTTTGTGGCGCGTTGGTGAGAGAAATGGCAGAGGGAAACCTTTAAAGCATATGGACTATATACGTACTGAAGTCATCGAGGTTAATGCCGAAAGCCCTGAGCCAACGGTGATTGAGCGTGCTGCAATGTTATTACGTCATGGTGAGATTGTCGTTTTTCCTACGGAAACAGTTTACGGCCTTGGGGCCGATGCTTTTCAGCCGGCAGCAGTGGAGCGTATTTTTGCAGCCAAGGGGCGACCCTTTAGCGATCCACTGATCGTACATATCGCTGATGAACATGAACTTGAACTTTTAACAACAACTATTCCCACTGAAGCAAAACGACTGGCTCGGGAATTCTGGCCAGGACCTCTAACCTTAATTCTGCCAAGAGGGCAACGAGTGCCGTACCGGGTGACAGCTGGGTTAGAGACCGTTGCCATTCGAATGCCTCGTCATCCTGTTGCGCAAGCGTTGATCAGCGCACTAGGTTCTCCGATTGCCGCACCGAGCGCTAATCGTTTTATGCATATCAGTCCAACAACAGCACATCACGTACTTACTGATCTGTCTGGTCGAGTACCATTCATTCTGAATGCTGGCCCTTGCGAGATAGGTGTAGAGTCAACAGTCCTTGATCTTTGCTCTGATGAGCCGAGGATTCTTCGTCCAGGAGGAATCAGCCTTGAAGCCTTGCGCACCATATTACCTGATGTACAACCACCAATGCAACGGAACATAGAAGTTGAAGATGAGGAAACCCTGGTAAAAAAAGCTCCTGGCCAGTTACTTACACATTATGCTCCTACAGTCCCATTGTTGCTTTTTGATGGCAGTATTGAAGCAATGTATACAGCGATGCTAACCGAGATAGCGCGTCGATGTGAACAGAAAGAACATGTTGGTGTGCTGATAGCAGAAGAAGATATCCCGACGTTTGAGGATAGTGGCGCTCTCATTTATTCTCCTGGCAGTGTCGATGATCTGATCAAAGTAGCAGCTAATTTGTATGCAGGTCTGCGTACCCTTGAGGATGCAAATGTACAAGTGATCCTTTGTCGCAATTTTGGAGAGCAGGGCCTGGGGCTTGCCATAAGAGATCGACTGCTTAAGGCGGCAGGTGGCAAGATCAGAAATTGATTCTAAATGGATACCCCTGGCTTATCTATTGAGCATATGCCGTATCTTAAGCGCAATTTGTATTGAAAGTCTCAACTCCGGATCCTCCAATGATCTACCTAGTAATTCCTCAATACGTCCCAACCTGTAAAGTAAGGAGTTTCGATGCAGGTGCATCGTCCGCGCTGTTTCGCTTAAATTACCGTTGCAGAGAAAGAAGCTTTCTAGCGTCTCTATTAATGCGCTGTTGCTATGCCGGTCAGATTCAAGCAAAGCGCCAAGAGTCTCTTGATAAAAATCTGACAGTTCTTCATGTCCGTAAAGATGGAAAAGTAACCTGTAAATGCCGAGACGGGCAAAAGAATGTACATTACCCTCGCCGAATAGTCGTCGTCCGATATCCAACGCTTGCTGTGCTTCCCGATAGGATTGGGGGATTTGTTGAATATCTTTTGCAATGCGTCCGATACCTGCTGTGAAGATAGGTAAATCACCATTACCCGTTTTGCCTTGTCGTAATCTTGCCTGAACTCGATCCAAACGCGTGAAGATAATTTTTTCAAATTCGCTTTCATCTTCCCCATTACTCTCATTGGTAGGTAAAAGAGCTAACACACGACGAGCTTCAAAGGATACCCAGCAAGCAGGCCATATACGTTGTAATTCGTCACGTACTCTTTTACTCCATTGAGCCTGAGGGCTGCTGGTTGGATATTCAGGCTCATTTTGCGCAATTTCAAATGTGGTAACTATTTGTGGAACCAGAAGGTCATAGCCTAGTAAGCGGGCGCGTGCCAGGATTTCGTCAGATTGTTGATAATTGCCTTGCAAGACATCCATCAATGCTTCCGCTGAATAGCGGCTTTCAACTTCACTACGTTCACGTTCTCGCGCAAACTCTAGCGCAAGAATGGGCGTTACCTGACTTAGAATGAGTCTTTCAAGGTAGTCGAATTCAGTGTCCCTCCCGATTAACGATAGGTAGCCTACTTCTTCATGGCGTATCTGAATAGGAACCGTGATGCGCCTCAAGCCTTTATGCAAGAGATCCTCATCTGTTTGTAATGAAGGAAGTGCTCGAGCATCGCTGCCAGGTGGAGCTGCCTGGCAGCGTAGCTCTTGATAGGCGTCTTGCACTATCACCCATTTGTTGCGAGTCAAGGCAAGATGTTCACAAATTCCCTGCAAACCAGCGCCCTGTACACTTAACTGCATCAGCTGATGGGAGATTTCGGTAGCTTTACGTTCGATCTCACCCCGGAAGCTGACAATAAAGGTAATAACTTCACGCTCAATTTCTTCAAGTGAGGTTGTTAATGGGAGTAGTATTAGTGGAAGGTGAAGTTGGTCGGCGAGAGTTAGAGTTTCTTTTTCCAGACTTTGAAGTGATGCTGCGGCTATTGCGATAGCTGCTACACCTTCTTTATGCAGACTTGCCAGCAGGTGTGGCAAGGTTTCGTCGAGGCGACGCAATTGTGAGAGTGCAAGTAGAGCAAGTTCACCCCCACGCACGCTTTCAAATGCCGGAAGGCGTGCTCTCATACGAGTAGCCCATGTTACCCGGCGATCCAAACCTTCCCCTCCTGCGATAAGTTGAGCGTCTCTTGGAATGAGCAAGGAGAGGATGTTACGTACAGTCGCAGAAGATAGTGGGGATGTTGAACTATTCATCACTCACGCAAAAAGGGAAGCGCGACGATTATCGCCGCGCTGTTGATGTGGCTGCGGTACCACTGGTCTTCTGTGCTTTGCGCTTTGCTTCATACTTTTTGGCTTTGATTCGATGTTTTCGCCATGCCACTCTTTTTGTCTTGTTCATGCAGTTTTCCCATTCAAATTCAATCAATGTAAGTTCTATTCTTCGGCCTCGATGCCACCCTCGAAATCGATTTCGGTCATTTCTTCGGGTTCGTCTCCGCCATCGTAGTATTCATCTTCGTTGCTCAGATCTTCCTCGTCTTCTCGATCATAGCGCAAAATACTGTCTTTGATGTATGCACGGATTGTATCTCCACCGCCCTGTGAAGGGAAACTGACCTTGCCAAACATACCTGGATGCTGGTAATCTTCGCGGATAATTAGACGTACTTGCCCATTTTCCATGGCGAGAATGGCTGCTGCATAACGGTTACCACCCTCCATGAAATTTATCAACCGGTTAGCGAGTCGTGGCTCAATCTGCCCGATATCTTCACCTGCGGCATTGCGCACAAGTAGTGTATGTCCACTTACATGCAGTTGAACTTTGTCGCCAACACCTACCTTTGCTAAAACAGAGGTTGGAGCGATGTTAATCAATTCGGTCATACCAGTCTTACCAGTTTCTTCGATGAATAAACGTGGATCAATGCGCTCCGCTCCAGTATGCACCTGTACTGGCTCTTCCTGTAAAAGTGAGAGTCGATCAAGGTTCTTCTTTGCAATAGTGTTATTCGGGCTGTATTTCAGCGTTTGCGAGTAAGCTTGACGGGCCTCGGCATATTGTCCAAGTTCACTGTATGCCTTGCCTAGACGGTTATATGCATCTGGTTCAGCGGGGAAGAGGTTCAGGATATTCCTGTTCGTAATTACCGCTTCTTCCCATTGACTTGATAATGCCTGTTGAATAGCCAGGTCTGTCCACTGTTTCTTCAGCCGTGCTTTCTCTTCAGCCGATTGTGTTTGTGTCATCGAAAACCTCCTCAATCCACACTAGTTCCGACAGGGGAAAATTTCGGTTGAAAACCCGTTTCCTGGCAAGAAGGCTTACTCCTCTTGCATCCCGTTATCCGAAGCTATATTTTGATTATGCGCCAGGGATATATAGTGTAGTCAGCATATTATAACGCAACCGCGCAACCCTGCAAGGACCAGGCAGTTGCCCGTTCAATGCGCGCTTTCACCAAATCACCAGGCTTAATAACGTGTGGTCCGTTCCCATTTTCAGATGCTTCCTGATCAGGTTGCTGGAAGAACACCCATTTATTTGTACGGTTACGCCCTTTCCATTGTTGGCGACCATGAGTATTATTTATATCTTCAACCAGTACCTCTTCGACCTTGCCAATTAGCTGCTGGTTAAGTTCAAAGGCAATGCCAGACTGTACTTCTTCCACAGCGTGTAGTCGACGTTTCTTTTCGGCTAAAGGTATATTATCTTCCCAACGTGCAGCTACCGTTCCAGGACGTACTGAGTATGCCGCTACGTGTACTACGTCAAAGCGTATCTCTTCGAGTAGATCAAGCGTATGTTGGAACTCTTCCTCAGTTTCGCCACAGAAACCCACAATGATGTCAGTAGATAAGGACACGTCCGGCCAAAGTGCACGCAAGCGCTCGATGCGGTGCCGGTACTCATCGACTGTGTAGCCTCGTTTCATGCGCTGAAGTGTGGCATCATCCCCGGCCTGCACAGGTATATTGACATGCTCACAGACCTTTGGCAAGGAGGCCATTCGTTCGATCATGCTGTCGGTCATGTGGCGAGGATATGAGGTCATGAAACGAATACGTTCTAATCCATCGATCTCGCTGAGCTGACTCATGAGAACAGCAAGGTCAGGTTTATCTGGCAAATCCAAACCATAAGCTTCAACGGTTTGCCCCAACAATGTTAATTCCTTAGCACCTTTTATTACTAGAGTACTGGCCTCAGTAACTAATTCGTAGATGGGGCGGCTGCGTTCGCGTCCTCGTCGATAGGGTACGATACAGTACGTACAAACTTTATTGCACCCAAGGATAACAGGAAGCCAGGCCGTTGGGCTGGCCTGTGCCATCTCGATCTTAGTTGGATAATGTGCAGTACGCTCGCCTGGTTTAGGAGTAATCGCCATCGGAAGTACCGTATGCTTTCCTACAGAACTGGTCGAGGTGGCAAAGGTAGGTAGGATACGCTCGATAGGTTCTATAGTGATTAACTCGTCAGGTGGCATAAATTCGATGTCGAGACAGCCCGCGCCGGAGATAGGTGTCCAACGCTCTTCCAGAAAACGAGGAAGGATATCAGCCTGCTCGACCTTCATGAACAGGTCGATATGTGGGTAGCGTTTGCTCAGGTCATTGATAGTCTTCTGATTACCAATCATACAGCCCATCATAGCTACAAGCAGGTCGCTACGTTTCGCTTTGGCGTGTTTTAATTGGGCAAGCTGGTTGTGCGCCTTCTCCTCGGGCGCTTTGCGCACGCTACACGTATTGAGGATTACGAGGTTAGCCTGGTCCATACTGGTTTCTTCCCAACCCAGCTCATCAAGTATGGTTTGGATACGTTGGGAATCTGCCTGGTTCATCTGGCAGCCAACAGTCCAGATGTGATATTTCCCTCGCGCGATAGTGGTGGTCGTAGTCATCGCATTGCCTCTCTCAGAGCATGAATAGGTAGTTTTATAGACTATAGGCCTAGTTATTTATGATGCTTCTAGAGACGGTATTATAACACTAAGATGGTGTTTATGTCATTAGTTTTTTTGAGGGACCCATCGGAAATACCTGGTGGGTTAATTTTCCGTGTGCTATACTTCATTATAGCTCCTTATTGATGAGTGCACGGGCACCGACTGCGTAATCAAATCGAACAGTAGTAAGACTTAGTGGGAGCCTACGTAAAGCGACATCTGTCTGTCTCTCCCGTATACAATAATGTGAATTTGTCAACTACGAAAGGAGCAACAATCGATGGTTAGCCCTCAGGTCGCCCCCAGCGAAGCAAAATGGCGTCCTCCGGTCGGCACTATCTACGTCTACGATCCCTCACCGTTGAACTGGTTATTTATCACCTGGAACACGATGGAGGAACCAATCCGTGTGGACCAGGACGGGCGTGTCGTCAATGCGCTGGCGACCGGTGCACGTTGGCCGGACGAGCATACGCTCGAGCTTGACCTTCGCACCGGAGTACGCTTTCAGGATGGTGAACCTTTCACTGCACACAACGTCAAGCAGAATTTCGACGAGATGCAACGGTGGATAGCTCCGCATCCCCCTGGGTCCTGGCTCAACTTTCCTCCAGAGTCGGTCTGCGAAGTAGTGAATGACCACACCGTCCGCTTCCACTTTCCTGGACCAGATGGCCTTGCACTTGGCAAGATGCGTGGTTTCCACATTGCTAGTTCAGCATTCTGGCGTGAGCAAGGGTTTGGGTATGCCAAGCTCGGAAGTGGCGAAGGCCATTGGTGAGCGATCGATGCACCGGGCCCGTGGGGCACCGGACCATTCACCCTCACCGAGGGTTACTCTACCATTAACCAGCGAGTTGCAGTCATGCGGACGAACCCCTTCGCCAGCGCAGGGATTATCGAGAGCGAAGATCGGTCTTCTCGTCTCGTCCTTGATGCGAACCGTAGCCATTGGAACATCGAACGTGGGCCACGGCTTGAACGAGCAATCTTTCGTAACGACCTGTCCCCTGCCGAAGCGCTGGAACTCTGTATCTCCACTGAAGGGGAGATGGACATTGTTACCGAAGCCTCACCTGCAGATGCGGCTCGCATCATTGCCTCCGAACACGCGAAGCTGGTAGTATGTGATGCCAATCGCGTGCTGGTGGGCATTATCAACCGCTATCCCTCAGATGTACCTCTACATGACAAGCGAGTTCGTAAGGCGTTGAACCTTGCAGTCGATTTCCAGAAAGTGATCGCCCAGGGTCTAGGGGGCTATGCCAATCCGCTCTGCGCGCTAACCCCGTCCTGGTGTGGTGGCTTTGCTTCCGATATGGAGCCGTATGCACACGATCCTGCTCACGCCAGGCAGCTTATGGATGAGGTTGGCTGACCTGCAGGACGGAGTTTGCGCATTGCTGCACCTGAGCCCTTTGGGGGCATTGCCCGGCTAGTGGCATCTGATGTACAGGAAGCGTCAGGAGTCGAGGTCGATGTTATAGTCGTCCCACAAGAGAAGTTACTGGCTGGTACACGTATGCTGGTGGAAAAGAAGCTTGTGCCGCCCTGGGATATGCTTATATTCGGCTGGTTCGACCTCAGTTCTGAGGCTCCTCCGGCTGCGGTTCACCGGGAATTCTTTGGCTCTGACGGAGCCTTTAGAGCTGGGCCAGAGCTACCGGAATTCAACAAGCTCTATTCAGAGATGGCCGCCCAAATTGACGGTCAGAAACTCGTGAAGGTGGCTGAACAGATTGACCGTTATGTGTTCGACGAGGCATTGGCTTTGTTCTTGTGTGCTCCGCAGGCACTGTATGCAGTGAATAAGCACGTAAGCTTTGGCCCATATCGAACGTCATTCGAGCTGGCCGAGACAGAGGTTGACGAACAACATTGGTCTCGACGTAGCGCGCAATCTGCTCAGGCAACACAGAGCTCCGAAAGTAAAGGCTCAGCAGGTTTCACCAGTGGTTCATCAGGGAACGCCTGTTAGAGCCTTGAGTGTGATCGACCCTGATAAAGAGAACTGTTGAGAACTTTACAAAGAGAATCGATCTGAAAAAGTAACAGAGCGCTACAATTACGGTGTAGCGCTCTGCTCACCCGCATTTTGAACGAAGACAACCTCATCTCGCAACCGTCAAGTTATCGGATTAGTTCACGTTCAATGACACGTCGTCAATGTATATGTCTGACATCCACTCATCATGCTTCTGGCGGGCCTGCGGCCCGCTTTGAGGAGAGAAAAGGCGGGGACACCCCGCACCCCGGTAAGGGGCTTCGTCCCCTGCACCTCTCTGGGATGAGTGGCTCTTAGACATGTACGTACAGACAGAACTATCCTCTTCTTACTCGTACCCGTTCCGTCTGAGCGGCAATCAACACACCCTGAATGAGAAGAATTAGCGAAAGAAGCAGGTAGATGTGTTTAGTTACGTCTGTGTCTATAAGGGAATATTGTAAGAATGCGCAGACTGCAGCAACTCCAAATACTGCCAGCAGTATAATTCGATCGATCATAATATAGGGCCTTGCCAGCCATATGAATGAAATGAGGGCAGCGGCTGCCAGACCTATGGTTATGAGTAAATTTGGATCAACTGACACCACATAAGATGAGGATTGTTGGAGGTCGCTTAATGTTTGTAAGAGGAAACCGAAACCCGCTACCAATGCAGATAATGCGGTTAGTAAAAGGATGACAATTGCGATGCCGTTTCGCACAAACCAGGTTGCACCGATTGCAACCAGTATTAAGAGCACTGACAAGCCAAGTTCGACGGCATGATCCAATCCTGCTGGATTTGAATTTCCATAGGGTTGAGGGATATTGAATGCAATGATACTACCAACTATTGTAAGGGCGAGCAATAAACCAAAGAAGAGAATAAAGCGAAAGGTCCAGACTGCGGTAATACTTGTAGCGCCCCATGCCTGTGGTGTACGGGCTATTGGTGGTAATTGGCCGTGAGCGGGAGGAGCGCTTACTGGCACTGTCGGTGGTTGCATGGACAGAGGATTGCTGCTGTGAATAGGCGCTTGTGCTGGTGTGGGTGTAGGAGTTGATGGGTTATATTGGGTTGGGGCTGATGCCATAACCGGATCCAGGCCAGTTGTAGCATCTGATGCTCGTTGTTTGATTTTGAGTAGTGCCTGCCGCACCTCTAGAGCGCTATTCGGACGTTGTTGCTCATCTAACGACACCAGACGTTGAATGAGTTGATCGAGTTCGACGGGAACCAAAGGGTTCATTTGGTATACAGGTGGAAAAGCGAAGCGATCCGTAGCTTGAAAAGGGTCTCTGCCGGTTAGACAACAATGAAGAGTAGCTCCAAGAGAGTAGAGATCGGAACGGGGATTTGTCTGCGAGGTGCCGTGTTGTTCTGGAGGCGCGTAGCCCGGAGAACCCAAGAATACCGTATCTTGTGCCTGGCCTTCTTTAAAAAAACGCGCAATACCAAAATCAATCAGCACGACATGTCCATTTGCTTTTACCATCACATTTGTCGGCTTGAGATCTCTAAAGATGATCGGAGGATAATGCGAATGGAGATACATAAGAACATCGCATAACTGGATGGCATAGTCGAGTACCTG
>Ga0207684_10002755_pt1 | contig 17516 bp, 17 predicted proteins | sample KBSK5501metaG_FD_184342 | JGI IMG/M metagenome (GOLD analysis project Ga0207684, IMG submission 184342) | Corn, switchgrass and miscanthus rhizosphere microbial communities from Kellogg Biological Station, Michigan, USA - KBS K5-50-1 metaG... | ecosystem: Host-associated > Plants > Roots >...
GTGCACTCAGCTCGTTTCGGTGGTGAAAGCCTTTCCGATCACGATCGGATCCAAAAACTCTTACTGGAATTATCTGAACAAGCAGGCACTAAACGAAGTGCTCGTTTCGTATGTTGTATGGCGTTCGCCGGCTGGCAACGAACGGCGGTCGATGGAGAGCCGCGATTATTAACCCTGATCGAAGCGAAATGCGAAGGCTCCATCGCTCCACAGGCACAAGGAGCAAATGGTTTTGGATTTGACCCTGTGTTTGTGCCTGAAGGCTACCTTGCAACATTTGCCGAACTGCCGACCGAAGTCAAAGCTAAGATCAGCCATCGCGCTCAGGCTCTTGCGGCCATCGGCGCGTTTCTCCATCGCTGGCTACCTCCAACTTGACCGTTGATGGCCACGTCCCTAGAATGCCACGTACCTGGTTTTACTGGGATTAGCGTTCGGGGCGTAGCACAGCCTGGTAGTGCGCTCGGTTTGGGACCGAGAGGTCGGAGGTTCGAATCCTCTCGCCCCGACCATAAATATCAACAACTTACGGCTGCCAACATTGGCGGCCGTATCTGTTGGACGCAGTGCGACGATATCGTGGCTCTTGCAGCGGAACTGGTAATTCATCGGCAGTTGTTATATCGGTGGCGCGATCAGCTCGATAAGGCCCCACAGCTCCCCGAATTGATTGAACTCTAACGTCGAGCGAAGTATAGTTATCGCGTCAAACTACACGGCTGAATTCTCACGAGAGTTCCTTGCAAGCTCGCTAAATCCGGCCGTTTGTTTTCGATGCAAGATATCAAACCCGAGCAATCAAATAACTCCAATGAGTCGAGTATCACTGATCGCTACTTTAGCAGTCCCTCCGTCGCCGACGGGTGAAGAGTTAACTGACCTTCCAGATTCCGTTGACTGGCTGGAAGTTCGGTCCGATCTAGTCGGAGATATCAATCCCGAATGGTTACGCAGCCACTTCAGTGGACGCCTGCTCTATGCCTTGCGAAGTCAGCAAGAGGGTGGCTTGTGTTCAGATTCCCCGGCCGGGCGGCACCGGCGTTTAGAAGCAGCGGTTCGGTTCTATGATCGAGTTGAACTCGAAAGCGGCGACCTGTCTCAGAACGTATTGTCTAAGATCTCTTCCGAAAAGCGCTGTGTTGCCTGGCATGGCTCGGCGTCCGACTTAGCGAGTCTCAAGACTCAATTCGAGCAGTTATCTTCGGTTCCTGCCGCGCTCTATAAAATTGTCACGAAGGCCACAACGATCGCTGACGAGTTCTTGCCTTTGTTACTGCTGAAAGCGCTCGCACGCTCAGATACGATCGCATATGGGAGTGGACCAATGGGGTTTTGGAGCCGCCTGGTGGCGTTGCAGTTGGGAGCGCCGGCGATCTATGGACTGGTCCCTCACGCTACAGTCATTCCAACTGAACCCACAATCAATAAGCTGATCGACGATTACAGTCTTCCTGAGTTGGTACCGGCAAAAGAGATATTCGCGATTATCGGCAGCCCTATTTTTCACTCGCTCTCTCCACGCTTGCATAATGCCGCTTATCGCGAAATGAATTACCCGGCGTTATTTCTTCCGTTGCACGTGGAATCCTTCGATGGGTTTTGGCAACAAGTTGTCTGTTCCCGCTTGTTCGATTCTGTCGGCCTTTCCCTCAACGGCATGACCGTGGCTTCACCGCACAAAGAGGCTGCATTGCTCATAGCAAAAATGATAAGTCCGACCGCTCGTCAAGCTGAGTCGGCCAATATCCTGGTCCGGAATAATGGCTGGTGGAAAGCCGACACGACTGATCCGCAAGTGATTCATATAGCCCGTCAAGAGCGCAGCGTTCAGGTTATGGACAAGCGGGCCGCGGTAATCGGTTGTGGGGGTGCCGGTCGGGCAATTGCTGTCGCGTTGATGCAATCCGGTGCCGGAGTGACTCTCATAAATCGAGGCTCCCAACGAGGGCAGTATGCCTCCGAACTTCTAGGCTTACCCTACATCCCCCTGCCGGATTTCGATGCAGGCGGTTATGACATCGTGGTAAATGCAACACCCGTAGGCCGCGACACCGACGAAGTCCCGTTCAATCTCGAGACGTTGAATGATGAAGTTGTAGTTATCGATTTGGTCTACGGTGCGAAGCCGACGCCACTGGTTGATTCCACTCTCGCGCGTGAACAGGTCGCAATTGACGGCTGCGACGTTTTGGTGACGCAAGTGCTGCAACAGTTTCGAATGATGACAGGAAAAGAGATGCCAGCAACTCTCGCCGATGAGAAACTGGGCCGGCGATCTCGGAATGTAAAGCAAACTGTTAGTTTGCGTCAGGTCGAGGCCTAGCATGTTCCGAGAAATCGCAAACTAACAGTTTGCTTTACCCACAAGAACGGTTGAGCTACATCCATGGCAACTGCTTACTCTAAAAGAGACACCTACGCACAAATCGACCTGAAGAGCGATCATCAGGAACTAGTTAACCGCGTACGCACGTTGGCGCGAGACAAGTTCGCCTCGCGTGCCGTTGAATATGATCTCAGTGGCGCGTTTCCCCGTGAAGATTTTGAAGATCTGTTCCGTGCTGGATTGAATGCGCCGGCGATCCCCAGAGAGCATGGAGGACGGGGACTTGGTCCATACAGCGGCGATGTGTTGACTTTGTGGATGATGACAAAGGAGATCGCGAAGGCTGACTTATCGCTGGCCCGCTGCTGGGAGGGTCACGCGAATTCGCTGGTGTTACTGGATGGCATGGCCAGCAAGGATCAGAGGGAGCGTTGGTTCAAAGGTGTAGTCGAGCACGGAGATATTTGGGTCGCATGGAGCGGCGAACCTCAGGCACGCAAGCCGGGAGAATCAGTTCAGTTTGGGACCAGGGTAGAGCGCGTTGATGGAGGTTACCTGATAGAAGGTAACAAGGCATTTGCTACCAGTGCAGGCGGCGCTCAATGGGCGATTCTACTCGTCAACACGGCCGGGCCGGGCGGCGTTCGGCATGCTGACGTTTCTTCTCTGGACACGCAGTTAATGATGGCCTGTGATCTTTCCGATCCGACTGTGGAGATTGACACCTCGTGGTGGGATCCGATTGGCATGCGCGCCACTGCCAGTCATCTGGTGCGTTTCCATCGAACGTTTATTCCGGATAGCGATCTGATTGGCTATCCCGGCCAATATCTCAAAGAAGGTTGGCAGACCTGTTTCATTCCGCATTACGCCGCTACCTTCCTCGGCGCTGCGGAGGCTGCTTACGACTACGCATTTGAGTATGTAACTACGCAGAACAAAGTTGACGATCCTTACGTGCAGCACCACATTGGCCAGATGTCGGTGAATGTCGAGACCGCGCATCTTTGGTTAAGCCACGTGGCAAGACTGTGGGAGACCGGAGAGTATCAGGAGGCCCAGATTGCAGGTAGCCGTGCCCGCCATGTCGTCGAGCATCTGGCGGAAGAAACGATCAAGCGTTGCATTCGCGCCTGTGGCGCGCGATGCCTGATTCGTCCCAGCGTTCTCGAGCGCATTTACCGTGATCTGTCGTTTTACGTACGTCACGACAACGACGACCATATCCTCGCAATGATTGGCAAGTCGATGCTCGGACTAACCCACGATCCGTCATTTTACAAACCGTAGGTAAGCCAGGGTCAGACGTCCACGAGGGTTCTCAATAATAGTTTTCACTTGCTGTTTGCTGTTCGCCCGTTTTTATTTTCGCCTTACGTTCACTCGGTGGAGGCTCGATTGCTCAACTCACAGCGCAAACATAGTCTTGAAATTTGGGGGTTAGGCCTTGGGTTCTATCTGTTCTACACCCCATACAGCGGCTTGACTAAGGCTTTGTCAAAGGGCCTGCTGCCGGGAACGCTCGGGCCGGTTAAGGGGACCATCCTATTGCCAGTCTCCGTTCTGGCTACGGTTGTAGGTATGCTTGGCTTCATCACGGTTATGAAGTGGTGGAAATATGCTGGGCGCCGCGAGTTCTTCGGGATCAGCGTTCCCTTCCCACGCCGTCTGACCTTTCTCTCCGGGGTATGCATGGCAACCATTATGGGAACCACCACGCTGGCTTTCACCTTCGGCGGACTCTCGATTGTCCTGGTGCTGGTTTTATTGCGCGGGGGTACACTGATTATTGCACCCATGGTTGACCACATAGTCGGGCGGCGCGTCCGTTGGTTCTCATGGGCGGCGATGTTCACCAGCCTTCTGGCCGTTTCGGTTGTGCTCAGCGATGGCGCCAATTACACACTGACCATCGCCGCCATTATCGATGTAGCTGCTTACCTTGCTGCTTACTTTTTCAAACTTCAGTTTATGAGCCGTCTGGCTAAGTCAACTGACGAGAACGAGACGCGGCGTTACTTCGTCGAAGAGCAGCTGGTAGCCTCTCCACTTCTGTTACTCGCGTTGATAGTTATGGCAGTCATTGGCAGCGGAGACGTCATGATGGGGTTCCGAGTTGGGTTGACCACCTTTCTCACTACTCAGGCGGCTGTCTACGCGGTGCTGTTGGGGTTTTTCTATGCGGCTCTCTGTGTCTGTACGACCTTGATCTTCCTTGACCGCCGCGAGAACACTTTTTGTGTGCCGATGCATTGCGGCTCGAGCATGCTATCCGGCTTCACGGCCACAGCAGTGCTGGCCTTATTGCTCAATCAGAACTCGCCGAGCAGGGCTCAGATGATCAGTGCTTGTTTCATAGTAGTCGCGCTTGGTTTTCTATCGCCGTTGCATCACTTCGAGAGAGTTGTGAACAAACTGGAGAATGCGCTAGCCAGAATGCGACTGAAGATCGAGGGTTTTATTCCCAGCGGACGCAGGAGCGCTCCGGCAGGGTTAACCGCCTTAACGCAATCGGCGACTACTGAAACGCCGTACAGCATTTTCGATCAAGAACTCGGGAAATTGCCCCGCCTGATCCTGTTTGTCTGTAGCGGTAACACCTGCCGCTCACCGATGGCCGCCGCTGTTGCAAATGTAGAGATTGCGGCGCGTTTGCAAGTGCCGTTTGAAGCTCTGGAAACCGTCAATGTGCGGGCACTGAGCGCTGGCGTCAGTGCAAAGGTGGGAACTGCGCTCACGCCTGAGGCGCAAGAGGTACTGCGTTCTCTGAACGTGCCCTTCGGACCCCACGCAGCGCGCAATCTGACGGTCGATCTGGCAAATCAAGCCGAAGTGATTTTTTGTATGACCAGCGCTCACCGCAAGGCGGTTATCGACATGCTCCCAACGGTGGCGTGGAAGACTCACTGCCTGGACGATAAGGCAGACGTTGCAGATCCCCTCGGAAAGGGTTTGGACGCTTATGTTAATTGTGCCCGGGGTATTCAGGAACTGGTGAGGTTGCGATTCGATGAGCTCGGTTTCGAGCGCGCCCTGCCGGATTAATGAGCCGATTCGCCCCTCATGGCGGGACATTCGGCAGTTTCTTGATTTCAGTTTTCTCTGTGAAACGTGTGTGCGCTTAGACTAGCCTTGCTGAGGTATTTGGTGGCCCAAATGAGGTCTCTTATCGAATTTGAACTCGCTATAATCGCCGTACTTTTTGACGTAGTGTAGAAATACCTGAACCTGGCGCTCACCCTCGAAAGCCTCTCTCCAATGCGGCACCTCAATTCCTTTGTAGATAAGAGCATCGCCCCGTTCAAGTTCGACTGCGGTTATCTTGTTGCCCGTCTCGATATAGAGCGGCCAAATATTCGGCGAATCGTAGCTGAGCGGCAACGTTGCGCTAACTTCACACGAGGGCCGGTCCTGATGTTTCTCAAGCTCCGCGCCTTTAACATAGATTCGCAAATACGAATAGGTTGGATACAACTCGCAATTGATCGCTTGCGACAGAATTGGAGTCATAATGTCGAGCAGCGTTTCTGTTATCGCAGGGGCCGCGGCTGAGAACGCCTTTTCGACTTGGCCGTCGTCGTAGTCGAAAGATGAACTCGCTTCCAACACTTTTATGTTTTCGGAAATGTAATCGCACATAAGCCGAGGAACGAACTGTTTTAGTATCACATATCCATTTTCTTCAAACAGTTGCTCATATCCAATTGACTTTGCAACAGCAGGCTCCGAGACATTCATACTATTTGCTCCCGCAGAGAAACTGTTTGAAGGATTAAAGGTTCTCAAGGTCTCTGCGCCGAATCTTCCAGCCGCCGTCGTCGATGGCTGTTACCTTTTGCTCCTGTATGAGTATTTCCAAATACTCAAAAGACAAACCTGAAAACGCTGAGGCCTCCTCGAGTGTGAGGTAAAGCCCTGGGATCGGAGGCCGCGGAACACCTAGCGCTTTTACTGCGTCAACCAGCCACCCCATGTCAGGACTTCCGTCGACGGAAACAATGGTCTCTTCATAATCGGGAGGATTCGCTTCATTGCTTAAAGCTGCAGCTCTGATGAACCAGCCATTCACGGTAAAACGGCTATTCCTGAATTTGCGGGTTGGACATCTTACCGGTAGGACTTCATGGTTGTATGTACTGGGGAAAAACACGAGAGTGTTTTGCCTCGGAGTTATTGTCCTGGTCGGTCTTTCTACTGAACTCTGAACTTCGCCATCCTCCGACTCATAGAATCTAAGTTGGCCGCCGCTAAAAGCCTTGGGCTCAAAATTGAAATAGTGGACAAATGAAAGTTCTCGAAGCGAAACCTCTAACGGTTCAACAAAACTGTTGTCCTGGTGCACCTTGAAGAAATCACCGTCATTGCTGGCAGTGATCTGAACGTCTATGTGCGAAAGGGGGAACGCTTCTCGATTGAAGGTTCTTTGCACGTCGGGAAGAAGCGCAAGTAGGCGATCCTGAATTAACGTTCCATATTCTCCGAGCTCGTATAAAACGCGGGACTTTCGATAGGAAGGATCGTTTGCTCCTTCCGGCACGCCATCTGGAACTACGGTGCTCTCGGTGAAATCACTTTCGTGCTGCAACACATACCTGGTTAACCCACGCAATTCCGTCTTCGTAAGGAAGTCTTTCTTGACAAACACCTGTAGGGATTTGTTTAAGCTACCGCGGGATTTGCGCGCTGCGACTTTAAGTGAAGACTGTCGTTTTTTCCTGGTAGACATTGAGGTCATCCCAGCTTAGAAAGTGAGCATGTTACTGTAGTTAGTATCGCTCATCACTATCTGAAGTCAATGATTCCACCAACCCCCAGAGGCCGGCAGATTTAGTTGGCATCGTTAACATCAGTCAAGATCCAAATGACATGAGGCAGAGAGCGCGCTATGAAACTAATCGTATCTCAGCTTGAAGCGTTGAGAACATATGTCACCCGGGAATTTTACTATATCATGAGCGATCTTATAGCAACTCATGGATGGCGGCACATCGAAAGTTTCAAATTTTTTGCTAGTAGAGGGACATTACACGACAACCTGGTCAGCGAGTTCGGTGAGGTACCCGAAAGCATAATATTCTGGGAGGATTACGATCTATTACTGGTACTGGCGCCAGAGATCTATCGTCTGGACTGCCGTAAAGCCGTTTTGGCCGACGATCTGCACTACTGGAATGAGCGGGAGAGACAAAAAAAGTTAGCAGCCTGCGCCTTATGTGACACGATTCTGTCTACCTACGGGTACGTTTGGGAAAGCTTTTATCCCGAATTCTGCGGCACAAAGAAAGTAGTTTGGATTCCCCATTCGGCCTCGCCGGATTTCATGCTTCCGTACAATCCTAATCCTGAAAATTCTATTTTGCTTAGCGGTGCAATCGGCCGTTATTACCCTCTGCGCCAAAAAATGAGGGCATTGTGTGAGCAGGGCTCATACTCTATTGCCTACCGTCAACACCCAGGGTATTACACTGGATATGACTACGAAAGCAATCAGGATATTGGCGGCGCGTATGCCGAAAAAATTAATAGTTATCGGGCTGCGTTTTCGGACAGCCTCATCTATCGATATGTGGTCGCCAAATATTTTGAGATTCCGGCTACAGGTGCGCTGTTGTTTGCCGACGACGCGGTACGCGAGCCATTGCAGGAACTTGGATTCATAGAGAACAGACATTACCTTCCGGTGTCGATGGAAAACCTCGAAGAGAGAATCGAGTATGTTCTCGACAAAAGGAATCACGAAGAATTGGATGAGATCAGAAGAAGAGGACAAGAACTCGTTTGGGAGAGACACAAGACAAGCGACCGGGCAAGACAGATAAATGAGGCATGTAGCGTCTAAAGTCTCACCAGGGGCATTACATGATGCTCCTGGAATTTGTTCCGTAGGAGCAAGACAACAAGATGAACAGGATTATTCAGGGATTGTGGATCGGTCCCGAACTTTCCGTGCTGGAACAGTTGTCGATTTCCTCATTTCTGCTGAACGGACATGAGTACCATCTATATGTCTACGATGAGCTCAAAAAGGTACCCAGTGGGGCTGTCCTCAAAGATGCCAATCAAATATTGCCGTCTTCAAAAATCTTCAAGTATAAACAGCAGCAAAGCTATGCGGGATTTGCCAATTTCTTTCGCTATAAGCTGCTACTCGAGCATGGAGGGTGGTGGGCTGATACTGATACCATCTGCTTAAAGCCGTTCGATTTTCCTGAGCAGTATGTCTTTGCATCCGAGATATGTAGAGGGGTCGAGGTGGTGACCAGCGGCATTATCAAAGCGCCGATCGGTAGTGAGGCGATGGCTTATGCCTGGGAGGTTTGTCAGAGCAAGAATCCGGAACAATTGGTATGGGGAGAGACGGGCCCAAAACTGATTGCAGAAGCCGTTAGGAAGTATTCGCTGGAACGGTATGCGAAGGCGTATCACGTTTTTTGTCCGCTCGGTTACTCGGATTGGCCCAAAATGTTAGAAGCGGAGACTCAAGTACCGCTGACCGCAAGCACCTACGCGATTCACCTTTGGAATGAAAACTGGAAAGGCGCTGGTCAGGACAAAAATGCCCATTACCCCGACACCTGTCTCTACGAACAACTGAAGCGACGTTATTTGAACGATGGTCCGTAGTTTTCTAGGGACAAAACAAAAACAAAATGTGCGGGCCCAGAGATGCCATTCTGAAGCAAACAAGATAATCAGAAACGGTCGCGCGAAAATCTGTTTTGACCGACGTAACTGCAGAGCTCATTCCAGTTCATGCTCCCGTATCCATTTGCCTGCAAGGTGATCAGAATCGCTTTGCCCTTTCAGTTCAATTCCCAATATACCAGGGTTGCCTTTCTCCTTCAGCTCAATGCCCATCACGTCAAAAGATTTAGTCTTCGCGTGCCATCTCGCTACGTGTGCTCCCCAATTACCACGCCTCCAGGCAGGAGTCGCCTTATCATTAATTTGAAAAACCGTTAAGAAACACTCCCCATCAAAAATGCCCACTCCATGCCAATCAGCATGGCCTATTCTGTAATAGTCCACATCAGTATTGTCCTTTTGAGGATCCCTTGGAAGAGGAATAATAGAGATTCTATAGCTATGTGTATCACTTGTATGGTACTCGCCATCGATTCTCATTTGCTTAACGACCTGGTGGGAAGCCAGTTTTGACTGACCCGTCTCGTCATTCTTCTTATGTGCCTGTTTCTCTCGCCAAACCAAATGACACGCTCCTCCTGCTAATAACAGTAATCCCAACGCAGTCACGACCTGCTTGGATGGTGTCTCGAATTTGATATATGGGGGGAAGCCTCCATTTAACCCAAGCACAAAGACGACAAGGCCGCTTAAAATCAGCGTTACGGTCGTACTCTCAAGCAGCTTTCCTATTGCAACTTCTCCCATTCCCATATTTCAGCCTCCAGAAACTCTATTGATTGTCTTCTTGTGATCTGGAAGACAGTATGTGCCTCGTTACGTCCCTTACTGGCGCCACCCAAAACCGCTTGTCTTGTAAATGCTCAAGCAAACGTTGATGCACAACTCTCTCGGTTGTGAACCATTCATCGCCTACACCGTGAAACACAATCACTCCCCAGCCCCTTTGTTTTACGGTCTGCTCGCAATATTCTACGAATGGCTCAACCTCTTTCCCATGCGGATAACTTATGACTTCCGCCTTGATCATGAGAGGGTTCCGCGCAACGAGAGCTGGATCATTAATGCCGCCTCGAGCTAACCGGGCGGCAAAGTGGTAAGCCCTAACAGCAGACAAAAACGAGTCCTCATCCGGTGGCTTGCCAATCGCACAATGACCGCAGGGATAAGCAAGCGTGCGATAGTTATCTACGCCAATGTGTCGGTTAAGCCAAGTGTGAGCACGACGAATCTCTTCTCGAATTCGCTTCGGCGTGTAAATCTCCAGGTTGTACTTATGGCTTGGGCCTCTACACGGATGATTGACAGTGTGATTACCAATCTCGTGACCGTTCAAAAAAGCATTTCTCCAGTCAGCTTTGCGGATTTTTACTTGCCAGTAACCGGTGACGAGATAGAAGCTTCCACGAAATCCAGCGTCTTCGAGATCAGGAATAGCGTGATCGAGGCCGCTATACATTCCGTCATCATAGCTAAGACTAATTGCTGCCTGCGCTCCTCCCGGCCAATTCCAGTTCTCATTCATGTCTCTATTCCGAATCAAGCTCAGCTCACGTACTTGGCACCGCACGACGGCTCATCACATCTTCAAGCAACTCATCCCACTTTCGGAGTGCCGACTCAATTGAAAATCGCTCAAGGACTTCCCGTGCGCGCGACGCGAACGCCTTCCGCACCGACTCGTTCCCCATTAGCGATGCTAGTGCGGACGCCAGCGCCTCTGGGGTGTCCGAGTCGACGATCAAACCATCGATGCCGTCTCGCACCAGTGAGCGCACTGCGGCTCCGCATTCCATAGCCACCACCGGAACGCCGCACGCCAGCGCTTCCCAAATAGCGTTGCCGAAGCCTTCAATCCACGATGCCGAAACGAACAAATCGGCGGTGCTGAGGATCTCATACGGAGTGTCGGTGAAGCCTCGAAGCTGGATCCTCCCTGGCGCCAGCTCGTCGACGAGCTGCGTGAGCTCCTCATGCATGGGTCCAACGCCGTAGATCTCGAGCTCCCATTCGGGAAAATCGCCGGCGATACTCGCGAATGCACGAACGAGGAGATCGGGGCGCTTCTCCGGCGATAGCCGCATGAGCGTAATGAGGAGCCGGCGCTCGCCGGTTCGTTCCAGACGGATCGATGGCGGTGCGTTCAACGGATTCGGGATCGCATATGCCCGGGCTCCGTGCCGCTGGAGCCATTCCGCGATCGTCGGGTCAGGCGCGACCACCGCACTCGCGCGCCGGTAAAGCGCCTTGCGTGTCTCCTGCCAGGAGCCGATGGAGAACTGGCTCACATCGGTTTGTTCGCAGGCGATCACCGGTATGCCTGTCTCATGCATAGCGGCGAGGACCTTGACGTTCGTGTAGTCGAGGAGCGCTACCACGACGTCCGGAGTGGTCGCGATAATAGCGTAGCGGAGCATGGCCAGCAGCGGCATCTCCCAAATGATATCTAAGCAAGCCACGCCATTCAGACCGCGAAGCATGGGTGCCAGCGAGGCGGCGTTCAGTTCTTTCGGATCCGCCTTTCGCGGCCAGCCGATGGCCCGCCTACGGACGCGCGAATCGACGGCATATGATGGAGGTAGCTCTGATAGCGTCAGAATCATGACGTCCCAACCGCGCGTCGCCCAGGCGTTTGCCAGGTTCACGCAGACGCGCTCAGCCCCGCCACCGCCCAGGTCCTCAATTACATGCGTGATGCGCATCTCAAGAATGAAGAACGAAGCGCGGGGCGGCATTTTGGTCAGTCGACCGGATACGCGGCGATCACGTCGAGCATGACCAGCGCGCCAGCAGGAAGCGATGCTGCTGCGAACGCTGTGCGAACCGGCAACGCGGTGACTCCGAGACCGGGAAGCCAGGCCGCGTAGATCACATCCACCGCTTTGAAATCCTTTATGTCCGCGAGCATCAACGTAGACTTTACGATATCCGCCGGCGAACATCCTGCCGCATTCAGAATCGCTTCGACATTCGCAAGCATCCGTCGGGTTTGCGCCTCAAGACCCTCCTCCAGTTTGCCAGTTTGGTCGTTTCGACCAGTTTGCGCGGTCACGAATACCAGATCACCTGTGCGAATGGCTTGCGAGTAGGTGCCGGTGGCTGGTGCTGCGGCGTTTGTCATGATGCGAGTCTTGTTGGCCATTGCTCTGGCTCCTTGACTGAGTTAATCCAGACTAACTCATGAGTCCTGTCTATCGATTCGTTCCGCACTGAGCGGGATTTCGAATTTGACCTTCACCGGTCCGCCACCGAGCGGCGCCAGATCCAGAAGCTGCGGCTGCTCTGGATGGATAATTTGCACCAAAACCACATTGGAGGTATCCGCGAACTCCAGGTCGAAATAATGGAATTGCGTAATGTTCGATGCATATATCCAAAGGTTGTTCTGTTCGCGTATCCACTTGCTAAAGCTCTCGCTCTCCATGGGTTCCGTACGGATGTCGAGCGGAACTTCGGACAAGAGTTGTTTGGTTAAGTCAAAGTTCTCCAGAGCGTACTGCCAACTCTGCTCGTAGGGACGCTTGGTGGAACCACGCTCGCGTGGCAGACATCCTTTTTGCTTCAGGCAGATGTTCTCGCGCACGAATTGTTCCTGGTCAGTCTCGACATCGTAGTCCCCGCTGCTAAGCCTCCCGAGAAAATGCTCGACGTCCCGACTGCTCGTAAACACGCGGCGAATGATCCGAAAGTAGGTGACCGCCGCGGGATTGATGTCGAAGATGGTAATACGTTTGGGTCGCCAGAGCGGAATCAAGTTGAGGCCGTACAGACCGCCGACCACGCTAACCATATGAATATTTTCACGCCGGCGTGGGTCGACACTCTCGTAGTGGGCGCGGAACTCTGCAAACTCGCCGAAAGATCCATCCTGACAGCCGTCATCGGTGCCGTAGAAAACCATTTCCGGATGGTCATGATATATCTCCCGATTGAACGCTCTAGGTGCTTTTGAAGTCACGATTTCTCCTGCTGCACATTTGTTATGTCTCTGGTTCTCGGGTGCGCAGAGATTAGTTCTCCGCCTTCCTCACAAGCGGCAGCACTTCGCGACCGAAGATAAGCATCTCCTCGAGCTTTGGCCAACCCGAGATGATGAACTGTGTCACGCCAATGCGTTTGTACTCAAGGAAGCGCTCTGCAAGGTCTTGTGGAGACCCCAATAGCGTAACAGCAGACGATCCGTAATAAGGCACAAGCCCCGCCCACAAATTCCGGTTCATCCAGCCGATATCGTCGGCGGCGGCCAGCGCTTGCTTCAGCGTCTGCGAATCGCTCTTAGTAAGAATGGCGCGCTCCTGCCTGCCGATCTCTTCATCAGGCAACATAGCCTTGCCGGCCCTGACTGCTTCCTCATGCGTTGGCCTACAGACAATTGCCAGCCTGAGACTGACTTCGATTCCCTGTTCGCGAAAACGGCCTACCAGCTGGCCCAACTTCTCCGGAGTATCGATCAAACGTAACCAACTGGAACCACGAGTGAGAGCCAGATGTTGGGCCTGCTCGGAGTGGCCTGAGACGTAGATTTCGGGCGCCTTTCGATCTGGCGCGAGAAACGGAGTGTTGAGCTTTCCACCCTCGACCCGACAATATTTGCCCTCGAAATCGACCTCACCCTTACCGTCCCAGAAGGAACGGCAAATTTCCAGGAACTCTTCTGCGCGTGCATAGCGTTCGTCGTGTTCCAGAAAATCTCCATAGCCGCGTTGCTCCGCCATAGAACTGCCCGCTACGACGTTCAAGGCCACACGTCCTCCAATCAAACCGGAGAGGGTGTTGATCTGTTGCACGAACGTTGTCGGCTGCATCAGCCCCATACGATAGGCGACGATAAACTTGAGCTTCGCGGTCGCCTGTCCGACCGCGCAAGCGATCAGAATGGTGTCAGGCTCGTAGCGGCTAAACGAAAGCAGTACCGACTCGATTCCCGCTTCCTCCGCATTACGTGCAAACTTAACCCAACCTTCCATGTCCGGAATCGCGGCCGGCGACGTGCTCATGGTCGTGAGCACTCGGTTAGTCTCCTGAGCCGTCTTCATGGCTACTTCGCCGCCCTTGGGAAGCATCCAGTGGAATCTGAGATTCGTGTCCATTTCTATCGAGCTATCGTGTTCAAGTTCCGCCCCCAGGTCGAGTTAGGGAGTAGTGATGTTATTTGAGCTTACTATCATCGTAACGTCAGTGATAGTAAAGCCGCTTCCAGGTCATCATAAGGTCCAGAAAAATTAATGACGAATCCTTCAGGCTGGTCAGTGTCATCAATAAACGCCAGTAGTTCTCCCAAGTCTGACAATTTGGATTCCGGATCGGCGTCAGAAAACCGCCGTTGCTCGAATTCTTTGAGGACTCTGCGAAGATACTTCTCCATGAATTTCAGTAAGCCCTCGATATCATTAGATTCAAGCTTGATATCCTGACTAGATTTCAGCTTGATAGGCTGAGTTGACGCGAACAATTCCCGGGCAACAGCTACATGTCGCTTCAAACTCTCGAAGTCCAGCTGAACGTCCTCCAGTTCCGCCATCAACGCTCTGTACTCTTTTTTTCGAATAAAGGTTGTTCCTTCCACATCGTACGGAATGAGGACTGTCATTAGGCGGCGAAGCTTCTTGGCCTTGTTATACGCCGACAGTGCTTTGCCGTGGAAGGCGAGCAGCGACTGTAGACGGGCTTGGCGAGACTCCGACTCACGCTTAAGTTCGGAGAACACCGCAGACACTAAACCGCCAACCACCGTTACGAGAGAAAACTGAAGAAACAGCTTGTATGCATCGTCTCCCAAAGCGCTCTTTAGCGGGTTGGGCCAAGTAATAAGAACGACGAAGCCAGCAATGGCTAACATCGTTAGAATAGTAACGATCACGCGCATACGATAGCGCCGCAACTGCGCAATAGACCGTCGGATGTTGGCTGAAGCAGGCAAAGTGTCTTTCCCCTCCGCTACGCACGGATAATCTGATGGACAACTGCCCCACTAGACTAAGGTTGCTCTCGCAACTCGGCCTCCCTAACGAGCGGCAGAATCTTCTGGCCGAAAATATCCACCTCATCAACCTCCGGCCAGCCCGAAATAATGAACTCGCTGACGCCGATTTGCTTGTATGCAAGAAAGGCCTCGGCAAGCTCCTTCGGCGATCCCAACATGATCGTCCAGACGGGACCGTAGTGCGGCACCAATCCGGCCCAAAGCGAACGGTTCAACCAGTATGCGTTGCTCCCAACCGCCGCGCCCTCCTTGTACATTTGCGAGTCATCTTTAAGGGCAATGGTGCTTTCCTGACTATCCTCTGGCAGCAGCGCCGCCGCCGCACGGACCGCTTCCTCGCGTGTGGGCCTGCATATCAGGCCGAGCCTGAGACAAACTCTAAGCCCGCGTTCCCGAACACGCGCCACCACGGGTTGAAGTTTCTCAGGAGTGTCAACGACGCGCAACCAGCACGTGCCTTGTGAATAGGCCAATTGCTCAGACGCTTCGGAGTGCCCGGAGATATAGATTTCAGGAGCGTTTCTATCGGGCGCGAGAAATCGCGTGTTGAGCTTTCCTCGTTCGACCTGGTAATACTTGCCGTGGAAATCGACGTCACCATCAGTTCGCCAGAAGGCATTACAGACGGCCAAAAATTCCTGGGCGCGGGCATACCTTTCATCGTGCGCGAGAAAATCACCGTAACCGCGTTGCTCCAGAGTGGAGCTGCCAGCCACGATGTTCAAATCTACTCGACCCTGAATCAGACCGGAGAGCGTGTTGACTTGCTGCACGAAAGTCGTGGGTTGCATCAAGCCGGATCGATAGGCGGCAATAAACTTGAGCCGCTTCGTCGCTCGGCCGAGTGCGCAGCTAATCATTAACGGATCAGGCTCGTAATGGTTGAGAGCTACTAATACTGACTCGATTCCAGCTTCCTCTGCATGCTGGGCAAAGTGCACCCAGCCTTCCATGTCCGGCCGACGTGCCAGCGAGGTGGTGTTGGTCGACTCGATTCGATAACGGGCGGCCTCCTGAGGTGTCTGAGAGGCGTCAATGGCTACCTCTCCACCCTTTGGAAGCATCCAGTGGAATCTCAGATTCATGGTTTATGTGACCTATCCGTTTTAGATCGCACCCGGAAGACTACTCGGTCCTGTGAGAATACAGCAGTGTTGCCATTCAGGGCTGACCGGTGCAAGCACTGTTGCACCCGGGAAGAGCGAGGCCATATAGTCTGCGGTAAAGTACGAGCAATAGGATTCCTCAGGTTTGCCCCACCGTTCCTGCTGGCAGAGTTCATTGCCCGGTTCGATATAGAATTCGTCATCGACTTCAACGCACCAAGTCGGGTGGCGCGCCGAATGGCCGTTAGCTTGCACCCACTCAAACATTCTTATCACACCGGTACCTGAAGGCAGTTCGGGATCGGACAAAGACCTGTCATAGGACGGATCGGCGAAAGTAAACGTCAGAACACCCTGAGGTGCGAGCATGCTGCGCAGTTGCTCAACTAGCTCAAGCATTTCATTACGGTGGGTGTGAGTAAAAACAGAAAAGGCCAGGATGATATCGAACTTCACCCCCAGATCCGGAACCGGTAGGTTGCGAATCCCGTTCGGGTTGAAATATGAGCTGTAGCGGTTATAGAAAACAAAATGAGCCCGAGGAAAGCTGCGGCGTCCTTCATCAAGTGCAGCTTGGGTGAGGTCCAGGCACCAATAGTCATCGTGGTCAACGTGGTCGCCCGCACCGGCGAGGAAGCCGCCGACATTGCCGCCAAAATCCAGGATTTTCCTCCCCTTCCAAACCGGAATTTCCAGCAGTTGGTCGAAGTAGGAGAATTGTGTCTGCCGCATTGAGAGGTGAGTCGCCATACTTATGGAATCTCGATTTCATTGCGGTGCTTCCCAACCTGTAAGCTCGAGTCGCACGAGAAAACTACCCGGTCTTTTTTAGAATACAGCAGTGTTGCCATTCCGGGCTGACGGGGGGATGCACTGTCGCGTCCGGGAAGAGTGACGCTATGTAGTCGGGAGTAAAGAACGAGCAGTAGGACTCCAGAGGTTTCCCGACACGTGTCTGATGGCAAAGCTCGTCACCCGGTTCCACATAGAGAGAGTCGTTGATGAGAACACACCACTGCGGTGGCTGGATTCTTTCATCGGTGCCGCTGGAGTCGAGGTAATGTCGCACAGGAGAGCCTGAAGGGAGTGTGGGATCGGACAAGGACCGGTCATAATGCGGGTCCCAGAAGGTAAACGCCAGAACACCCTCAGATGCCAGCATGCTTCGCAGTGATCCGACCAGCTCAAGCATCTCGCTCCTGTCGGTGTGAGTAAAAACAGAGAAGGCCAGGATGATGTCGAACTTTATCCCACAGTCCGGGATGGGCAGGTAGCGAACTCCGTTCGGATTGTACTGTGAGCTATAGCGGTTATAGTGTACGAAATGAGCCCGCGGGTAGGTGCGGCGTCCTTGCTCAACTACATCTAGATTCAGATCTACGCACCAGTAGTCATCATGATCGACGTGGTTGCCTGCCCCACGAAGAAAGGTGCCGACATTGCCCCCGAAATCAAG
>Ga0207684_10002759_pt1 | contig 17489 bp, 17 predicted proteins | sample KBSK5501metaG_FD_184342 | JGI IMG/M metagenome (GOLD analysis project Ga0207684, IMG submission 184342) | Corn, switchgrass and miscanthus rhizosphere microbial communities from Kellogg Biological Station, Michigan, USA - KBS K5-50-1 metaG... | ecosystem: Host-associated > Plants > Roots >...
CTCGCGCTTGAACTCCTCATACATCGAGTTGCCGACGGAGTAGACGACGTCGAGGCCGGTCATGTCGGCCAGGGTCAGCGGGCCCATCGGGTGACCGGCGCCGAGGCGCATGCCATCGTCGATATCCTCCCGGCTGGCGAAGCCTTCCTCGTACATCCGGATAGCGGCCATGATGTACCCGGTGAGCAGGAAATTAACGATGAAGCCCGACCGGTCCTTGGTCCGGATGGGGTGCTTACCCAGCTTGTTGGCGAACGCGAACGCGATGTCTGCCGTCTCCGGGTCGGTGTCCAGCGCGACCACGATTTCGACCAGCTTCATTACCGGAACTGGCGAGAAGAAATGGACTCCGACGACCCGTCCCGGATGCTGCACTTTGCCCGCCAGCTCGGCGATCGGGATGGACGAGGTGTTCGTGGCGATCACGTTGCCCGGGCTGACCAGCTCGTCGAGTTCTTTGATCAGCGACACCTTGAGATCGAGGATCTCCGGGATCGCCTCGATCACGATGTCCGCGCTCGCGACGTCTTTCAGATCCGGGGTGAAGGTGATCCGGGCGAGCACCTCGTCGTGCTTAGCCTGGTCAATCTTGCCGCGTTTGACCGCGCTGGCCAGCGATTTCTCCACCCGCTCCCGGGCGGCATCGAGGAACTGCGGCAGATCGCGGACGACAACGGGCATGCCCGCGACCGCGGACACCTCGGCGATGCCCGCTCCCATGAGCCCGCCACCTACGACGCCGACCGAGTTTATTTCTCGCGGCATGGCTACGCACCTCCGCTGGATGGGCCAGATCTGCTGTGTGTAATGTCACATCCGAAGGTACCGCTGAGTGCCTGGTGACCCATTGTGCGGTGGCACCGGGGTCAGGTGCGCGGATTGTCCGCGGCTCCACCGACATTCCAGGCCGACCGGCGCGCATCGTCGTCGCTACGGCGTCTGGCAGGAGATGACCCGATGAATGCCCTCGACCTCGCGCGCTGGCAATTCGGGATCACCACTATCTACCACTTCCTGTTCATGCCGCTGTCGATTGGCCTGTCGCCGCTGATCGCGATCATCCAGACCGCGTGGTTCCGTACCGGGAGTCCCAAGTACCTGGCCATGACCAGGTTCTGGGGCAAGCTGTTTCTGGTTAGCGCGGGTTCTGGTTCCGGCGCAGGTCGCCCTGGAATCGCCTCCAAGGCCTCGGCCGACGCGGGTTGACGTCATAGAGCCCGATCGGGCTGACGCCGGCTCCGGCGAGCGAGGCGGCGATGGCTGGGCCGACGCCCGCCGCTGCCGACGACCAGCGCGCTGGCCCCCTTCAGGTTGCGCGCACGCGCTGCACGCCGCGGACGAATCCCGCCCCGTCGAGCTGGTCCGCGAGCAGGCTGCTATCCGGAGGCTTGAGCAGGGCGACGGGCTCAGCGTCCTGCTCCTGTTTCATCAGCCTTTTCCTGCAGGTTTTGCGACTCGAGCAGCTGGTGGCCGTGCAGCGAGAACAGCAAGAGGAAGGACGGGCCGACCAGCAAGGCAGCCGCGACGAAAACGACGACGACAGTGACGAGGATGGCATGCGGTGCCGATGCGGTGAAGAGCGTCAGGCCGGTGCCGGGCAGCAGCACGGGATGCTGGGCCACGCCCCAGCCCCACACAATGGCCGCCACTCCCAGGACCGACAGTGGGCGCAGGCCTTGCGAGTGCCCGGTGGCCAGCAGAGCGATGACGGCGAGCCCGCATGCCGCCGAGACGATGACGAGTGGCAGGCCCCGGTGCGTGAGTCCGTGGTAGAGGGCCGGGTTCGCGCTGTGGATCTCCAGCAGTGTCGCTAGCGAGAGCACTCCCGAGATGGCGCCGGCCGTGGCGGCGCGCTGGGCGAAGTATCGGCTGAGGCGGTGATCCCCGCGGCGGCTTGCCTCCCGGGTGAGGAAGGTGGCCGCGAGGTAGGCACACACCGCGACGAACAATGCTCCGATGAGCAGTGAGGTGGGCCCGGTCCACACCGCCAGGTCAGTGTGCGCGGGGTTGGCTGGCACCCGGCCCGACGCGATCGCGCCGATCACGGTGCCCATGAAGAACGGGACGATGAGTGAGGAGAAGGCGAAGGTGGCGCCGAACAGGCGCTGCCAGTGCAGCGCTTCCACCTCTTTGCGGAAGGCGAAGCCCGCGCCTCGCAGCACGATCCCGAAGGCGGCCAGCCACAGCGGCAAGGCAGCTGCGGTCATGACGGCCGCGAAGGCCTGCGGGAAGGCGGTCCAGAAAATGACGAGGATGAAGATGAGCCAGACGTGGTTGGCCTCCCAGACCGGCGTGATCGTGTCATCGATCAGCTGGCGAGGGGCCCGGCCGCGCTGGTATCCGCCGGCCAGCAGGTCCCACAGGCCGCCGCCGAAGTCGGCTCCGCCCAGGGCGGCGTACAGGGTCAGGCCTGCCAGCAAGATCCCACCGACCACGTCGACGATCATGCCGGCTCCCGGCCGGTGGGCTCACGGCGCTCGGCCGGCGGCCCGTAGGGGACACCCGCCTCCGGTTCGGCCTGCGGGCCCTGTCGCCAGCGGCGCGCCAGCATCCGCAAGATGACCAGGGTGGCCACCCCGAGCACGGCGTACAGGACGATCACGGCGGTCAGGCTGTCGATGACTCCGCCGTTGGTCGTCGCGGCCTGCGATGTGGTCATGAGTTGATACACCACCCACGGCTGGCGCCCGACCTCGGTCACGATCCAGCCGCACTCCATCGCTGCCAGCGCGGCCGGGCCGCAGAGTATCCCGAGCCACCAGAACCATGTCTGCCTGGGCAGGCCGCGGCGGCGCCGCCACACCAGCAGCGCCCATAGTCCCGCCAGCAGCAGCAAGAAGGCCAGCCCCACCATGGCGTCGAAGGACAGGTGGATCAGCGTAAGCGCGGGAGGGCGGTCGGCGGGAGCCACCGAGTTCAGCCCGATGACCCGGGTATGAGGGCTGAAGCCGACCAGGAGCGAGTCGGCGTCCGGAATGCGCAGGCCGAAGTAAACCTTCCCGTTCACGTAAAAGCCGCCGAGGTACTCGGCAACCCCGCGGCCGGTCCGGGTGACGTACTCGATCGCGGCGAACTTGACCGGCTGCTCACTGGCGATGGCCCGGGCGGCCGTGTCGCCGACGAAGATCTGAACCGGGGTCAGGATGGCGCCGATCGTGAACGGGATCCCGAAACCGAGCCGGTGGTAACGGTCGCGGTGCCCCTTGAGTATCCCGGCCGCGTAAACCGACGCGACCATGAAGCCGACCACCATGTAGGCCGCGAGGATCATATGCGGGGTCTCATACAGCGATGCCCGGTTGAAAAAGACCTGCCACGGATCGACGGCCACGATCCTCCCGTGGCTCAGCGTGAAGCCGCCTGGCTGGTTCATCCAGGAGTTCGCCGCCATCACCGCGACGGCGCCCCCGATGCCGGTGAGGGCGATCGGGATACCCGTCCAGAAGTGCGTCCAGCCCGGCAGGCGCTGCCATCCGTACAAGTAGATGCCGGTGAAGATCGCCTCGAGGAAGAAGAAGATCCCCTCGAAGCCGAACGGCACGCCGAGTACCGCGCCATAGGTGCGCATGAGCCCGGGCCACAGCAATCCCATCTCGAAGGACAGGACGGTCCCCGTGACGGCGCCGACGGCGACCAGAACGCCGAGGACCTGCGACCATCTCCGCGCGAGCAGCATCGCCACGTCATCGGAACGACGAAGGCCGCGGTACTCGGCCACCAGGACGATCGCCGGGAAGGCGATCCCGAAGCAAGCGAGAATGATATGGAATCCGAGCGTGGTAGCCATCTGAGCACGCGCTGGAACGACCTGGCCGCCGGCTGCCGCAGCCAGCACCTGCATTGCGTGCATTGTGCTACCTAACTACTTCGACCTGACCCCGGCCCGCGCCTGCTCGAAGGTGATAATCCGCTGCGGGTAGTTCTTGGTGAACACCAGCGACCGCTGCCACACGAGCAGGGTACTGAGCCGGTTGCCCCAGCCGATCAGGTAGAGCACGTGGATGAAACCCCACATCAGGTACCCCATGGAACCGGTGAACCGGATGCCGAACGCGTCTGCGACGGCCGCCCGGTATCCGATGGTGGCCATGCTGCCCTTGTCGAAGTACTTGAACGGCGGCACGTTCGCGTCCCCGTCGAGCCGGGCCCTGATCACCTTGCCGACGTAGCGTCCCTCTTGGATCGCGGGCTGGGCCACGCCAGGCAGCTTGTTCAGCGACACCATGTCGCCGATCGCGAACACCTCAGGATGGCCAGGCAGCGTGCAGTCGGGCATCACCACGACCCGCCCGGCGCGGTCGGTTTCCGCGCCGGTCGCCTCGGCGAGCATGCTGGCCAGCGGCGATGCCTGTACCCCGGCCGCCCAGATCTTGGTGCGGGCATTGATTTTCTCAAGCCCGGCCGCGCTCTTCACCGTGATGCTGTCGGCGTCCATGTCGGTGGCCGTGGTGTCCGTCCGCACCTCGACGCCCAGCTTGACCAGATGCTTGCGGGCGTAGTGCTGCAGCTTCGGATGGAACGGGCCGAGGACCGCCGGGCCGGCCTCGACCAGGATGACCCGGATCTCCTTGGCGGTATCCACCCAGCGGTACTCGCGCGGCAGCACCTTCTTCGCGAGCTCGGCCACCTGGCCGACCAATTCCACCCCGGTTGGGCCGCCACCGACCACGACGAATGTCAGCAATGCCTTACGCAGCGACGGATCCGGGACCGTCTCGGCAAGCTCGAACGCGGACAGGATGTGACTGCGCAGCCTGCGCGCGTCCTCAAGGGTTTTCATCCCCGGCGCGAAGCCGGCCCAGTGGTCGTTGCCGAAATACGCATGCGTCGCGCCGCCCGCCACGACCAGGCTGTCGTAGCGCCGGTGCAGCTTGCGACCGTCCGGCGTCACCCCATAGACGAAATGCTTGTCCAGGTCGAAGTGCGTGACGTTGGCCAGGACGGTCCTGGCGTTGCGCTGATCCTTGACCACCCGGCGCAGCGGTGGCGCGATCAGGCCCTCGCTCAGCAACCCGGAGGCCACCTGGTATAGCAGCGGCTGGAACAGATGATGGTTGGTCCGGTCCGCAATGGTTACGTCCACGTCGGCGTGAGCCAGTGCCTTTGCCACATTCACACCGCCGAACCCGCCGCCCACCACGAGCACCTGATGCCGTCCGCTTGTCTCGCGGGCCAGAGCAGAGCCGCTGGCTTGGTCCGTCATCGGCATCGACTCGCCCTTCACCGGCGCCAATCCACTGCTTCACAGGCGATGCCCTGGCCGCTGCCGATGCACATGGTCACGAGCGCATAGCGGCCGCCGGTGCGGGCGAGCTCGTAGAGCGCCTTCACGGTGATCGGCGTGCCGGTCGCGGCGACCGACCGGGTGGCCGATCGGCTGCCCGCCGGAGTCCGGACGCCGCTCAGTACGACGACCTGACGTGAAGCGTTCATTCCGCCTCCAACCCCTGGTGACGGTCTTGAGCGTAGGCCCCGCGACCGCCCCCGCCATTAGCCTCGCCGACCGTCTTGCGCCCTTGGCGTTAGTCCCGCGGACACCCGCGATGGGGACGGTGGCCACGTTGTGCGCAGCCACCGCGGATTCGCCAAGGGGTTGTCACGCCAGCTATGGACGGTGTGCTCCAGGCGGGACAGGCTCGGTGACATATCCCATCGGAACGGCGGCTCGCACATGATCGACGGGTCGAGCCAGCCGGCCGGCTGCCGGAGGCAATTTCTGGCGATCCCGCGGCCGGAGCGGAAAGGACAAGCTCATGGCTGACGCGGTAATCGTGGCCGCGGCCCGGTCGCCGATCGGCCGCGCCTTCAAGGGGTCGCTGAAGGAACTGCGGCCCGACGACCTGACCGTCACCATCGTGCGCGCGGCGCTGGACAAGGTGCCGCAGCTCGATCCGTCGGACGTGGACGACCTGATGCTGGGCTGCGGCCTGCCCGGTGGCGAGGCCGGGTTCAACATGGCCCGGGTGGCCGCGGTGCTGCTCGGTTGCGACCACCTTCCCGGCACCACGGTTGCCCGGTACTGTGCGTCGTCCCTGCAGACTACGCGGATGGCGATGCATGCGATCAAGGCCGACGAGGGCGAGGTGTTCATCTCCGCCGGCGTGGAGACGGTGAGCCGGCACGTCAAGGGCAGCAGCGACTCGTTGCCTGACACCATGAACCCGCTGTTCGGCGACGCCTCCGCGCGCACCGCCACGGCGGCCAAGGGCGGCGCCGAGGGGTGGCACGACCCGAGGCAAGACGGAAAGCTGCCCGACGCCTACATCGCTATGGGGCAGACCGCGGAGAACGTGGCGTCGATGTGCGGTATCAGCAGAGCCGAGCAAGACGAGTTCGCAGTCCGCTCGCAGAACCTCGCCGAGCAGGCGATCAAGAATGGCTTCTACTCGCGCGAGATCACCCCGGTCGAACTGCCGGATGGCACCACCGTGGACCGCGACGACGGCCCTCGCCCGGGTGTCACCCTCGGCGCCGTCGGCGCGCTCAAGCCCGTGTTCCGCCCCGGCGGGACGGTTACCGCGGCCAACTGCTGCCCGCTCAACGACGGCGCGGCCGCGGTCGTGGTGATGAGCGACCGCAAGGCGCGCGACCTGGGGATCACCCCGCTCGCCCGGATCGCTGCCACCGGGGTGAGCGCGCTGTCGCCGGAAATCATGGGCCTCGGCCCCGTCGAGGCGAGCAGGCAGGCAATGCGGCGGGTCGGCATGACCATCTCCGACATCGACCTGGTCGAGATCAACGAGGCGTTCGCGGCGCAGGTGATTCCCGCCTACCGCCAGCTCGGCATCGACATCGACCAGCTCAACGTGCACGGCGGCGCCATCGCGCTGGGCCACCCGTTCGGCATGACCGGCGCCCGGATCACCGCCACCCTGCTCAACGGCCTGGTCGCCCTGGACAAGACCGTCGGCCTGGAAACCATGTGCGTGGGCGGCGGCCAGGGCATGGCGATGATTGTCGAGCGGCTCAGCTAGTCGCCAGGGTACTGTTCCGGCTGCTGGACATCCTTTACGGGCGCGCCGAAGCCATCGCTGGACACCTGCGCCGGCCGTAGGTGCGGCCGGCGGCTTTCGCAGCGCCGTGCCGCACCTCGATCTTCCGGTTGCAGGCCTTCGGCCGCTCGGTGGCGAGCTTGAGCGCCACGTCGAGGTCGAAGGCCTCGATGATCCAGAAGCCGGCGAGTACTTCTCGTTTCCAACGTGGGTGGGTCTTGGCCATACGGCTGGAACCGGCCGGTCGTCTAGTGCGTCACCTACGTCACGTATTTCAGTCGGTTGCATACTGCGGGCGCCCGGCCGGCCGGTAGACCTGGATCGTTATGCCTTTCGGGAAGGCTCGCGATTCGACCAGGTCAAGCGCTATGTCCGGGCCCGTGACGGGGAACAGCCGCGTGCCCTGACCGACGACCACGGGGCAGACGAGCAGATTCATCTCGTCGACGAGGTCGTTCTCGAGCAGCCACCGGGTCAGGGCGCCGCTGCCGTGCACCTGCAGCTCGCCTCCCGGCTTGGCCTTCAGCTCGCCGATGACCGCCGCGAGGTCACCGGAGAGGACGGTCGTGTCCGCCCAGCGCGGTTCGGTGAGCGTGTTCGATGCGACGTACTTGGGCTTTGTGTTCAAGGCACCTACGATGGGGTTCCCGAGATCTTCCCTCACGCCCCAGTAGCCGGCGAAGACCTCGTAGGTCTTCCGGCCGAACAGGAACGCGTCGGCGCGCTGGTACACCTCGTTGACGAACGTCATGGCCTCGCTGTCGAACAGCGGCCTGGCCCATCCGCCTCGCTCGAATCCGCCGTCGAGGTCCGGATGCCGCCCGCCGTTTCCCTGCATCACTCCGTCGACGGAGACCTGCGTGGTGGTCGTCAGTTTCATGATCGCGGTTCCCTTCTCCTTGGGAGCGCCCCTCGTGGGCGACCTCTCACCCCTGCTACGAACACCTCCGCCCCGATCCGACACCGCCTCCCGGATTTCTTTCGAGGACTATCTGGTACGCCGGTTGTCAGCGATCCGACAGCGCGACGACGGTTTCGGGGCGACTGCGCTCCACTTCCTCATGCGCGCCCAGTGCGGACGAGCTCTGGGATCAGATCGATCGTTAAGCCCCTGACTCGTCGTCCGTACATGCCGCGTGGCGCGGTGGTGTTCGCCCGCCGTCAGCGCGCCGGACGGTTGCGGGATGATTCTGATCGAGGGGCGCGTTGACCATAGAGGACACGACATATCGTGTTGTTTGCGTAGGCGTGGGCCGTTGACGGGCTCCGGGCCTTGAGAGGTGAGCGTGATGACCGGTTGGTACGCAGAGCGGACGCCGGACAGGTCGGCCAAGACCATGATCGCCGTGACGCTGCTCGCGCTGTTGCTGGTGGCCGCCGTGCCGGTGGCCCTGCTGGCCGCAGTGGTCATGATGATGCTGGGATACGTCGTCGGCGGGCTCGCGCTGTTCGGCGGCTCGGTCCTCACCGCCGCTATAGCTGTCGCGCTCGCGGGCATGAACGGGATGCGGCACCTGCGCAAGCTGCTCTCCGGGGGCAGCTTCCGCGTCGTGCGGCTGGACGGCAGCCAGTACACCGAAGTTCGCTGACCTGGCCCTCCCCCTTATCGCGTGTATTCGGGCCGGATATCCGGCGGCGGATTCGGCTGGTGGTCGCAACGGTGAACTGACCCCGGTTTCGGCGGCCATTGGTGCGGGCCGCTTGACGCAACGTGGACCGAGACGCTGGCCGTCCCGATCTGGGTGTTCTGTGCGCCCACGAACCGGTGGCGTGAGAGGTGTCGGCCTGCTTCCTGGCGTCCCCGGCGGAGCCCGACGGAGCGTCGGAGTCGACCTCGGAGGTGTCGGAGTCGACTGCCGGTAAGGTTTCCGGCCTCCCTACGACCCCCGGGGGGAACGCGGCCGACACCGAGGGGCCGGCGGCCGACGACACCGACGACCTTTGATATTGCCCTGTTAGGCACGCCGACCCCTGCCCTCCTTATTTAGGGTTGTATGGTAACCCTAAATAAGGAGGCGCGATGTCAAGCGTTATCCGGTGCCACTGGCCAGGCAACTCCGACGCGCCTTCGCGACGCGGACGAGAACCGTGCGAGTACGAGGCATATAGTCCTGATCCCCTCGCGGACAGGAAGGTAACGCTTGACGGCGATGTGGCGGCAGACGTCACCGACGCCGAAGCCGCGATCAACAGGCTGAACACGGAGGCGTCAGCGCTAGCCGACACCGAGGCACTAGCCCGCCTCTTGCTGCGCGCCGAATCTGTTGCCTCATCCCGCATCGAAGGCCTAGAGATCGGCGCTAGGAAACTGCTTCGCGCAGAGCTAGCACAGGAGCTCGGCGAGCGGACTCTTGACGTCACCGCTGAAGAAGTTCTCGGCAACATTGAAGCCATGAACGGCGCGGTCAACGAGATCGGCCCAGGCGATCAGATCACGGTGGATACGATGCTCAGGTTCCACCGTCGCCTGATGGCCAGCTCCCGAGACCGAGGACATGCCGGGAAGCTACGGCAGAAGCAGAACTGGATCGGCGGCAGCGTCTACAACCCCTGCACGGCAGCGTTCGTGCCGCCGCCACCGGAATTTGTGCAGGACCTGCTCACAGATCTGTGCTCCTTCTGCAACGGCGATTCGCTGCCCGCCGTGGCACAAGCTGCTCTCGCCCATGCCCAGTTCGAGACGATTCACCCGTTCGCCGACGGCAACGGGCGGACCGGCCGCGGGCTGATCCAGCTCGTGCTCCGCCGACGCGGGCTGGCAACGCGCGTACTGCCTCCCATCTCCCTGGTCCTGGCGACCTGGGCCGGTGATTACGTCGACGGTCTGGCCGCCACGCGCTATCACGGTCCGGCAACGGGTAAAGAAGCATACGAGGGCCTCAACCTGTGGATTGGCAGATTCGCTGGTGCGTGCACACGCGCAGTCGACGACGCGGCATCTTTCGAGCAACGCGTCCAGCAAATCCGGAACAGGTGGCGAGCGCAACTGGGACGTGTCCGCAGCGGATCGGCCACGGACCTGCTCCTCCGTTCGCTGCCGGGAGCACCCGTGCTTACCGTCAACGGCGCCGCAGAGCTGATAAACCGTAGCTTCCCGCAGACCAACGAAGCCATTGCGCGGCTCACCGAGGCAGGCGCGCTGTCCCAGGTGACTGTCGGCAAGCGGAATCGCGCTTTCGAAGCCAAGGAAATCATCAACGCGTTCACCGATCTGGAACGGCAGCTCGCCAGCCCTGGAGGTGATACCCGCCGTTCTGAGCCGAGCAGGGCAGTACCACCCCGGCGCCCGCACAACTTATCAAGCCTTAAGCGCTAACCCTTAACAAGGATCTTGCTTGTTAACCCGCCGCTGAACAGCGCGTACGCCGTTCGAGGCGGCGTCCCGGGACGCCGCCGTCCGCTATATGTCCGTGCGCCCGGGCTTCGGGGCCGTGCGGGCCACGGATAGGGACGCGAACGGCCACGGATGGGGCCGGTGGGAGCGGTTATGCGGACCGTCCGCCTGGCTCCTTGGCCGCTGACTTGCCATTTCACGATGCCTGCTCGCTGTCGTCGCCCTCGTCGCCGGGGCTGTGTGCAAGAGCTGGTCCACTCGGTGCGGAAGGCGTCTTTCATATGGTTCGTCCTGAAGGGCGCCGCGGCGTTCAGGCGTCTCGGCGGCGGAGGAGCCACATGGCTGCGCCCAGGGCTACAGCGGTGTAGGCGGCGAGCACGGCGAGGCCGGCCCAGGGGCTGATCGGGAAGTAGCCGTTGGGTGGTGTGTAGGCGCTGGTTACCAGGTTGGAGCGGGGCAGGGTGGCCTGGATGGCGAAGGCCGCGGTCGGGGTGAGCCGCATCAGCCAGTTCCCAGATTGAGAGCCTAGAACGCCTGGCAGCACTAGGAGCCCGATGCCTGCGGCGACCGCCGCGGCGCTGCGCCGCAGCATCGTGCCTAGCGCAACGGCCAGCGCCGCGGCGAGCCCCAGGAGGAGCCCGGTGCCGATGATGACCCGGGCCAGGGCAGGCCCGCTTTGCGGGAAGAGATAGCTCCCGTTGGCGGCCAGGACACGGCGGGTGACCACTTCGGCGATCGCGGTCGCGGCGGATCCGGCGGCGAAGGCCAGCGATCCGGCGACGACAGCCTTGGCGGCCAGGACACGGCCGCGGCGCGGACTGGCGGCGAGGGTGGTGCGGATGAGCCCGCGGCGGTACTCGGAGGTGGCGAACAAGGTGGCGAGCACGATCACGAACAGGAGCGCGGCGATTGTCCCGTTGACGATGCTTGCGCCTGCCCACTGGGCGGAGATGATGTCACCCACGAGCGGCGCGATGTCGCCTGACCCGCTGATCGTGAACGTCCCGGCGGATCGCTGTTGCCAGGTGGAAGCCGACGGCACGGTGGGGTAGAAACCGGCGATCGGGTCGCCGATCCAGGAGCGGCCGGGAAGGTCACCCCGGGTGGAGACCTGGTCGAAGGTGGCGGTGGCGACGCTGGAGGTCGGGGCACCGGCCCCGGCAGGGAAGTACACCGGGGAGGTGACGAACAGCCCGATCTGGACCGTGCGGGGAAGGCGGGCCAGGCGGGCGGTGCCGATCTTGGTCCAGTGGGCGCCGTCGGTGGAGTCGTAGCCGGTGATGGCGTCTCCGGCTCGGGTGAGCCGCAGCCACCGGGGGGAGGACAGCCTGGCGGCGTCGGCGATCCCCGGGCTGTCGTCGGTGTAGTCGTACTGCATCTGGACACCATGGGAGCCGGTGACCATCACGGCCGCATAGGCGGTTCCCTGGTTCGTGTCCGGTTCGAGGATGATTCCCGCTTTGGCCCACGGCGCCAGCCCAGGCTGCAGTTGCGAGCCCAGCTGACCCTTCGGTGACTGACCAAAGGCGTTGCCCGAGGTGGGCGAAAGCGGGGTGTGCGCTCCCGAAAGCGAGGCAACCCTGGCGGTCAGGGCGCCGTCGCAGGCGAGCGTCCGGTGCACGAACATGTAGATGTCGGAGACGGCTTCGCCACCCGGGCCGGTGGGTACGGCGGGGACGGGCGCGCGGCTTTCGAAGGCGCTGAAGAAGGACAGGAGCACAAACACGACCGCGGCCGCGCAGAGCGCGATCACCCAGGCCCGGACCGTGCGGAACTTGGTGAACTCGGCTCGCAGCAGCCGGGTGAACCCGTCACGGTCCCATGCCGCTGGGTGATGACGCAGGTCATCACCGCAATCGTGGATGCGAGCCCAGCGGGTTGGCTTCATGCGTCACGGCTCCGGAGCAGCATTCCGCCGAGGACCAGCGCGCCGGCGGCCCAGGCGGCGAGCACGCCGAGGCCGGCCCAGGGGCTGATGGGCAGGGTGTTCAGGCCGGTGGTGGCCTGGATGGCCAGCCCGGCTGTCATCGGCGCGATCTGCTCGAGGTGCCGCGATAGGGTCGCGTTGCCGGTGAAGACGGCGATGATCGGGAGGACGTAGAGCAGCCCGAGGACGGCCCCGATTGCGGCGGCGGCTTCTCGCAGTGCGGTGGCGGCGCCGAGGCTGAGCAGGGCGATCAGCGCGAGGTACAGCACTGACCCGAACGCGGCGCGGAGCACCGGCCCGTCACTGGCGGAGATGGCGGGGTAGCCGTGGGACGGGCCGATGCCGTGGCCGGGCAGGATGAGCCCCCCGGCCAGCAGCGAGGCGAAGATGGCGATCGTGCCGGTGACCAGGACCAGGCCGGTGAGGACGGCTGCCTTGGCGGCCAGGACGGTGAGCCTGTGTGGCGTGGCCGCCAGGGTGAGGCGGATCATGCCGGTGCCGTATTCGCCGCTGACGGCCATCACGGCCAGGACCGCGACGACCGCCTGGCCGAGGTAGATCCCGGTCAGGCTGATCTTGGCTGGATCGTCGGCGCAGCCCCCGGACGGGCACCGGACGGCCGCGGCCGCCGCGGCGCTGACGGCGACGGTCAGCGCCGCGGCGGCGAGCAGCAGCCAGAAGGTGCTCGCAAGCGTCCGCAGTTTCGTCCATTCCGCGTGCAGAGATTCCCTCACGCGTCCCTCCTGCGCAGGAAGTGGGCGGCCAGGGCCAGGGCGAGTGCGGCCCATGCGCAGGTCACCGCGAAGCCGGCCCACGGCGCGAGCGGGAAGTAGTCTTTGAACGGGGTGTAGCTGGCGGCTACCTGCGGGTAGGCCGGGATGACTTGCCTGATGGCGAAGCCGGCGGCCGGGGTGACCCGCAGCACCCAGTTCGCGGCGCCTGCGGGCAGGACGGGGATGGCGGCGGTCAGCAGGTAGGGCAAGATGACCGCGGTGATGACGACCGTGACCGCCCCGGCGCCGTGGCGCAGGATGGCGCCGACGGCGAGGGCGAAGACGGCGAAGACGGCGGCCAGCGCCGAGGTCCCGGCGATGACCCGTATCTCGGTGAGAGCCGTCGCCGGGTAGACGGGGTTGCCGCTGGCGCGCAGCAGCGGGATCCCGATCAAGACCGCGGCCCCCGCGCCGGCCAGCCCGGCGGCGAAGGTGACAGCGCCGAGGACGATGGCCTTGGCGGCCAGGGCCCGGCCGCGCCGCGGGCTGGCGGCGAGCGTCACGCGGATCAGGCCCCGCCGGTACTCGGCGGTTATGAACTGCGCGCCGACCACCAGCACCGCGACCAGCGCGATGAACAGGCCCGCAAACAACACATCGATGGGCACGCCGTCGGTGACGTCTGGTGCTATGTCCCCGGAGCCGGTGACGGTGAAGAGGCTGCCGGCCCGGCGGTATCCGGCCTCATGCCCGGTGACGTACGGGGAGTTGCTGCCGCCCTTGACGAAGGTGCCGGTCCAGGAACTGCCGGGCCAGCCGTGCAGGCCGACACGGTCGAAGGTGGCAGTGGCGTCGGTGGGAGCAGCGGTCCCGGATGCGCTGGTGAGCTGCTGGCTGGTCTGCTGCGAGTATCCCGGGGAGGTGGCGAACAGCCCGGCCTGTACCGTCGGCGCCAGCCCGGGCAGGGTGACGGTGCCGATCTTGGTCCAGCTCGTGCCGTCGGCGGAGTTGTAGCCGGTGATGACGTCACCGGCGCGGGTCAGGCGCAGCCAGCGCGGCGACGCCGCGGACACCCGGCCCGCCAGGCCTGGGGTGTCGCCGGTGTAGTTCCACTGCATCCGGGTGCCGTGGCTGCCGGTGACCAGGACCGCCGCGTACGCCGAGCCCTGGCCGGAGCCCGCGGTGATGATCAGCCCGGCCTTCGACCACGGCACCACCGCGGGCTTGGTGCTGACCGGCCGTCCGTTCAGGGTCTGGCTGCTTTCGGCCACCTCGGTCAGCGAGGTCACTTCCGCCGTGATGGTGCCGTCGCCGGCCAGTGGGCGGTGCACGAAGTAGAACGTGTCGGTCACCGACTCGCCGCCGGGACCGGCCGGGATGACGTAACGACACGCCGGGCCGTTCGGGCCGGTGATGCAGGGTGCTACCTGGCTGTGACTCCCTTGAAACAGGCCGAGCAGGACCGTCACCAGCACCGCGACGATGACGGCGATGACCCAGCCGCGAACAGTCCTGAACTTGGTCCATTCGGCATGCAGCAGGTGCGCGAAGTCGGCCACGGCCGGCCGGGCCACCGGCCGGGAGGGCGTGATCGTGGTCATGACGCCGCCCGCCCGGCCAGCCCGGCCGGGCCCGCGGACTGGTACTCGACCGCGTCCTTGGTGAGCTCCATGTAGGCCTGCTCCAGGGTCGCGCGGTGGGCGGTCACCTCCGCGAACGGGACGGAGCTTTCCGACAGCAGCGTCACGACCCGTTCGGCAGGCAGGCCGGAAATCGTGAGCGCGTCGGGGCCGGTGACGGCCACGGTCGCACCGGCGCGCTCCAGCACGGTCGCCGCCTGGGTGCGCGCGGCGGTCCGCAGCTTGACCCGGTTCCCGGACACGGACGCGAGCAGGGCCGCGACGCTGGTATCGGCGATGACCTTGCCGCGGCCGACGATCACCACGCGGCCGGCGGTGTCCTGCAGTTCGCTCATCAGGTGGCTGGAGACCAGCACCGTCCGGCCTTCGGCGGCCAGTGAGGCCAGGAAGCCGCGCATCCACACGATGCCCTCGGGGTCCATGCCGTTGAACGGCTCGTCGAACATCAGCACCGGCGGGTCACCGAGCAGTGCCGCGGCGATCCCGAGCCGCTGCCGCATGCCCAGGGAGTAGCCGCCCGCCTTCCGCCGGGCCGCGGTCTGCAGCCCGGCCAGCGCGATGACCTCATCGACGCGGCGGGCGCCCAGGCCCTGGGAGTGTGCCAGCCACAGCAGGTGGTTGCGTGCGGTCCGGCTCGGCTGCAGCGCCGCGGCGTCCAGCAGCGCCCGACCTGGGTCAGCGGGTCCCGCAGGCTGACATAGGGCCGGCCGCCGACTAGCGCGTGCCCCGCGTCGGGAGCGTCCAGGCCGAGGACCACCCGCATCGTGGTGGATTTCCCCGCCCCGTTCGGGCCGATGAAGCCGGTGATCTGGCCGGGGGAGACGGTGAACGTCATCCCGTCCAGTGCGAGCGTGGGGCCGAACCGCTTGCGCAGCCCGGCGACCTCGATTGTCGTTTCCATGGTCGTGGTTGTACGCCGGGGCCGGTATCAGCACGGCGCCAGCGGCTGATACCTGGCTGATACTGGCGGCCTGGCATGCTGACAGCACTGGTCAGTCCGCCGCGGGAAGGAACATGCGCGGTCATGAGGGTGCTAGTGGTTGAAGATTTCGAGCCGACGGCCCGGGCGATCGTGACCGGGCTGCGCCGGGAAGGCATGGCGGTCGACGTCGTCTACGACGGAGACGAGGCGCTCGGCCACCTGGCCCTGACCCGCTACGACGTCGTGGTGCTGGACCGGGACCTGCCGGGGGTGCACGGCGACGAGATCTGCCGGCGGCTGGCGGCCGGGCGGTCACCAAGCCGGATCCTGATGCTCACCGCGGCCGGCAGCCTCACCGACCGGGTGGACGGCCTGGGCATGGGCGCCGACGACTACCTGGCCAAGCCCTTCGACTTCCCCGAGCTGACCGCCCGCGTCCGCGCGCTCGGCCGCCGCGCCGCCGTGCCGCTGCCCCCTGTGCTGACCCATGGTGACATCAGGCTCGACCCCGGCAGCCGGGCCGCGTCCCGCGCCGGTCAGCGGCTGGCGCTCAGCGCTAAGGAGTTCGCCTTGCTTGAGTACCTGCTCGCCTGTGCGGGCCGGGTGGTTCCCGCCGAGGAACTGCTGGAGCGGGTCTGGGACGAAGCCGCCGACCCGTTCACCACCGCGGTCAAGCAGACCATGCGCCGGCTGCGAGCCAAGCTCGGCGACCCGCCCGTCATCGCCACCGTCCGCGAGGGCGGATACCAGATCGGAGAACCCTGATGCCTGAGCTACGCCACCCGGGCCCAGCGCGCGCTTTCCGCCGCCCCACCCTGCGGGCACAGATGACTCTGCTGTATAGCGCCGTCATCTGCGCGTCGGGTGTCGCGCTGCTCGGCGTCATGGCCCTTCTGGCACCGGGCCTATTCCAGCACGAGGTACAGAAAGCCGGGGGCCCGGGCCAGCCGGGGCTGGGTACTTTCGCGGCCGGGCACCCAACCCGCATCCCCATCGGCTCGGAGCTGTTCTGGGCCGATGGGGTCACGCTGGTGATCATGGCGGTGTTCTCCCTCGCGGCCGGCTGGCTGATCGCGGGCCGTTTCGTCCGGCCGCTGCGCGCGATCATCACGACCGCCCGTGACATCTCCGCCAGTAACCTGCACCAGCGGCTTGGCGTGCGCGGCCGTGGCGACGAGTTCACCGAGCTCGGGGAGACGCTCGACGACCTGTTCGGGCGGCTGGAGGCGTCGTTCCAGGCGCAGCGGCATTTCATCGCCAACGCCTCCCACGAGCTGCGGACCCCGCTCACCGCAGGGCGGGCGCTGCTCCAGGTCGCAATCGCCGACCCGGAGCCTACCGTGGAGACGCTGCGGGCGACCTGCGAGGAACTGGTCGAGCTTGGCGATCAGCAGGAGCGCCTGATCGCGGCGCTGCTCGCCCTGGCCAGCAGCCAGCGCGGGATCGGGCAGATGGAATGCCTGGACATCGCCGACATCACCCGGGATGTAGTCCTGGCCCGTCAGGACGAAGCCGGGCGCCACGGCATCCACCTCAGCGCAGCGCTCGCCGCGGCCCCGGTAACGGCTGATCCGAGCCTGGCGGAAAGCCTCGTCGCCAACCTCCTCGACAACGCAATCCGGCACAACCTGCCCGGCGGCGAGGTAGAGATCTCAACGGCACTGACCACCGCGGGCGCCGTTGTCTCGGTCAGCAACACCGGCACATTCGTCCCGCCAGACGCGGTGCAGGACCTGTTCCAGCCATTCCGGCGGCTCGGCACCGAGCGGACCCGGCGCGGCGAGGGATACGGGCTGGGCCTCGCCATCGTCCGCGCCATCGCCGACGCCCACGGCGCCGCCCTCACCGCCCGCCCCCGCCCCGCAGGCGGCCTCGACATGAAAGTGACCTTCCCCCTGGCATCCGCCTTGTCGACGCGGTCCTGGCCGAGCAGCACGATGAGGGGACCGAAGGCCGCCGCT
>Ga0207684_10002761_pt1 | contig 17486 bp, 13 predicted proteins | sample KBSK5501metaG_FD_184342 | JGI IMG/M metagenome (GOLD analysis project Ga0207684, IMG submission 184342) | Corn, switchgrass and miscanthus rhizosphere microbial communities from Kellogg Biological Station, Michigan, USA - KBS K5-50-1 metaG... | ecosystem: Host-associated > Plants > Roots >...
CGACCCGTTCGACGCTGTCGCCGATCAGATGCTTGATTTCCTTGGCCGCGCTGGCGCTGCGCTGCGCCAGGCTGCGCACTTCGGCTGCCACGACGGCGAACCCGCGCCCCTGCTCGCCGGCACGGGCGGCTTCTACCGCGGCGTTGAGCGCCAGGATGTTGGTCTGAAACGCGATCCCGTCGATGGTGCCAATGATGTCGGCGATCTTCTTCGAGCTCGCTTGGATGCCGTCCATCGTGCGCACGACCTCGACGACGGCGGCGCCGCCCTTTGTCGCCACATCAGAGGACTGCCGTGCGAGTTGGTCGGCCTGCTTGGCCGAGTCCGCGCTCTGGCGCACCGTGCTCGCAATCTGTTCGACCGAACTCGCAGTTTGCTGCAGACTCGATGCGGCCTGCTCGGTGCGCGCGCTCAGATCCTGGTTGCCCATGGCCACCTCCGCGCTCGCTACCCCGATGCTTTCGACGGACATGCGGATGCCGCCCACGAGCGTGCGCAAAGCGTCTTGCATCTTTGCCAGGGATTGCATCAAGCGACCCATTTCGTCACGACCGGCGTGTTCCAGGTCGACGCTCAGGTCGCCTCCGGCGATGCGGTCTGCGGCACGCTGCGCCGCCGCGACCGGACGCACGATGCTGCGGTTCAGGAGCCAGCCCAACAGGCAGGCGACAAGAACACATCCTGCGGTGGTGGCCCACGTGGCCAACTGCATGAAATCCATAGCGCCCGTCGCCTCGGCGCCGAGCGACTGGTTGCGTGCGGCCTCGAAGTCCACCAACTCCGTGGCCACGGCAATGTATTCGGCCACGAGTGGCTTGAACGCGATTGCCAGCTTCTTCGCCCCGTCCTCGTCTCCGCTGGTCTGGGCCTTCATCATCTCGTCGCGATGGAAGAGGTAGCGCTTGCGCGTCTCGCCCAGCTTTTCCTGGACGGCCTGGCCTGCGGGCGTCGTCTCGAGCTCCTTGAATCGTTTCTGGACCTCCGACGTCCGGGCTGTCATGCGCTTCATGTCGGCCTCGAAGTGTCCGGCCAACGAGTGGTCCGAGCTCAGCCCGATGGACAGAGCCCGCTGGGCGTTGACGGCGATGTTCTGGCGCCACTCCTGCGCGAGTGCCATGCGTTCAGCCTCGGCCTGGCTCACCTCCGTGGCGATGCCGCGCACCTTGGAAAGCTCCAGCATCGTGAAGGCTGCCAGCGCCAGCAGGAGAACGATGACGCCGCCGAAGCTGAGGGCGAGCCTTGCGCCGATGCGGAGGTTTTGGACAACAGAGAACACGGCGAATCCCGGGTGAATAGGCATGGAAAGTCAGGTGTCTTATCGGCTCCAGCGAGGCTGACTTGATTCTTTGCGCGACGCTTCGTCGCCAGGCCGCGGAGATGGCGCTTACCGGACAGCCCCCCGTCAACGAGCGGGTCGTGACATTTGTCGCGAGTGCGCCGGCAAGCTCGGGTTTTTCGGCGGGCCCGGAGCGCGGCCATGACAATCCGCGCCCCTAGAACTTGTCCATCAACCACGTGAAAGTGATGGAGTCGGCCACACCCGGCGCGATCTGATCGAAGTCGACGCTCTCGTTTCCTGCCAGGTCTGCGATCTTCCAGAGCTTCGGTCCGACGGCCTTGTTCACGCCGTCGAAGGTGACGAGCGTGTAGACATCGTCCTTGTCATCGAGGGCTTTGACCACCTCGTCCACGTTGGCCTCAACCGCCGCCTCGGCCCACTTTTCCGCGATGTGATCCCAGACGCCCCACTTCACGCGGCCGACCATGCCTGTCTTGCCGTTGACCCGGATCGCGGTGACGACTTTGATCATCTACTTCTCGAGATGCGCTCGGACCACCGCCGCGCGCAACTGCGCCTCCATACACCCGAATTCGTTCGTCCGATAGTGGTCGGGCAAGCTAATCTCGGATCGGTCCACCGGACCAAGATTCGTTAGGTCATCGCTCATGCCAATTCCTTCTGTCGCCGCCGACCGGTTGCTTATGCGCGCGGGCCAGTGCCTAGAGTTGGTCAGACCCCAGCTCCGCTTTGACCCTCAATACTCCACCGGTCTGATCGATCTTCAGCCTGGCCATGGGTTGTCTTTGGCTTCCGCCGTCGTAGCGTCGCCGCGTTGTCTCCGTGGCGAAATCCCTAGAACAATCGATCGCGTGGGTTTGCGCGTAACCCGCGGCACCAGAGGTACCTCCAGCTTCATGTTTGGCAAGAGCTGAAGCGAAGCCGGGCTCCACTCAGCCTTGCAGACTGCGCGGTCGAGGACTCAAGGCCCGTGGGCTGTCTGGTCGTCATCGCACCACCAACCGTCGCGTCCGCGCCGCTTGGCCTCGTACAACGCGGCATCCGCACGGCGCAGTAAGGCCGCACCGTCGGTTTCTCCGGATCCGGACAATGCCACCCCGATCGAGGTCGTCACCTGCACCGTGCGCCCTGCAAGGTCGATTGGTTCGCGCACCGCCATGACCAGCTTGGTGGCCAGGGCTTGCGCGTCGGCCGCGTCGTGGAGCTTTTCGAGGATCACGGTGAACTCATCGCCCGCCAAGCGCGCGACCGTATCGGACTTGCGCACGGTCGCTGCGAGCCGGTGCGCAAAGTCCTTGAGCAGGTCATCGCCGGCCTCGTGGCCCAGCGTGTCGTTGATCCGCTTGAAGTGATCGATGTCGAGGAACATCAGCGCCATCGGCTGGCCATGGCGCACTGAGCGCAGCATGCTTTGCTGCAATCGATCCATGAACAGCCCTCGGTTGGGCAGCCCGGTCAGGATGTCCAGTTCAGCCAAGTCACGCAGCCGCTGCTCGGTCGCTTTGCGCTGGCTGATGTCGGCATCGGTTCCCGCGAGTCGCAGCGCGCGGCCTTCGGCGTCGCGCTCGACCACGCGCCCGCGGCTGCGCAACCAGACCCAGTCACCGGATTCGGTGCGCACCCGGTACTCGGCGTAGTACAGCGGCGCTGTTCCCTCCAAGGCGTCGTTCTGCCGTGCCAGAACGGTAGCGATGTCGTCGGGGTGTATGTAGGCGCGCAGCTCCGCTGGATCGCAAGTGGTTTCGACCGCGGGTCCGCCACGAAATGCCGATGCCTGCGCGCTGCAGTAGATGCGATTGGCGCGGATGTCCCAGTCGAACAGAGACTGCCCCGAGCCTTCGAGCGCCAAACTCAGACGTTCCTCGCTGCGGGCTTGAAGCAGTTCGGCCTCGCGGCGCTCGGAGATGTCGTGGACCATCACGTACAGGCCTTGCACCGCGCCGTCGTCATCGAACTGGGGAACCATCGTGACCTGCACGTAGCGCTCGCCGCGGCGCGTGGCCATCGTGTGCTCGTACACGACCTTGGCGCCGCGCAGCGCTGTCTCGACGTGTTCGCGCATGTCTGCGTAGCCCTTTGTGCCGTAGAGCTCGAGCAACGACGACCCGATCAGCGCCACCGGTTCCACTCCCAGCCAGTCGCGGTAGGCCTGGTTGGCAAAGCGGAAGCGTTGCATGGGGTCAAGGTGGGCGATCAGGAGGGGCAGGTTGTCAGTGACTTGCCGCAACCGCAACTCGCTGCGCCTCAATGCCTCGGTCCGCTCCTGAAGCTCTTCGGCCATGCGATTGAGGGTTGCCGCCAGTTGGCCGGTCTCGCCGGTTGCCTTGACGCGGCTTCGGTGGGACAGGTCGCCACGAGCCAGCGTAGCGGCGTCGGCGCTGAGCCGGCGCAGCGGGCGGGCGATTTGCTCGGCCACCCACGCAGCGAGCCCGAGGCCGATGAACAGCAGGGCGGCTCCGATGGCGAGGCTTTGAACCAAGCGCGCGCGAAGCGGAGCCAGCGCCACGTCGGTCGGCATGCCGACGTAGACGAGCCACGACAAGGACCTCGTACTGGCAAAGCCGAAGATGCGGTCCTTGCCGTCGATGCTCTGGATCTCGGCGACACCGGACCCTTCTTGGAGCCGGCGCTTGAACCTGCTGGGGTCCGGCACCGACTTCCCAATCCAGTGTTGCGGATCGATCGAGCGCGCCAGGATGCTGCCGCTGGCATCAATCACGGTGATAACGCCGTCCTTCGGCAGATTCCTCTCGGGATTCAGCAGCGCTTGCAGCTCGCGCAGATGGGTGGAGATCGCGACCACGCCGGCGACTTGGCCGTGATCGAGCAAAGGGAACGCAAACACCGCGATCGGCTCACCGTCGGCGCGCGACACGATGGGCGCCTCGGCCACGAGGTCTTGCGCCCGCAGCGCATTCTGGAAGTAGCGGCGGTCCGAGATGTTGAATGGTTGCTCTCGCAGCCGAGGCTCGAGCGAGCCGACATTGTTGCCCGCGCGCGTCCAAACCGTGACGTCTTTGATGTGCTTCGACAACTCTGGCTTGAGGCTGCGCAACAGCGTGTCGTTGTGCTCGGTCGCGCCGGCGTCGGCGGAGAGGACATGGCTCACGGTTGTGAGCAGCTGCCGCAGGTCGCCGATGTGATCGTCCAACCGCGCCGCAGTGAGTTGGGCGGCCGCCTGCATTTGTTGGCCGACGCGTTCGCGCTCGGTGGCCGACTGGTGAGCTGCGTTCAGCGCCAGATACGCGAGGAAGGGAAGGCCGAGGGCGAGCACCAGGAGCCAGAGCCGCGAGCGAATTCCGAGTCGTCCGATACGCGGTAGCTTCAGCCCGAAAGATCTGGTCTCCATCACGAGGCCGAGCGCGCAGACGAGGCGGAGCGCACGTTTCCGCCACGAAGCGCGGCAGCCAGAATCTGGACGTCACACGACCCCGTCCACCAGCCGTGGACTGTGGCGGCGGTGTGCGGGTTCGCGCCGGTCATCACTTCCTCTTCCCTCGTAGGTCGATGCTACACATCAACTACGCGAGGGCATACGCTCAAACAAGGCATGAATGCCCGCCAATTTCGGGGATCAGGCAGGGACGGGCGTCGGTCGGCTCAGCGCATTTGCCGATCCATCGTTCCCATGCACACGTTCGCGCCGCGCCAGCTGCTCCGCGGCGGTGAGGCGCCACGGATTACAGCTGGATACCTTTGACAGAGGACAGGGTAAAGTTCGCGGCAACTCGGCCTCCTGTGTCGGCTACCGCACCGGCCGGACGGAGTGGGTCGGTACTGATTCGTACTTGGCCGCGGACAAGGCGCCTGTGCGACGCTCGCGGCCCCTCATGACTTCAGGGACGGGCGTCGCTCTTCCTGGGTGCTGTCCTCGCCTGCGAGGTCAAGGTGCGGCTGCGAACCGTCTGCCCAGGGGATGCCAAGCCGGGCGCGCTCGAGAGGATCCGAAATGGCCGATCTGCTTTCGATGATGATGGACCTCTTCTCGACGGAGGAGCCGCCGGAGGTGCTGGGCCACCGCATCCAGAAGAGCCTGCAGGTCATCCTCGCAGGTCTGGACGAACGCGATACCTTGTCCGGCGAGGACATCGAGACGCTGCGCCGCGAGCTGCGCATGCTGCTCGAGCTCAAACGCATCCAGATTGCGACCGCCGAGATGGACAAGGCCGAGCTGGTGCTGCAGTACATGCTCCGCCCGAGCATCGAAGAGTGCCTGAATCTGTGGTTCGGCAAATCCGAGCAGACCGACCAGGAGATCTGGAACCGCTTCGGCGCCGACGTTGCACTCGCGTCGAAGGGGCACTACGACCATTGGGCGCTGGATGTCGAGCACCCGCGGCTGCTGGTGGCACTGGTCATCATGCTCGACCAGTTCCCCCGCAACATGTACCGCGACACGCCGCAGATGTATGCCTGCGATGCACGCTGCCGCGACCTGGTCAAGCGCGGGCTGCGGGTCGGAGCCGGCGCGAGTCTGCGTCCGATCGAGCGAGTCTTCCTGTGCTTGGTGCTGACGCACTCCGAGACGCTGGACGACCAGCACTTGTGCATGGCGGAGTGGGAACAGGCGATGGCCGAGCTGGCACCCGACGACCCGCTGAACGCGTTCCATGAGATCTTCCATCGGCATGTTGCCGTGATCCAGCGCTTCGGCCGCTTCCCCCACCGCAACAAGATACTGCAGCGGACCGATACTGCAGCGGAGGAGGACTTCCTGAACAACAGCACATTTCGCTTCGATCTGCCGCTGCTGCGAGGCCCCGACGGCGCCTTCGTGTTCGCCGGCACAGTGAAGAAGCGCACCGTGACACTGCTCGACCACGAATACCAGACCCTCCTTCCGGACGTCGACGAAGCGCCGCGAGGCGCGTTCGAGTTCAAGTACCTGGGACCGGACAAGGTCTTCACCAGGACCCAGGACCAGCTTCAGAAGCAGGGCTACATCCGCATCGGTGACAGTGTCCCCAACTTCGCCGCCGAAACGAGCGTGGGTCCGATCGACTTCCACGACTTCGTCGGCGACTCGTGGTGCGTGCTCTTCTCGCACCCGGCAGACTTCACGCCGGTGTGCACCACCGAGTTCGGCGCGACGGCCAAGCTCGAGCCCGAGTGGCGCCGGCGGGGCGTGAAGGTCATCGGCCTGAGCGTCGACAGCGCCGAGGACCACGCCCGCTGGATCGCGGACATCAACGAGACCCAGCGCACGCAGGTGAACTTCCCGATCATTGCGGACAAGGACCGGCGCGTCTCGATGCTCTTCGGCATGCTCGATCCGACCACGTTCCGCCACGGGGCCAGCCTGGGCGAGACCATGACCGTGCGCAGCGTGTTCATCATCTCACCGTCGAAGCGGGTCGAATTGATCATCTCGTACCCCGCACACATCGGCCGCAGCTTCGACGAGATCCTGCGCGTGCTGGACGCCCTGCAACTCTCGGCGAAGCATCGCGTGGCGACGCCGGCGAACTGGCGCCCCGGGGACGACACGGTGGTGCTGCCCTTCATCTCGGACGAGGAGGCAGAACGCCTGTTCGCAGAGCAGGGCGGCTTCCGCAAGGTGCGTTCCTATCTGCGCTTTGTGCGGGATCCTTCGCTTCGACGCCTGTGAACGTCCCGCGATCACGCACCAGGTTCTCGACCTCGCCTCCATTCGGGATGGCGCCGATGGTCAGCGCCCTGCGGGATCCGGATCTACACCGAGCGCGGCGTCTAGCGTCGAGATCAGAAGATCCGCATCTCCCCGCGAGAACACCAGCGGCGGCCGGATCTTCAGCGTGTTCGCGTGCGGGCCGGTGCTGCTCAGCAGCACGCCGCGCTCGCGCATCGCGTTGACGACGCGCGCGGTCTTTGCAGTGGCCGGTGCCTTCGTGGCGCGGTCGGTGACGAGCTCGACGCCGACGAACAGCCCGGCGCCGCGCACATCGCCGATCAGCGGGTGTTTCGCGGCGAGCTCGCGCAACCCATCGCGCAGATGGCCACCCACGGCCTGCGCGTTGGCGAGCAGCCCTTCGCGCTCGATCACGTCGAGCACCGCGCTGCCGGCGGCCATCGCGACCGGGTTGCCGCCGAAGGTGTTGAAGTAGCGCGATTCGCGCGCAAACGCCGCGAGCACCTCGGGCCGCACCGCGATGCCGGCGAGCGGGTGACCGGCTCCGAGCGGCTTGCCCATCGTGACGATGTCGGGCACCACGCCGTGGCGCTGGAAGCCCCACATCGCATCCCCGCTGCGCGCGAGGCCGGCTTGCACCTCGTCGGCGATGAACACGCCGCCGGCCTCGCGAATCACGTCGACCGCCTCGCCGAGAAAGCCCGGCGGGTCGGTGTAGATGCCGTCGCTCGAGAACACCGTGTCGACCATCAACGCAGCCGGCTGCAGGCCGTGTGCTCTCAGATCCGCGATGGCCTCGCGCACGCCAGCCGCGAACGCCTTGCCCAGCGCTTCGGGCTCGGTCCGGTAGCTGTCCGGTGCGGGCACGGTGCGCACCGCGTCGCCCAGGCGCACGTACTGGCCCAGCGACGGCGAGGCTTCCGCGATCGCCGACGTCACGCCGTGGTACGCGAAGCGCGTGACGATCAGCCCGGTGCCCTTCGTATGCGCGCGGGCGATGCGCATCGCAAGGTCGTTCGCCTCGCTGCCGGTGCAGGTGAACATCGCATGCCCGAGGGCGAGCGGCATCGTCGCGAGCAGGCGCTCGGCATAGTCGAGCACGCCGTCGTGCAGGTAGCGCGTGTGCGTGTTCAGCGTCGCGGCCTGCCGCGCGATCGCCTCGACGACATGCGGATGGCAATGGCCGACCGATGCGACGTTGTTGTACGCATCGAGATAGCGCTTGCCGTCGGCGCCGTGCAGCCACACGCCTTCGCCGCGCACCAGGTGCAGCGGCTGATCGTAGAAGAGGCGATAGGCGGGCCCGAGCAGCTTGGCGCGCCGCTCGATCAGGCGCTCGGTCTCGGTGCGAGTGTCTTGCGTCGTCGGCGACATGCAGGCTCCTTCAGGCGATGCCGCAGGCGCGCCTGAAGGCGGCGGCCGCGGCGGCTTCGCCGATGCGTTCGCAGGCCGCGAGGCGTGCCCACGAGATCGGGTTGTTCCGCAGCAGGTAAGGCGCATTCTCCGGCTGGCGTGCGGCACGCCAGCCGCTGATCGCGACCACCATCACGAGCCGCGCGGTGATCAGCGTGAACAGCACATCGAGCTCGGTTGGCTGCAGCGCGAGCTCGGAGTGGTACGCGGCGACGAAGGCCACCAGGTCGTCCAGCGGATCGTCGCCGGTGCCCATCTGGTACGCCGCGGCGACGGCCAGGTCGTCGACCAGCGGTGCGTGCACCATGTCGCCGAAGTCGAGGATGCCGGCGATGCGGTCGGTGTCTGCCGGGTCGACCAGCAGGTTGTAGATGTTGAAGTCGTTGTGGATGGGCTGGCTGCGCAGACGTGGCAGCACGGGCTTCGTCGTCTGCTCGAAGCGGTCGAGCGCGCGACTCGCGAGTGCGCGCCGCTCGGGGTCGGCCATGTGGACCAGCAGGCCGCGCACACGGTCGGCACGCTGGATGTCCCACGGCAGCTCGAGCGCGCCAGCCGGGTGCGTAAAGCCTTGCAGCGCGCGGTCCAGCCGCGCCAGCATGCGCGCGATGTTGAGCCGCTGCGTCGCGCTGCGCGGCGCATCGGGCAGCGGCAGCCCGCTCAGGTAGCTGAACAGCCGCACGACGCGTGGCTGGCCGTCGCCGGGGTCGGCGACGAACGACGGCGCACCATCCAGCGCCGGCACGATGCGCTGCACCGGCAGGTCGTGATCGGCGGTCGCGATGTGCATCAGCGCGCCGGTCTGGAAATCGGCGACCAGCCCCGACTCGGCCGGGTGCGAGACCTTCAGCATGTAGCGCGCGCCGTCGGCGTCGGAGCGCAGGCGGTAGTTGCGGTCGCGCTCGCCGGTGAGCGGCGCGATCTCGCCGGTGAAACCGTAGCGGCTGTGCACGAGCGTGCGCACCCAGGCGATGTCGAGCTCGGGCGATCCGAGGCTGAGGACCTGCGCGTCGTCGTGCAGCGCAGCCGCCGTCATCCAGCGCTCGCGTAGCCGCGCAATGCGCTGGCGAGGTTAGGCCCGAGGTCGTCGGAGAGATAGCCGCCTTCCTGCACCATCACGGTGGGCAGGCCCAGGCGCGCGATCTCGGCAAGCACGGTCTCGAAGTCCGCGGTCGTCAGCCGCAGGCCCTTGTACGGGTCGCGCTCGTGCGCGTCCAGCCCCAGCGCCACCACCAGCGCACCCGGCGCGTAGGCGCGCACACTGGCGCAGGCCTCGCGCAAGGCCGGCAGGTAGCCGGCGATGTCGGTGCCGAGCGCGAGCGGGTGGTTGAGGTTGTAGCCCTCGCCTTCACCCTCGCCACGCTCATGCACGTAGCCGGTGAAGAACGGCGTGAAGTTGCGCGGGTCGCCGTGCAGCGAGATCGTCAGCACATCGGAGCGCCGATAGAAGATGCCTTGCGTGCCGTTGCCATGGTGCACATCGATGTCGAGGATGGCAATGCGCGCATGCCGCTGGCGCAGATGCTGTGCCGCGATCGCCGCGTTGTTCAAATAGCAGAAGCCGTTCGCGCGATCGGCATACGCATGGTGGCCGGGCGGCCGGCACAGCGCGTACGCGGCGCGTTCGCCATCCAGCACCAGTTGCGCCGCGTGCGTCGCGATATGGGCCGACGCAACCGCGGCCGCCCAGGTGTGGGCGCCGATCGAGCAGGCGTTGTCGCCCATGTGGAAGCCGGCCTGACCGACCACGCTCTCGGGGTAGCTCGCCGGCTGGCCGGGGAACGGGTGGATGTTGGGCATCACCTCGTCGGACGGATCGTCCAGCAGCTGCCAGCGTGCGTACGCGGTCTCGAGAAAGCGCAGGTACTGGGGCGTGTGGGTCGCCGCGCGAGGCGCGGCACCGTAGTCGGCGGGCGCGACGACGGCGTGGCCATCGCGCTCGACGGCCGCGAGCAGCCGAAACGCGCGCTCCGGCTGCTCGTTGCTGCGCTTGAGCTTGCCGCGCACCATGAAGAGCTGCGGATCGTGGTCCTTGTGCGTGTCGGTGTAGACGATCTTCATCGTGTGACCTTCCGGGCGGTGGTCCCCTTCAGCTTCGGTCGTGCCAGCTTCGTCGCCTTCGGGCCGGCCCCGTGCTGCTCCACGAACAACGCCCGCACGTGCTGCCATGCGTCTTCGAGGTGCGTGCGCATCGCGGCGCAGGCGCCGGCCGCATCGCGCGAGAGCAGCGCATCGACGATCGGGTAGTGCGTGCGCGCGACCGTCTCGGGGTCGTCGTAGACCGCATCGATCAGCGCGATGATCATGCGCATCTCGGTCTGGATGTTCGTGAAGATGCGGTGCAGCTGGGCGTTGCCCGACAGCTCGCAGATCAGCGTGTGGAACGCGAGGTCGACCGCGATGCGGTCGTGCTGCGGCAAGGTCGGCGCCCGCAGCACCATCGTGTCGACCAGCGCCTTCACGCGCGCGAGCCCGGCGTCGCTGGCCTTGCTGCAGGCGAGCTCCAGCGAGGTCAGCTCGAGGCTGATGCGCACCTGGAACAGGTCGTCGATCTCCTGCACGCTGACGGTCCGCACCGCGAAGCCGTGGCGCGGCCGCGCGACGAGTACGCCTTGTCGCTCGAGCCGGCGCGCCGCTTCGCGCACCGGCCCGCGGCTCACGCCCATGCGGCGCGCGATGTCGGCTTCATAGACACGCGCGCCGGGCGGCAGTCGGCCTTCGATGATGGCGCGCGTGAGCTGCGCCTCGACCAGCCCGACCAAATCAGGGGCTTCGACCGACTCGAAGAAGTCGGTGTCCGTTGATGCGTGAGGAAGATCCATGAAGAACTGTCAGGCCGTGCTTGGGCTCAGTAGCCGCGCTCCCGATCGACCTGGTGGACGGGACGGTCGCCGCGTTGAACCATCGCGAGATTGTCCAGCGTCTGCCGGGCGATCACCGCCGGATCGCTGCGCGTCGCGACATGCGGCGTGACGACGATGCGCGGGTCGCGCCAGAACGGGTGATCGGCCGGCAGGGGCTCGCGCGAGAACGCATCGAGCGTCGCCGCGCCGAGCTGGCCGCTCGCCAGCGCCGCGAGCAGGTCCGCTTCGACCAGGTGATCGCCGCGTCCGACGTTGATCAGGTGCGCGCCGCGCGGCAGTCGCGCGAAGCAGTCGGCGTTCAGGAAGCCCTGTGTCTGCAGCGTCAGCGGCAGCAGGCAGACCAGCGTGTCGCAGCCCGAGAGGAATGCGGCGAGCTGCCCGTCGCCATGGAACGCAACGATGCCGTTCGGCAGATCGGTCTTCGCGCTGCGGCTCCAGCCGCGCACCTGATAGCCGATTGCCGCGAGTGCCTGCGCGCAGGCCATGCCCAGCGCACCCAGTCCGGCGATGCCGACGCGGTAGCGCAGCGGCGACGTGATCGGCTGCTCCTCCCAGCGCCCTGCCGCCGCGCTCGCGAGATAGCCCTGCATGCGCCGATGCTGCTGCACGACCGCCCAGGTCACGTAAGCCTTCATGCCGGCGGCCATCGTCGCGTCGACGACGCGGCACAGCGGCACCGCGCACGGCAGGTCGCGATCGGCGAACAGGTGGTCGACGCCGGCGGCCAGCGACTGGATCAACTTCAGTCGCGGCAGTTGCGCGAGCAGGCCGTGCGGCGCGAACCAGCAGACCGCGGCATCGATCTCGTCCAGCGGGCCCAGTGCTTCGATCGTCGAGCCCATGCGCAGCCGTATGCCCGGCTGCTGCGCCTCGAACGCCGCGGCGAGGTAACCGAGGTCCAGCACCTCGCTGACGAGCGCGATGCATGGCGTCGCCGTCATCGTCGTCATGCGGTCGCCTGCGCCGCGATCGGCGCCCCGTCCCGTGCGACGGCCGATGCCAACCGCGGCACCGCCGCGATCAACTGCCGCGTGTACGCATGCTGCGGATCGGCCAGCACCTGCGCGGTCTGGCCGTACTCGACGACCACGCCGCGCTGCATCACCGCGATCCGGTCGCACATCTGCGCGGCCACGCGCAGGTCGTGCGTGATGAAAACCATCGCGAGCCGGAACTGCTCGCGCACCTGCGCGAACAGGTCCAGCACCTGGGCCTGCACCGAGACGTCGAGCGCGGAGACCGGCTCGTCGGCGACCAGCAGCTCGGGCTGCATCGCCAGCGCCCGCGCGATCGCGATGCGCTGCCGCTGCCCGCCGGAGAACTCGTGCGGATAACGCGAGGCCGCATCGGCGCCCAGCCCGACGAGCTGCAGCAGCTCGAGCGCACGCGCGGTCGCGTCGGCCCTGGGCACGCCTTGCGCGATCGGCCCGCCGGCGATCGCGGCACCGACGCGATGACGCGGGTTCAGCGACGCGTACGGGTCCTGGAACACCATCTGGATCTTGCCGGCCGCCTGCTGGCGGAACGCCGCGCCCTGCGCCTGGTGGCGGCCTTTGAACAGGATGCGGCCGCTGTCGAACGGCGCGAGGCCGACCAGCAGCGGCCGACGCTCGATTTGCCGGAGCCCGACTCGCCGACCAGCCCCAGCGTCTCGCCGCGCTTCAGCTCGAAGCTGATGTCCTTCGCGGCCTGCACGACGCGGCCCCGTTTGAACAAGCCGTTGCCGGAGCGATAGGTCTTGCACAGGTCCTGGACCTGCAGCACGCGCGTCGGGTCGTCGTCGCCCGGCGCATCGCGGTGCGCGCTGCCGTCGGGGATCGCGGCGATCAGCTTGCGCGTGTACGCATGCTGCGGCGCCTCCAGCACCTGGCGCGCCGGGCCGGCTTCGACAACACGGCCGGTCTGCATCACGACGACCTGGTCCGCGATCTCGGAGACGACGCCGAAGTCGTGCGTGATGAACAGCACCGCGGTGCCGCGGCGCCGCTGCAGCTCGCGGATCAGCGCGAGGATCTGCGCCTGCGTCGTCACATCGAGCGCGGTGGTCGGCTCGTCGCAGATCAAGAGCGCCGGCTCGAGCGCGAGCGCGCACGCGATCATCACACGCTGCCGCTGGCCGCCGGACAGGCGGAACGGGTAGCTGTCGATCAGCAGTTCCGGCTCAGGCAGGCCCACGTCGGCCAGCGCCGCGACGATGCGCTTGCGCTTCTCGGTGGCCGGCAGGTCGAGGTGTGCGTCGAACACCTCGCCGATCTGCTCGCCGATGCGCATCACCGGGTTCAGCGCCGTCATCGGCTCCTGGAACACCATGCCGATGCGCCGGCCGCGCAACTCACGCAACTGCGGCTCGGTCAGCGTCAACAGGTCGCGGCCCTCGAAAACGATAGCGCCGGCGGTGGGCTCTACATGCGGCCGCGGCAGCAGTCCCATCACCGCGTTCGCGATCATCGACTTGCCCGAGCCCGACTCGCCGACGATGCACAGCGTCTGCCCAGGCCGTACCGCGAGCGTCGCGCCGTCCACCGCGAGCGCGCGGTCAGCGCCCTGCGGCAGTGCGATGCGCAGGCTGGTGATGGCGAGCACCGGCTGCGTCGCGGCCGCCGCCGCAGCACCGCTCATCGCGTTCTCCCGTTCAGCCGCGTGTTCAGGCCGTCGTTCAGGCCTTCGCCAACCAGGTTCAGCGCGAGCACGGTCAGCACGATCGCGAGGCCCGGGAACAGCGCCATCCACCAGGCCTGCCGCAACACGGTGCGCGCCGAGCCGACCATGTAGCCCCAGCTCATCTGGTTCGGGTCGCCGAGCCCGAGGAAGCTCAGGCTGGACTCGAGCAGGATCGCGGTCGCGACCATCAGCGAGGCCATCACGATGATCGGCGACATCGCGTTGGGCAGGATCTGCGTCAGGATGATGCGCGGCGTCGACTCGCCGGCCAGCAGCGCGGCCTGCACGAAGTCGCGCTGGCGCAGCGTCAGGAACTCGCCGCGCACCAACCGCGCGACCGGCGGCCACGAGACGATCGCGATCGCCGCGACGATCGAGTCCACCGACGGCTGGAAGATCGCGACGAGCACGATCGCCAGCGCAAAGCTCGGCACCGCCTGGAAGATCTCGGTGAAGCGCATCAGGCCTGAGTCGACCCAGCCGCCGAAGTAGCCGGCGAGCGCGCCTATCGTCACGCCGATCAGCAGCGCCGCGACGGTCGAGACCGCGCCGATCAGCAGCGAGACGCGCGCGCCGTAGATCACGCCGGAGAGGATGTCGCGGCCCAGCGTGTCGGTGCCCATCGCGAAGCCGGGCTCGGTCCACGGCCGCAGGAACGGCTGCTGCACCATGCCCCACGGGTCGTTCGGCGCGAGCCACGGGCCGACGAGCGCGACCAGCGTGACGAGCATGAGCACGGCCAGGCCGGCGACGGCGCCCTTGTTGCGGCCAAAACGCAGCCAGAATGACTTCATGACGCGAGCTCGATGCGCGGATCGACCACGGTGTAGACCAGGTCGGTCAGCAGGTTGAACAGCACCGCCATCGCCGCCGTGACCAGGAACGTGCCGAGCAGCAGGCTGTAGTCGCGCTGCAGCAAGGCATCGAACATCAGCCGGCCGATGCCGGGCCACGCGAACACGGTCTCGGTCAGCACTGCGCCGCCGATCATCCCGCCGGCCTGGATGCCGGCCAGCGTGATCACCGGCAGCAGCGCGTTGCGCAGCACGTGCGCGCGCAGGATGCGCCCGGGCCGCACGCCTTTGGCACGCGCGGTCTTCACGAAGTCCATCTGCGCGACCTCGAGCATCGCGGCGCGTGTCATGCGCGCGTAGACCGCCATGTAGAACAGCGCGAGCGTCAGCGCCGGCAGTACGAGATGACGGGCGATGTCCGCGGCCAGCGCCCAGCCGCGCAGCCCCGCGCCGACCGTGCTGAAGCCGAAGCCGGGCAGCCAGTCGAGCTGCACCGTGAAGATCAGCACCGCCATCAGCGCAAGCCAGTACAGCGGCGTCGCATAGAAGACCAGCGCGACGACCGTGATGCCGCTGTCGACCCAGGTGCCGGCGCGCCGCGCCGACAGCGCACCCAGGGTTACGCCGAACAGCAGCGAGAGCGCGAACGCGCTGCCGGTCAGCAGCAGAGTCGCCGGCAGCCGCTCGACGATCAGCTTCAGCACCGGCTGCTGCTGGCGATACGAGTAGCCGAGGTCGAAGCGTGCGACCCGGCCCAGGTAGTTCGCGAGCTGCGTCGTGATCGGCCGGTCGAGCTCGAACTGCGTGCGCAGTTGCGCGACGAACTGCGCATCCGATGCGCCGGCCTCGCCGGCCAGCACCGAGACCGGATCGCCCGGCGCCGCGCGCACCAGCACGAAGTTGACCGCCGCGATCAGCAGGATCGCGGCCAGCCCCTGCAGCACGCGGGTCAGCATGAATTGCGTGCGCCTCATCGCATCACCCCCACCAGGCGATCAAGCGATCACGCGACCGACGCGCCGCTCAGGCTGTCGTTCAGCCCGATGCCCGAGCTCACGATGTTCGAGAGCTTGGCGCGGTACAGCGTCGGGAAGTTGATCTCGAACAGCCACGCGACCGGCACCTCGTCGAGCAGGATCTTCTGCGTCTGCAGGTAGATCGCCTTGCGCTTGTCCGGATCGGCCTCTTTCGCGCCGGCGTCGAACAGCTCGTCGATCTTCGGGTTCGAATAGCCCTCGACGTTGTTGAATGGCGAGCCCTTCGCGATGTTCGCGCTCGTGTAGTTGCGCGCAACGCCCAGCGCCGGATCGCCGTACTGGTAGACGTAGGTGAACGCGAGGTCGTAGTCCCACTCGTTGAGCTTCTGGTTCCAGCCCGCCACGTCGGTCGCGGTCATCTCGATCTTGATGCCGGCCTGGAGCAGGTTCTGGCGCACGATCTCGGCGGTGCGCGCCCAGGTCTCGCCGTACGGGAGCGGCAGCATGCGCAGGGTCTCGCCCTTGTAGCCGGCCTCGGCGAGCAGCTTCTTCGCAGCATCGATATTGCGCGGGTACTTCGCGACGTCGGCGCTGTTGTGGAACTTGATATGGCTGTTGAACGGCCCGGTCGCCGGCTTCGCGAAGCCCTGCCACGCGACCTTGCAGATCGCCTCGCGGTCGACCGCGTGCATCACCGCCTGGCGGAACTTGACCTGATTCATCGGCGCCTTGCGGTTGTTGATCCACAACCAGGCGTGCGGCGCGAAGAACTCCCAGCCCTTGGTCGTCAGCGCGGCGCCGGGCAGCTTCGCGAGGCGCTGCACGTCGAAGTACTCGACCGCGCCGCCCGGCACCAGGTCGACCTTGCCCGACTCGAACGCCGCCGCGCGCGAGGCCGCGTCGGGGATCACGTGGAAGTAGATGCTGTCGACCAGCGGCACGTCCTTCACGTGGTACTTGTCGTTCGCGACGAGTTGGATGTACGAGCCCTTGACCCACTCCTTGAGCTTGAACGGGCCGGTGCCGATCGGCGTCGCGTTGGCCGGGTTGGTCAGGAAATCGGTGCCGTCATAGATGTGCTTGGGCAGCATCGGCATGCTGCCGACCTCGAAGATGCCGATGAACGGGCCGAACGGGTACTTGAGCCGGAACTCGACGGTCAGCGGGTCGAGCGCCTTGATGCTCTCGACCGCGGCGAGGTTTGCACGCAGCCGCGCGTGGGTCTTGCGCAGGAACACGTCGGCCGAGAACACGACGTCGTCGGCAGTGAACGGCTTGCCGTCGTGCCACAGCACGCCGGGCTTGAGCTTGAAGGTGTAGACCGTGCCTTCCTTGTTCGACGTCCACGAGGTCGCGAGCGACGGCATCGGCGTGATGTTCTCGTCGTAGCGCAGCAGGCCTTCGTAGATGTTGCCGGCGATCATCTGCGTCGGCCCGTTCTGCGTGATCCCGAGCATCAGCCCCGGCGGCTCGGGCTGCACGACGGCATTGATCACGCCACCCTTCTTGCCCGCGGCCAGCAGGTGCAGCGGAACACCCGCCAACGTGAGGCCCGTGGCCGAGGCACCCCACTGGATCAGGTTGCGACGTTTCATCGGATCGAACTCCTTGGGCTGGGATGGGAGGGACGAAAGAACGAAAGCGATGGCCGGTCAGTCGCGGTATGACGTCGTCGGCGCGGGCTCGAGGCGCTGCAGCAGCGCGCGCCATTCGCGGGCATTGGGGTCGCTGACGCCGACCTCGCGAGAGCTGTCGCCGCTTTCGTACTGGCGCGCGGTCAGCTCGCACACAGCGTCGGGCACCGGATGGATCGGCTGGCCGCTCGCCTGGATCGCCATCTGCACGCGGCATGCCCGGTCCAGGTTCAGCATC
>Ga0207684_10002767_pt1 | contig 17474 bp, 14 predicted proteins | sample KBSK5501metaG_FD_184342 | JGI IMG/M metagenome (GOLD analysis project Ga0207684, IMG submission 184342) | Corn, switchgrass and miscanthus rhizosphere microbial communities from Kellogg Biological Station, Michigan, USA - KBS K5-50-1 metaG... | ecosystem: Host-associated > Plants > Roots >...
TCGAAGGAGAAAGTTCATACCCCTCAGCGGGACGATCCTCCCAGGAGTCGCCCTTGTAGATAGCCCAGTAGTCATGAAAACGGGCGTGTGCAAACAACGCAGCATTGAGGGTATGATCCGGGTGGTGATGAGAGAACACCACATCTGTGATGGATGCAGGCGATTCACCCAACGCGGCGAGAGGTGCAAGCATGGCACTCTGATCTGGAAGCATACCTGGATCAATGATGACTTTGATAGCACCATCGCGGACAAAGCCGATCGTCGATGCTATCCGGCTTACCGCCGGTGTCTCACTGTCTTGGGCATAGCCAGTAAAGAGGATATGAACCTCTGCTGAATAGGCGCGAGTCGCGTCACTTTCGTTTACCATAATTTTATTCTCCTGTTTTCTGGGTTCTATGTTGTCAACAAGATACGCTTGAAGGTATTTCCTCACGCCAAGCCCCACCTTGGCAGGGTGTGGGGCCACGCCCCAGTTGACGGGCCTCGCCCTCTCTGGTGCTAGTCTAAGCAGGAAGCGTCATGAAAGCGTGATGAGCAGCGTCATGGGCAATGGCCCCAAACGCTGACCCACAGATGAGCGAGCATGCACGTGACAGGAAGAACACCAACGAGCCTGTCCTCTGACAGAGCAGCAGGTGGAGACAGTCACCAGTGGTGGCATCCTGAGCTGTTCTTGAGGAGAAGGAAGTGAGCCTCCACTCGCAGATCAGCTCCGCTTCCTCTCTTTTTGCCGTGAGGAAGCGCGATGTCCGTGCCAGACAGGGAAGCGGATGAAAACACCTATTTTACAGGCGAAATGCTCTCAAGTATCGAGAGAAACTAAGCAGAGCAAGCGAGTACTAAGCCCCCGAAGTGGTCAAGAGCCTAATTACTTGTCTCACAAGGCGAAAAATACATGCAGCGTGTTGAAGAGAATGGAATGCAGTGACAACCTGCTTGGAAGGCAGTCTGTTACGACGACACTGCTCGTTTGTTATAAAAAGCCTCTGCAAGCGCATCAAGCTCATATCATCGTCTCTAATGAATTACCCGATCGAGCACCATGATGGCGAAGATTGCCGCCAGGTACATGTTCGAGTACCAGAAAAGCGTGCGCGCCCACTTTTTGGATTGATCGCGCCACAGGCGAAGCGCGAGGTAGACCAGCCCGCCGCCCAGGATCACGGCTCCGGCCAGGTAGAAGTAGCCCATGGTGCCCATCGCGAAGAGCACGAGGGTGATAGCCAGCACGATCAGCGAGTAGAGCAGGATTTGCCGCCGTGTCTCCGCCTCGCCTTTGACCACGGGCAGCATGGGTATGCCCGCTTTCTCGTAGTCTTTCTGGATCAGCAGCGAGAGCGCCCAGAAGTGCGGAGGCGTCCAGAAGAAGATGATGGCGAAGAGCCAGATAGCCGGCAGGCTCAGGCTGTTCGTGACGGCTGCCCAGCCGACCAGCACCGGCACAGCTCCAGCAGCGCCGCCGATAACGATATTCTGTGTCGAGGTGCGCTTGAGACCGAGCGTGTAAACGAAGACGTAGAAGAGAATCGCGGAACAGGCCAGCACTGCGCTGAGCAGGTTGACGAAAGCAATGAAAATAATGAATGAGCCGATACCCAGGATGATACCAAAAACCAGCGCCTGCCGGGGTTCCACGCGCCCGGAGGGCAACGAGCGACGCTGCGTGCGCCCCATGACCTGGTCGATGTCGCGGTCGATATAGCAGTTGATGCAGTTCGCGCTGCCTGCCGCCATCGCGCCGCCAAGCAGCGTCGGGATGACAAGGATAAGCGGGGGCAAACCCTGGCTGGCAATCGCCATCGCCGCCGCCGTCACGCCGAGCAGCAGCACTGTTACGTGCGGCTTCATCAGATCGACGTAATTGGCGATAGTCTGCCGCACTACGCCGATCTCTTTTTTCGCCTCTGCCTCCGCCTGCTCCATCTTTTCAATCTCCTGCTGCTGCGGCGCGGCACGCAGTTGATTGGATGCGAGTGCGGCTAGCAGTACCAGCGTACCCCAGACGGCGGTCGCGAGAGCGAGATGTAACCCCGCTACAAACGCCGGTTCTTTGAGCAGCACAATCAAGCCGCCGACAATCGCCTGGCACACGAAGAGAACGCCCCCCAGCAGCCCAACAATCGCCTGCCCCGGCGCGATTCGCCAGCGGCGCAGGGCTGAAATGACTGTCCAGAGCGTGACTAGGCCGACAAAGACAGCGAAAACGCGGTGTAGGATATTGATATTCGCGAGGTGATTGCTCACAGCCCACGGGGCGGGCGTGCAGAGCGGCCAGCCCAGACAGGCCAGCCCGGCCTCGCTGCCGGTCACATACGAACCAAACAGCATCAGGATGTAGACCAGCAGCGCATTACTGATGGCTAACTGCACGAATTTGCGCGTTTTCGCGGGATGCTCGGGCGAGGGCAAGCCGTCGCCCCTACGCGCGGGCTTGCCGCTCAACACGGCAATCGTGATCACAATGGCGAAGATTGCCAGGGCAGTACCCAGGTGCGCCGTAATGATCTGCGGCGGCAGCTTCCAGAGAACCGTCAGCCCTCCCAGCACAATCTGGACCACCAGCAGTATTGGAGCAGCAATCGCCATCATGAGCAGCGCACGATCTTTACGTGCCCACGCGATAATCCCGATCACCAGCAGCACGATCAAGATGCTGACAGTTGCGGCAGTGAAGCGATGGAATTGCTCAAGAAACACATGATAGGTCCCAGAGTAATATGCCTGGCCGTAGCAAAAAGGCCAATCCGGGCAGCTCAGGCCGGAGTCGGTGGCGAGAACTGTGCCACCGAGCGCGATCAGAAAATAGGTAACGACAGTCGCTGCCCATGCTATGCGGCGTATGAACTTCATATAAGAACTCCTGACTAATGCATTCCAGAATCTATGTACTGGCAAAATTCGAAAGAGTATAAAAGGCCGGAACGTGTGAATCTGCCGAGCGCTGCATCCTCATTATGGCTGCGGCAGCCACTGGCGCATTCCAACCTCCAGTCCGATTTCTTGACTGTTAAGATCGGACTTGCTGGTTGAGTCAAGTGTCTCGAAAAAGAGCCGCTCATGCCCGTTGGCGTCTATTATGATCATTGTTGGATCATGCACTACGGTCCCGCCCGGGTTAACCTGGTCATAGACATTGTACAGGCGGTAGACAGACTGGAGTTGTTGTGCAGTACCTGTGAGGAATGACCACTGATGCAACATCCCGTGGTTGATGGACCAGGCTTGCACCACAGCTATGCCGGTTGCAGCGGGATTGGCATTGACGGCGACCAGCACTACGCGACTGGCTGCAGAAGATCCCAGCCGAACCCTGGCATCATACATAATAGTAGCAGTCAGTGGACATATGGACTTACACCGCGAGTCGATGAAGGCCAGCACTACCTCGTGACCGCGCAGGGAAGAAAGGGTGACCGAGTGACCGAACTGATTGATGAGGGTGAAATCAGGCGCGAGATTGCCTGTCATTGGAAAGCCGCCAATGGCATAGCTAGCCGGGTTAGTCGACTGCGTGACTGCCTGGTTGCGAGACATTGTGAAAAGCCTGATTCCCCAGACAGTCGCGGCAATTATCACGAGTGCTGAAGTGCCGATTAAGGCAGCTCGAGCCAGTTTCTGCATACCATCTGGATGCTGCATGGTCATTTCCTTTCGCAGGATACGTATTTGAGAGAGGGCCGATCATAGACATTAACTTTTTAATCAGGATAGCGGAATAGCCTCCAAAGGCCGATAAATCGGCGGTGGGCACGGTAAACCGGCCCCTACGGGTATCCGGGTTATTTCGTTAATGTGCATAATCGGCCCCGACGGATGGCCGGATGAGTTTGTTAATCTGCATCTAGCGCGATCCCTGCATCGTCCGACTGTGAGACAAGCCACCGGTGTAAAAGGATGCTGAGCGCGATCCCGAAAGGGAGGTCGCCAAATGTCCACATGATGCCTGCTCCAAGTTGCTGATCTTGCAAGGCGGAGAATCCACGTCCCAAAGCCAAGTGAGCATAAGGAGCATAGAGGGCTACCTGGGCAAATCCGAGCAGCACCGCCAGGACAACGTTTTGGGCTATAGCAACTCCTACGCACACCATTTGCCCAATGTAGCCCAGGCGAGGGCGGAGCGGTGGCGATGGTATCACCTGCGTCCAGAAAAGGACGCTAACAGCAAGAAAGGTCAAATGCTCACACCAATCGTGGATGGCTTCGTTTGTCAGAGCAAGATCATAGAGGGTGGGCCAGTGCCATACCCAGATACCGATGATCAGGAGCCCGCACGAGATGGCGGGTTGCCGCAGCCAATGACCCACCTGGTAGAGGACACGCTTCGCTTTCGGCCTCGCCGATGCCTTGACGAGCCTTCGAGCCCAGCCCGGTAATCCCAGCCACAACGGTTGCAGCGGGGCTGCAGCCACCAGCAGCGGGGCCATAACGACCAGCAAGAGCAGGTGTTGGATCATGTGAACCCAGAAGAACCGGCCAGAGAGTATGTCAATGGGGGCAGAATCTCCGAGAAGGATAATAAAGATAGCGCCCAGGAAGTAGGCACCGCGCCAGAGCCAGCTGTCCCACTGATATCCACCGGAACCGGTCAATTCAGGGGAAGTCGTGGTCTTCCTCTGCTCCGCTTTGACGAGTACCTGCCACCCACGAAAGTACAGGATTTCGGCGACAAGGCACCCGAGAAGCACAACGGGTGGGATTGGCCACCCATTTACATCAACCCAGATATTCATTATGGCGCCTCCATCTACCGGCAGCCTGCCCTGGGAAAGGGGTGCAGGGGGCTCCCCTACTGGGGTCTAAGGGGCGTTCCCTTACATTTCCCCTTTTCCCAAAAAGCCTGTTGAAGATGCCTTACGTCAGATACATGCCGAACAGCCACATGAGCAGGCTGGCGATCACTGTGTAGTACCACCAGTAGCCAACGACCTCGGCGATGAACTCATGCCCGACCAGCCTGCCGCGCAGGATGCGCCCACCGAGCAGCAAGCCGATAATCGCGGCCAGCAGGAGATGGACCGCTGTAAACCAGGTCAGCAGCAATTGCACACTTTCGTAGGCATGGATGGGGATGCCGTATCTCAGGGCCGCGGCGATCCAGGTTTCGGCCACTCCTGCCGCGAGCATGAGCACCAGGGCCAGCAGGAAAAAAGGCGTTTGGCCCGTCTCCCTGGGCTTGCGCGCTCTGCGCTCCCACCAGAAGTAGGACAGTCCGCTCAGCACCAGAGCGATCATGACCAGGAGTCCCGGTAGGAAGGCGGGAGCAAAGTCGCCAGCAACCTTGTATTGGCCCTCCGTATTGAGGGCGCGCAAGTAACCGCCCCCGGCCAGGATAGCGAGGACAGCCAGCGCATCCGACACGATGAGCATCAGGACGCCTGCTCGCGCTCGCGCCACCTTGATGTGCGGCTCTATTTCGTGCGTGTGCTCTAAGGATGTATCCATCGTACTTTTCCTCTCGTGCTCTTATTCCTCTACTTGTGGTTGTACGGGTGCCTGTGTGATCGCGCCTGCGATATCTGCAGCCGGTGTTACCGGTGACTCTGGCAAAGGCGACCCGTAGTCGTAGGGCAAGGAGGTCACCACGGGCAGTTCTTCAAAATTCTCCAGTGGGACCGGGGTTGGCACCGTCCATTCAAGCGTTTTGGCGCCCCACTCGTTGGCAACGGCGCGCTCGCCGAGCACGAGCGTGTGAATCACGTTGTAGATAAAAGTGAACACCGATGCCGCGATCAGGATAGCAAACAGGCTGGCGATCAGATTGGGCGTGGCAAACGGGGGAGCAATGTTCGCCGACCAGCGGGGTTCACCCTGCAGGCCCGCGTAGAATAGCGCCGTGAATGTCCCCACAAAACCGATTTCAAACAGCCAGAAATGGAGCCTGCCCAGCAGCGGGTCGAGGCGTTTCCCCACCATCTTGGGGAACCAGTAATAGAGGCCGGCGAAAAACCCGAAGACCCCGGCCCCGACGAGTGTGAAGTGGAAGTGCGCGGTGACAAACATACCGCCGTGCAAAATCTCATCGGTAGGCAGGTCAGCCAGGTAGATGCCCGTGATTCCCCCAATGACGAAGTTGACCAGCAAGCCGCACACAAACAACATAGGAACCGTGAGCCAGATCTTCCCGCGCCAGAGCGTCCCCACGAGCACCAGGAAGAAGATGCCGGTGGGTATCGAGATGAGCTCTGTATCGAGCATGTAAGGACCGACCAGGGCGTTCTCCGACCCGCTGGTATAGAGGTGATGCCCCCAGACGATCACGCTCAGGACACTGATACCAACCAGGCCGCCAACCAGCAGTCGATAGCCAAACAGCGGCTTGCGGGTGAACACCGTGATTAACTCAGCCGCTACTGCCATAGCGGGCAGGGCAATCACGTACACCTCGGGGTGACCCATAAACCAGAACAGGTGCTCATACAGCCAGTTACTCCCGCCAGAGGCGGCAAGAAAGAAGGAGGTGTTGAAAATCCGGTCCATCAAGACCATGATTTGGGACACAATGAAAGAAGGGAACGCGGTCAAACTAAGGATGACCGAGAGCAGCACGCCCCAGACTAAGATCGGAAGCCGTCCCCAGGTCATGCCCCTCGTGCGCATTACCATCACGGTCGTGATGATATTCATGGCCGCGATCGTGGTTGAGACAGCGAAGACCAGGATAGTGAAGCAGTACGCATCCATGCCCGGCGTTAACTCCTGGACAGCCAGAGGTGCGTAACCGGTCCATCCTGTTGGGAAGCCGCCCAGGGCCAGGGTGGAAAAGAAGATAGGAATGGCGGCGAACAGCAGCCAGTAGCTCAGCGCGTTGAGCCGGGGGAACGCCATGTCACGGGCCCCGATCATGATGGGGAGGATGAAGTTGCCGAAAGGACCGCTGACCATGATGATGGTGGTGGCAATCATGATGATGCCGTGCATACCCACAATGGTGTTGTACGTGGCGGGGTTGAAGAAGATTGCCCCGGGCCTTGACTGCTCCAGGCGGATCATGAAGGCGCCCATTGAGCCAAAGAAAAAGAGGACAAACACGGTGGCCAGGTATTGCATGCCGACCACTTTGTGGTCAGTGGTGAAGCGGAAGTAGCGCCAGAGGCCCTGATCTTTGCCTGCCAGCTGGAGTTCTTCGGCGGGTGTGGGCTCGCGGCGACCAAAAGCCCACTTGAAAACCCCGTTGAAGGCGCCAATGCCTATAAAGAAGAAGAGCACCCAGGCGGTGTAGACAGCCGCGGTCACCGCGTCGTCGTTGGGGACACTGTCGGGGCTGAACGCAGTTGTCATCCTGTTCACCAGCACACCGGCGACGGCTGCGGCCGCCACCCCGAGTACTATCCCGGAAATCACGCTCGGGAAAAGGCTGTTGATGAGATTTGGACGCTTAACTGCGGCTACGGTTGTACTACTAATTGTATCGCTCATACATGCCCTCCTTGGCTTATTATCCAGGAATTGAACGAATCAGCACTGACCACATTCACCGCTTCCCACATATCGGAGTGAAAGAGTCCGCACAATTCCACGCATTGCACTGTGTACGAGCCGATCTGCGTAGGGGTTATGACTGCAGTGGTGGTCACTTCCCCCGGGTTCGCGTCGACGCGTACCCCAAGGGCGCGGATGGAAAAGCCGTGCAGCACATCTTTCGAGGTGACATAGAACTCTACCGGGCGATTCACCGGCAGCTCAATGACCTGAGCTCCAGCGCTGGTCGCGTTATACTGTGGATAGTTAAAGGTCCATTGCCATTGCTGCGCGGTCACCTGAACGGCCAGGGTGTTAGAGGTTGAGGCCGCGGAGGTTTCCTGATAAAAGGCAATCAGGCCCCAGATGAGGAGGAACAGGCACAGCAGGGAAGTGATGCCTAACCACCCGATTTGCAGCGATGGCCTGGGCTGTAAGGGAACACCATCCTCCGTGGGCCTCCCTTGAACTCTGAAGACGATCAGACTGTAGCCAAGAAAGACAAAGACGAACAGGGACACCGGCACGGCCAGAACGGTAAGCACGAGAAACGTGAAGTTATCGGAGTTGTCAAGACCGCTTGCAGCCTGTGGGAGGATAAACTGGGCTACGGCCAGCCAGATGGCGATTACAATCACAGAGAGCACCGCCCAGATGATGAGGACACGACGCAGATGGCGCGGTCCTGCTGGTGTTGGTGAAGCACTACCAGTGTTTCCCTCGACATTGGGTTCAGACATCTTGCCCTCCTTAATAATTCGTTACGGCTATCGTTCCAGCCATGAACCCGGTGGTGGACATCGGCCCACTAAAACCATAGGGAGATTCGCGATCATTGCCACAGGGGACATAACAGTGCCAGATGTAGGTATGGCCGGCTGGTCCCGTGCGGAACTGGAACTCGATGATGTTGGGCGCCGGGTATTGATATTGATTACCGTCAATGCCGGTAACATTCGTGTTGCTGGGGGCATTGTCCGGAACCCCAAGGAGCGGGACGCTGACGAATATCGGGTTTGGCTCGTCGGGTTGTGATTGAATGGTAAACGTGTGGGCAGCATCATCTCCGTTGATCTGGCTCATGGGCTTATTGTTGTACATCGCGACGCCTCCAACGGTTCCCTGCACTTGCTGGAAGAAATCGTTGTACAGGCCCGATGCACTATCGTATTGCTTGATGACAACAGTGATAAGGCTGTTCGGGGGCAGTTCCCAGTTGGTGCTTTGGCAGTAGGTTACCCACCCAATTTCCGGGTTGGGCGCGTCGGGGTGGCAGACCTGACTGTCGGGGAACGTAGAGATGTTGAGTGTTGCACTGTTCGGGCCTGTTTTGTCCGCTTGCAACACAGTGGGTTCGTAGCCTAGCCCCCCTATGGAGCGTAGGCCCAGGAAGATTCCTGCGACGACGCCGAAGCCTAAAATAATTGAAGCAACGATACCAATGATAAAGCCTGATGAATGCTGTTTCATGCTGACCTCCTTGTCTGTGGCTAACTAGTGTGGCTACATGCATTGCACCAGTTGGATGTCTTGCTAATCAAATACCATACTATAGACATCCACTGAGATCAGAAACTTCTCGACTTCCTACACTCTTCACCTCTTTCTGTAGCAAGGAAAGATCAGGGGCGCCAGGAGAGTTCTTCCCCTATCTCATGCGTTGATGCCACAAGTATACCATAAAAATACCATCTTGAGAATACCTACAGCTTTTATGCTCAGGGCTTCTCAAAAGTCTTTTTTGCCTCACCCCCCACCCCAAAAATAATAAAAAGAGTGTTATGCCGGTGGGGCGCTACTGTGCCCCACCGGCATAACACTCTTTTTACATCCTTCCTACCTAACTACGCTGTGTTTTTGCGCTCGGCAGCAATCCGTTCTGCCTCAGCTTTTATTCTTGTCCGCTGCTCTTCTGAGAGCCGTTGCCGGGCAAGCTCACGGCTGATGACTTCTAAAAATGCTGCTGTTTGTAACCCTTGTTGATGAGCAAGTTCCTGGAGCGTAAGAAAGGCTTCGTGGGACAACAGCCACGCGCGTTTATCTTTATATACATTTGTTTTCATGAATGCACTCACTTCCTAAAGACCATAGGGATACCTGCAATCTACCATAAATATATACGGTACCAGGTTACACTCGGTTCTTGCTGAGATAGGGGCACATTAAGTGGTGGAGATACTGGAATCGAGCTCAAATTTAGGAGTGGTTTTGTGTTTAACCACCAGATTGTGTGGTTCTACAAGATGGGGAACTGTTTTATTTCGGTACCGCCAACAGAATGACAAATATGACCACGTGCAAGAGGGCAAAAAGGACCAGCAGCCACACGAACCAGGCGAATTCTCGCTGGAATTCCCGCTGTTCGCGAATAATAGAATAAGCTTTGGGCGAACGTTCGGCAGCCACAAGACCCATAGCAATGCGCAGGCGCGCTGGCGAACGTATGGAGGTGTGGCGCATTTCCAGGAGCAGCGCCTCGTGGCAAGGTTTGCAGAGCACCCATTCGCGGCGCGGTTCTGGCGCCCCAACCGGCTCTTTGAGCACAATGGGGTGAAACCAGATAAAGCTCGTACAGATAGAACAGCGTACGGGTTTGTACCAGCGCCCTCTCTGTCCTGTTGCTCGCCTGGTGGCGACCGTTCCATCATTTCCTGGCATCATCATTTCGGTCGCTCGCTGTCCTTTCCGGGTGCACTGCCGGGTTTCAGCAGGAAGCAGATCTCTTTTTTAGCTCGCGTTACACTTCGCTGTCCAGTACAGGTATTGTACCATATAGAGAGCATTTCCTCATTCAAAGGCAGGGTTTGGGGTTATTGGTCAGCTGACGCGCCTCGCCCTCCCTTGTGTAAGTATAAGGAAGAAGTGTCACGAAAGAGTTATGAGTATCGTCATGGGCAGTGACCCCAAACTCCGAACAGGAGATGAGCAAGAATGCGCCTGGCAGGAAGAAATGTAGCCTTGTTCTTGATCGAGACTGTACAATAGTTTGTGTAAGTAGTCAGAGCCTGAACAATTGACACCTAGAGGGTAGGGAACAAAGCATGAGTATTTCCGATTTAGAAGCCGCGCTCGTCGAAGCGCAGGGAAGATGGAAAACGGCAAGGAACTCCTCATCTCTAGAGGATGCAGCAACCGCACGAGAAACCCTTCTGAGGGCACAGAGAGCCTTGTTTCTGGCAAAAGGTGAGGAAACGGCATTGTCTTGTGAATGGGAGGTTCCCTGGGAGACCGGGGCTCCACTCCCCCATGTCGTTTCGTCTGGAATGAGCACCTATCTGATGTACGTGGTAAATGAGCCAGACCCCGCTTGGGATGGATCGTATGTCAGAGAGATGCGCACGATGGATCCCCACCGCATTGCGCTGGTGAAGTTCATCGACTGCTATGGGTATCAGTTTGGCGGGTCGAACGATGAAGTGATAGTCGGGCATCGCTTATGGGGAAAAGGTCTTGCCCCCTACTCTGCTCATGTCATTGCCAATTCCCGCTGGCTAGCAGAAATGGAGGACATCAATAGGGTTCATCCAGGCTACCATCCAGACAAGTGGAGGACGCTCAAGCACTACTTGCTTCTCTTTCACGATGAGCAGTTTGAATGCCTGGCAAAGGGCTACACGCTTGAAGTGTTCCAAGACAGCCTTGAACACGTGGCAGAGATCGCGAGAACACGACTGTTTGAAAGAGAAAATCGGCTCTCGGACTCGCTTGGTGATATAAAAGCAAACCGGATCAGCCGGAGAACTGGTAACAATGGCTAGAGTCAGTACCACCCCCTATGGGATGATGCAAGGATGCCTTGACGAATGTTGTGTAACGATATACACGATAAGGTGCTAAATTCAGTCCAGACTTGGCATCCAGGCTTTTCTGCTCTGTTCCATTACACAAAATTTGGTATGGCATCCCGGTTTTGGTCGTTAATGTTCATCCTGGACATTTATGCCATTTGTTCCCAGATAATGGTCTGCTCGCGCTCCAATAAACGACAATCCCGCGGCCTGGCATTGGCCGGTTCCCCTTTCACTCGCCTGAAAGCCAGGCGCCCATCTGAGTAGATGGAATTGATCTGTTTGACATACCTGTTTTTCACCAGCACGATATCCCCTTTGCGAAATCCGGCAAGCTCGTCATTCACCTGATAGCGCACTCGCCCTTTCCCTTTCTGCGGCAGACTGTGATACTGCTTCCGCGTTTGCCTGGCGCGAAATCCGATCTGATAGCGGTTGGCCGCTGGCACTGGCACGACCGCTCCTGTGTGATAGGTCGCGATACAAAGCGCATCGATCAGATGCGTTTTGGGTAAACCCCGCCATCTACGGAATGTGGCGGTCTGATAGCCAAAGAGCGTGGAGAGAGGCGTCTGTTCGCCCAGTATGGTGTAGAGGTAACGCTTCCCCTGCATCGAACGCTGCGCCATCTGGTCTAGATGCCCACTTACTCCCGTCACTTTGAGCGTGATTGTGCCCTGGTGGAGTTGTGTATGGCAGCGTTCACACAGGGCCAGGAGGTTCGAGATCGTATCTTTCCCTCCGTGCTCTCGGTAGACAAGATGATGAGCTTGCAGACGACTCTCCTGTTTCCCACACTGCTGGCACGTGTACCCATCCCGCATCAGGCAGGCAATACGCAGATTTTCGTCCAACCTCGTTGGAGCTTGGTACCGGCTCCCTTCCAGTTCCGGGTTATTGAGTCTGGCGATGTCCACCTGGACATCCTCGATGACGAGAGACGAAAGAGGGAGTGGAATCTGTCTGACCACGCGGATCACTTCCTCCACATTGGTTTTGATCGATGGAGGCAGCCGCTCACTGCGCCGGTTTGTGGCGCGGTTGAGAAAGCGTTTGGGCCGGTACCACTGTCTGGCGCGACGGCTCTTGCGGCGGTCTCGGCGGTCATCCATTTTGTTTTTCACATCGCGGCGATGGTGGATTTCTGCGGCGAGCAAGACCTGGTCGTTGCCGACACAGGCCAGGCCAGTCGTGCTGCTTCCTTTGTCGATGCCACAGGTGACGGGCTGGACCTGTCCTTCACACTGCCAGGTGAGTTGGATTGTAAAGGGGCGATACGTGATGACCTTTGCCTTACCTGCCCGTAAGAGTTTGCGTGCTTTCGCCGGGGTACAGGGCATCAATGCTGCTCTATCCAGATTACGTACATAGACAAACATAGTGGCTGTAAGCCCTCCTTTTTAGGAGTGTGTTGCTCCTCGCGACTGTTAAGATGGCTTTTTACAGTATACACACCTTCAGCTTTCGCTTACCCTTAATGCATACTGACAGTTGCGCCCGACTGGAACCACATCTGGTGGTGTCGTGACCATCCCAACTGCTGCCTCCCAAGAGGCCCGCTGGTAGCTCCATGAGCACGGCGTCCGAAAACTCCTTACTTTTAGGAACTATACTGTTGAAGTGCTCTACCTATATATGAGAATACGATAACGCTACATAAAGGGTGGCTGGCTGTTCTCGCTGTGCTGGCCTATCGTGTTCGAGACGGTAGGTCAGTTTTTATCATCTTCTTTCGCTAAACAACGCTAATATAGTTTATAGTACACTAAACTTGCTGAAAAATGCAAGTGTTTGATGCATGTAGTTTTAGCTACGCTAAAGATTTGACGCTTTGTCAGAAACGGCTTATAATGCGTGCAAAAAGCGGGGTGCATTGCATGAGTACACAGTGGTTGACTGTTGAAGATATAGCAAAAGAACTAAATGTCAGCATTGAAACAGTGCGCAATTGGATACGGAAAAACAGGTTAATTGCATATCGTGTTGGGAGGGATTACCGCATTAAACGCATAGACTATGAAAAGTTCTTAGAGGAGAGAAAAACAGGCAGTCAAGACGACGAATAATTACCCCTCTACTTATTTTGATGGTATAATATGCCTGCACACAGTCCTCTTACAACAAGGTAAGCTAGTTTTCTCCTCTCGCACACCCCTATCGAGTGCGCCATTTACAGGTCTTTGGTTTTCTGAAACGATCATTGTCGTATATCGCCGAGTAAACAATCGGCTTCAAAGCAACGAAGAAAGGAAATGTAACTGCCCGTGAACGGATGGGACTATGGTACGCTTTATGAAGAACTAAGCAGGTCATCCAAGACAAATTAGGGAAGGCATGATTGTGATCGCACGCACATATTGCTATCGTTTCTGTTTTCTGTTCATGCTGTTATTGCTCGTGGGCTTGTTCTCCCCATCAGCTCATGCAGATGGAGGGGCTCCTCAACTCGCCTATGTGGCAGGAGCTGCACAAGGCATTAGCATCATTGATATCGCGCGACGGCGTGTGACCGGGTCGGTTGCCGTAGATGGGAATCCGCGCACTGTCTTGCTGAGTCCGGATGGGTATGAGCTGTATGTCACGCAGCCAACGCTTGGACGGGTTGCGGTGATCACTGCGAAAACAGGGAAGACTCTCTGCACGGCCAGCCTTCCTGGTCAACCGTCACTGCTAGCACTCAGCCTGGATGCAACAGTCCTGTATGCGGCAGGCCAGGGAGATACCAGTGTGCGTGCGCTTGATCCGGTGACCTGCGCAGTCCAACAGGCCTTCGAGACACATGAACCCGTCTATGGACTGGCGGTGGCGGCGTCGACGGCGGCTGATGCCACTCCCTCAACTCCCAATCAGCTCTGGATCGCCGGGACCACTGCGCTCACGATCTTCGAAGCGAACGGACACCTGCTTGGCTCTGTGCCTATTGCCGGTGGACCGCAAGGTATCTGCATCCCTGGTGGTTTTACCGCTTATGTCACCACCCGCCAGGGTACCGTCGTTGCTGTTGATCTGAATACCCGGCGGGTTGTGCGGACTCTGCTCAGTGGGGGGCAATTTGGCACAATGGATTATGATGCGATCACCGGCGAGGTCTATGTGCCTGACCGGCAGCACAACCAACTGGATGTCCTTACTCCTATCATAGCGGACACAACTGTGGCCCCGCGGGAACCAGCGCAGATTCTCCGCCTGAGCAGTTCCCCGCAATCGGTCGCCATCACCAGCGATGGACAGCTCGGCTTCGTGGCTCTCTTCAACGGCCAGGTAGTTATACTCGACGTTCCCGGACGAAGCACCGTCACCAGCATTGCAGTCGGAGGAACTCCACGCTTCATCATCACTGGCCTCTACCCACCTGTAAATAGTCCTACATCTACCCCTCAGCAGGCGGCAACTCCGCCATCACCGGCAGAACTCATTGGTCGTCTCCTTCTCATTGTCTCGACAGTGCTAGCAGGAGTACTCTTGCTGGGTATACTCTGGCTCCTTTGGAGATCTCACCAGAAGCGACTTGCTGGTCAACGTTCTGCCCGTAAGCGCCTCTAGCATCTTTAGCGTGAAGCAGCAGTGATGAGGGTAGGGCACATTAAGTGGTGGAGATACTGAAAATGGCTTCGTGTGGAGGCACTTCCTGTTCATGACGCTGCTCGTTACGCTTTCATGACGCATCCTCGTCATACTAGCACTAGAGAGAACGAGGGGCAACCGGTCGTGGCAGGAACGATGAGATCGCCAAGACGTGCGTGGGGACTGCAGGTGAGCAATGGAGAAGCCGAGATTGGAATGTTCACATGTTTTTCCAATAGAGTTTCGATGCGCCGACGCTACCCTTCTCCCTGTCAGGAGAGAAGCCTCTCCGTCAACGGAAGAATCGGTGAAAGAAGAAGAACACAACAACAGCAGCAAGAGGAGATGAATACTCGTGAACTCTTATGCAAAGTCATATAATGAAAGTGAATATGAATTGTTGCCAGCGACCTCTGAGCGAACGTTTCCCCCAGCTCCTTTCCCTCGAATGTATGTTCATTGTGTGATTGACGACCTTTACTATGTGGTGCAAGCCGTTCATGCCTTGCGAGCCGATGGCTCCAATGCCAGGGATATCCACGTCATGGCCTGCTGGGACTTTGTGGAAGCTGTTGAACGCAGGCAGCAGCAGCAGAGTCAACTCTCAAAAATGCTCAAGCGTTTGCTCTCCTTCTTCGATGAGGGCTTTAGTGATGTGTACCTGCACGAAGCACTCCGAGGACATCATATTCTTATGGTGCGTCTTTCCAGTAACGAGCAGATGGAGCAGGTGCGTGATATACTTGCCCACCATGATGCGTACCTTATTAAATATGTCGATGCCTGGACGGTTACCGATCTCTCACCTGCTCCAAAGCATTCAGTTCGGCAGGTTTTGTCGAATGTGGAAGACCTATAAAAGCACCCCAATCCAATCTTCATACACGAGAGTAGGAGGTATCAAGGGAGGACAGTGTATAAAGAAGCTACTCTAGTACCTGTTCTAATCTGTGCTATACTAGAAACAGTTCTTTAATTAATTGCTTCTGATGCAACTGAAAAACGGTGTACCCAAAGAAATGGACTGCCGCATGCCTGAACTTGCTGAAAATGCACCTGTACAAGGGCTAGTGCGTAAGAATAAGCGCAGGCGCAGAATGCTCATATTTTGTGTGGTGAGCCTGGTAAATGTGGGATTACTCGCGCTGATCTTGACACAATTGCTGACACCAGCCCCACATTCTGGGTCGGATCCTCTTGTCGGCCATGCCGCGCCGAATTTTTCGCTGGCGATGCTGCGTCCCAATTCCAGGAATAGTGCGCTTGCGCTCTCGAATTTTAAGGGCAAGCCGGTTGTCTTGAATTTCTGGGCTTCGTGGTGTGACCCATGCAAGGAGGAAGCGCCGCTTCTGGAAAGTGCCTGGAAGCAGATGCAAGCACAGGGAAAAGATGTTGTCTTCCTGGGGATCGACTTCCAGGATTCAAGTAATGATGGCATAAGGTTTTTACAGATATACAGCATTACCTACCCGGCTGTGCAGGATGTGGATGGGTCGGTTTCCATTAAATATGGCTTAACATCTTTGCCGCAAACCATTTTCATCAATCGGAATGGAACGGTTGTAAGCAGAGAGCCGAGGGAGCTTACCGCCCAGGTATTATCGAGCAACCTACACTTGATTATGTAGGCCGGGTGTCAGCTCACCCCTGAGCAAATGGTATCAGGTGTCTCTTGACAGGATAATGTGGAGACAAGCATTAGCGAAAAGCAGGAAGGACCGTAGCCGCAAAAAGCTGGAGTGAAGCAAGATCCGGCAAATCTGGGAACACCAGGAAGAAAGAGCGGATTCCGAGTGTCACATACGCTTGTAGGCGAGCCACACACTGCTCCGGAGTCCCGACCAGGGCATGTGCCAGCCGCAGCTTCGCAGTCTTTGCGGACAGCCCCTGTGCCAGCGCATAGCGCTCAACCTGCGTCCGGATCATCTCCACAGACGTGCCCAGTATCACGGTCGCATTGTGAGTGAGTCCGATGTCAGCCGGCGTTCGGCCCTCCTCGTAAGTGGCACGTTCTAACGTTTCCTTGTAGCGCTGCCATTGTACCAGGCTCAGGTCGAAGCCGATATTGCACAAATCGGCCACACGAGCCACCGTACGTAAGACGTAGCGTTCACCATGTCCACCGACGAGGACCGGTGGTCCTCCTGGCTGGATTGGCTGGGGGAATCCACTGCCCTCCACTGTACCGTAGGAGCGACTCTTGAAGAGTCCCTCCTGGCCGGACCAGAGAAAGCGGAGCAGTTGGATCCCCTCTTCCAACTGCGCCAGCCGCTCTTGGAGAGGCAGCCAGGGGATACCAGATGCCTCGTGATCGCGCTGACTTCCACCTGCACCCAGCCCCAACACGAGCCGTCCTCCAGACACCACATCCAGCGTCGCCACCATTTTCGCCAGCACAGCCGGGTGCCGGTACGTATGCGAGAGGACCATTGGGATCGCAAGGATACGACGGGTCGCCATCGTCAGCATCGTGAGGGTAGTCCAACATTCCAGGCAAGGAGCAGCCAGCAGATCGTACAGGCTGGCACCGTCGTACCCCAGGCTATCAGCCGCCTGCCAGATGGCCAGCAGGTGTTGATACGTCATGTGAGCCTGGTGGACGCGGACAATAAAATAGATGCGTTGCTCGGTTCCTTCACTGCTGAGTGGACCTTCCAT
>Ga0207684_10002768_pt1 | contig 17471 bp, 23 predicted proteins | sample KBSK5501metaG_FD_184342 | JGI IMG/M metagenome (GOLD analysis project Ga0207684, IMG submission 184342) | Corn, switchgrass and miscanthus rhizosphere microbial communities from Kellogg Biological Station, Michigan, USA - KBS K5-50-1 metaG... | ecosystem: Host-associated > Plants > Roots >...
GGGCTCACTAGCCCGCACTGAGCAACTGAGTTTCCCTACCTCCCAGCGTAGGTACTCAGTTCGCTGCGCTGGGGAAGGATGGTTGCTCAAGAACGAGAGGCCCTCGGCAGCTTCTTCCGCCACCGCGGAGAGGCCGGGAAGTTCTATTGCGTATCCTGTCTTGTCGACCGGCTGAGGCGTCGGGGCGCTGGAGCGTTCCCGCTGGCCGCCGTTCAAGCGACGGTGGCGGAGGCGTTCGAGTGTCCCGGGAGTCCTGTCCCAATCTCGACCCGTTGGGACCGGATGCAAAACAGGCCTTTGGACCGGCGAAGGCCGAGGCGCGTGCCGGACGGCGCCGGCGCGGCCCCAGCCCCGGCCGCTCCCGATCAGGCGGCCTTGACTTCGATCGTCCGCCGCGTCGCGGCGCGCGGCGCAGGGACCCTCACCTCGAGCATGCCGTTCGCGCCCTTGGCCTCCACTTGGGCGGCGTCGACGCCCTCGGGGAGCGCGAAGCTCCGCTGGAATGCGCCGTACGCGACCTCGCGGACAAAGTAGTCCTTGCCCGCGCTGTCGGGGTCGGCCTTGCGCTCGCCCTTGACGGTGAGCACGTTGTCCATCACGGAGACCTCGACGTCCTTCGGATCCACGCCCGGCAGGGCCAGCTGGATGACATAGGTGCCGTTCTCGAGCCGTCCCTCCGCGGCGGGCAGCCAGGATGCGGCAGGCTGAGCCTCCTCGTCCGGGGCGCCGTCGAAGATCCTCTGGAACAGTCCGTTGACGTCGTGGTGATGGTGAAAGTGCAACCTCGGCATGTACGGGGGCCAGCGAGTCATGGTGGTCATGGCGCTTTCCTTTCTAGACCATCTCATTGTCCTGATATACCCATCGTGGGTGAGTGGCTACTTAGCAGCAGCGGTCTTGAGGAGTGCGGATGCGCAGACCTCTGCCACCGCTCGATTGGGGTCCGCTTGCCCCGGGAACGTCGCCCATCCGGTTTTCATCACGTATTCTGTCTGTTCCCAGGACGACGTGATGGCCGTGAGCTCGCCGAGCTTCTTGGCCCGGGCCACATCGGCCTTCTCCCCTGCGAGACAGATCGGTAACAGCGCCGCAGTAACCGCGGCATCAGCCTGCTTCATCGTCACTTGGAGTGCCGTGCTGCTCGTCGTCCAGCCTCCCCAACTGAAACCCACGATCATGGTGAGAATGCTACCGATGACAACACCCCAGACCCCTGGTTTGAGCCACGCCCGTTGCACTTGCATGGAGCACCTCCTGGTACTTCGGAGAATGTGTGAGTAGGACTCGAAGCGTAGCGGGAACTGTCCGGCCTGGATAGTGGACCAAAGTCCACTACGATCTATTTTGAAGGTCGCATCCCCGTAAGCGGAAACATAGTCTGGCTTCGCTCGTTCAACGAGTGATCCTGCACGACGACGAGGCGATCTGCGTCCGTTGGGTCGTCAAACCGGCTTGCGGACCCGCCCAATGGCGCCGAGCAATGCCTGCTCCTCGAAGGGCTTCACCAGACACTCCCAACCGGTGCGTCGAATGCGTTCGCGTGTCGCGGCATCGTCAAAGGATGTGATGAAGATGATGGGGATGGCCGAGTGCCTCGCGGCCAACTCCTCCTGCAGGTCGAACCCGGTCATGCCCTCCATCCTGACATCCAAGAGGGCCAAGGCCGTGCGCCCTTCGGGTTCGGTAGCGAGGAAGTCGCGGGCCGAGCCGTAAGTCTCGACGGTGTAGCCCGCCGAGCGGAGCAGTCGACGAACTGCCCGGCGGACCGACAGATCATCGTCTACGATGCAGACCATGAGGGCAGCGTAGCTCCCAGGCAAGCCGATCCGATACGGGACGAAAGTCCTGTGCTAGCCCTGCTACGTGCGCCGTCTCCAGCGGAGCAGTCCCAACCCCGTGATCGTGGTGCCCCAGAGATCACTGGACCCGCCTCCGCGGAGACGCTCAACCGGGGAGAAGGTCCCATCTCCTTGGTGGGCGCTTGGCTCGCGAAATGGGGTAGGTCGCGGGCACCGTCGTCCGGGCGAGCCGCCGCCCCGCAACCGCTTAGCAACCCCACGACCAATGTGGCCTGCAGGAGCGAGGCTGCGGCACGCTGAATGCCTTCATTCTGTCTCATCGCAGATCCTCCCCGCTCTCGGTCACATGTTGCCTGGCGAGTTCACTCTACTCGGCGTCCTCTGGCGAGTGTAGTGGACCTTGGTCCAGCCTCATGCGCCTGACGGCTGTCCGTCCAAGACCACGGGAGCGCATTCTCCTGCGCATCGTACAGGGAGCGGGGGCATGAGCAGCGGGGGGGCGACCCGGCGGCGGGCCCTCTCAAACACGAGGCCACAAAACATCAGCAAAGAGCCATAAGATCCTACCTCCCTTGGCGCCTAGTTCAGCTCGAACGTCCGCGATCCAGGGGGAGCCCCGGCGAGCTGAATGAGCCGGGTGGTGACGCGACGGTCGTTGTCGTCGGTGAAGCAGAAGGCAAGCCCGTCCAGGTCGACGCGCCACACGATGGCTTCGACATCGAGCGACGAACCGTCGGGCGGGTGGAAGTGCAGACGAGCGACGCTGCCCTCGCCGAGCCGCTCCGTCGGGCGAACCTTGGCGCCGCGGGCACTCAGGTTGACGGCCTGGAGGAGAAAAAGCCGCTTCCCGCACTCCACGACCACGGGCCACGAAACGTTGGTTCTCGGATGTTGCCGGAGTCGTCGCGGGATCTCGTATCCCCGTCTCCCAGCAATAGCTTCATTGGGGTGGACATGGCGGACAGCAAGAGCACCGTCTGGTCCAGATCCGAGCCGTGCGTCCATGTACGCCTCCTTCTCGCAATGCCACGGGTCGCGGCCCTGCCCGAGCCCGCTGAGTCCCTGAATGCCACGCTAGCAACCCTGTAGAAAGACCGCCTATTGGACTTTGGTCCAATCTCCCATCCCCGTGCTGGCCCTCCGACGAGCGCTAGAGAGATTCTCTCGCAGCGTTGATCGCGCAGCCTCCAATCGACCTAGCCTCCGCTGTTGGCGGAACCCAACCTAAGGCAAATTGTCGCGCCGCATCCTCTGGTCCACCGGGGTAGAGTGCCTTAGCGGCCCCGAGAACCCATGCCTGACGCCAGGTGAGTTCATGGAACTAAAGGCCTCCCTTGATTGGGGCGCCTTGGCATCGCTTATGCGCCCAACCAGTTGGTGAGTGGTAGACCTACGATCAGTCCAAGGACGGGTAACTCACCCGGCCCCTAACCCGAAGAGGAGATGTCATGAAAAAGCTCTTGGCGGCAGCTCTGAGCATAGCGTTCATCGTCACGTTCTATCCGGCGATGAGCCCGGCGGCGACGAGCTGCGCCGCCGTCGAGTCGGCGAAGTCAATGTTGAAGAAGCAGACGGCAACGGCGCACGAGATTCAGGCGCCCCGGTCGCTAGCCGGCGCCCGGTCGCAGGACGTGCAGGCTCCTCGTAGCCAGGATGTCCAGGCCCCGCGCAGCCAGGACGTGCAGGCTCCTCGTAGCCAGAACATCCAGGCCCCGCGCAGCCAGGATGTGCAGGCTCCTCGTAGCCAGGATGTCCAGGCTCCTCGGTCTGCGGAGCTCAAGAAGGCTGCAACGCTCGTGAAGGAAGCCGACGCTGCGTGCAACGCCGGCAATAGCGCCATGGCCACGGAGAAGGCCAAGGCGGCAATGGAGCTTCTGAAAAAGTAGCCAGCCCCGACCTTGACGGCGAGAGCCCCAGGGGCTTAATCCTCTGGGGCTCTTGTTCTTCTGAACAGGCTCCAGTCCCCTACCCCGGTGGTGTCCAGAAAGCTCAGGGATCCGCCACTGCTAGGCTGTAATTTCCCTGTTCGGGGCTATGACCGCGAACTCCCAGCCGCAGGCCATCGCAGCCGGCAGCAGGCCCTCGGCGACGGCGCGGGCCAGAGGCGGAAGCATCAGAGCCGCGGGTCGGGGCGCACCCTCGGCGAAGACGAAGGCAGTGCCCCGATGCTCGCGACCGGCGAGCCAGTAGCGGACCCGCTGCTCCGCGCGAAGGTTCCGAAGCCACTGCGACCGGGCGCCGCGCGCGGTTCCGACGAAGAGGCACCCCTCGAGGATGGTCGCCAGCAGGGGCACGCGCCGGGGCAGTCCACTCTTCGCTCCCGTCGTCTCGAGCACGACCATGCCGGTGGGGAGCAGCCCGGGCGACGCGCAGCCGGCGCGCACTGCGGGCTCCACCAGGGCGTTGAGCGTGCGGAAGAACTCGGCCTCAGCCTCGCGGGCCCATCCCGTGGTCGCGTCGCCCATCTCTTGCATGACCCGACCTCCATGTCTTCACACGGCGGAACTCATCTCCGGTGATCGTTGAGAGCCATTCGCTGTCCGAGTGGCAAGTCAGATGTAGGCGACGGTGCACCCCCTACCACTGCTTCCACTCTAGGCTGCACTTGCAGGCGTGCACGGTGTCGTCATGCTTCTCCGTTTTGTGACACCGATGGCGCTTGCCGTCGTCGGCGATCTTGTATCCTCCTCCGGCGACACGTAGCGCACTTGCGCCCCGCTGGCAAGAGGTTGCGCGCTGGGAAGGCGAACGAAGCGTCGGGCCTGAAAGCGTGAACCGGCGCTCCTCCTCCGTGGTATTGGCGAGGGGCGGGCTGTTCAGATACGATTCCGGCAGGGCGCGGAAGCGGCCACCGTCCATCGTCGTTCCTCCCCGCGTGGCTCCGATGCCAGAAGATTGGCCAGTCTGCGCGTTCGGGTGGAAGGGGTCAAGCTGGCGAGATTCACACGGTGGCGTCGCTTCACAGGACCAGGAGGGCGGGACCATGGCGGGAGGATCGCGCAATCAGGGTAAGGTCGCGCGGTCCGTAGCCCGCGCTGGTAGACTCGTGGCCACGGAGAACGGCGAATGACCCAGCGGTGCTGGAGATTCAGCCGCGTCGCGCTGCTCGTGGCCCTCATGACAGGCTGTGCCACGGTCAACGATATGCGGGCGCAGAAGGCGAGCGGCCTCGCGCAATCGTATCCGGTCCAGCCCGACCGGGCGTGGCAGATCGCGCACGCCGTACTGGACGCCACGAGCGCCGTCGCCATCGAGGAACACCAGCCCGATGGCTACCTGGTCGCCGACGCGCCAGCGTTTCTGTGGGGCTTGCCCACGCGAGTTGCCGTCTGGATCGACCCCGAAGGATCGGGCAGCCGGGTCACCGTCCGCTGTCGCCTGGTCCGGCCCGGCCCGTTCCTTCGCGCACTGTCCGAGGAGGAGTTCCACCAAGCCTTCGCGCGACGGGTGACCCAGTTAGCGCATTAGGCGACCGGCCCGCCGGAAGGAGGCGCTCCCGCAGCTTCAGCCGCAGCCGACTCGCGGCGCGCCAGGAGCGCGGCGGGGCACGAGGGTGCAAGCGAACGTCGCGGGCTGCAGATGGTACTGGTCGAGCGTGGCCTGAAGCCGCACGAGGGTCCGGTCACGCTTCGCCAGGCCGATCGCGTAGATCGCCAAGTCGTTTACGAGACGGGTGTAGAACACGTGCTGGGCATCGCCGCGGCTGCCCACGCACGGTGACGGCTTCTGGGCCACGCGCAGGAGCGGGCCGAACGCCTTCACGTACTCGGCCAGGATGGGTTCGTCACGGAGGTCACGAGGCACCTCGGGGAAGCGGGCTAGGAGTTCGTCCACGGTCATCGGCGTGCGCGCCGCCGCCCGGGCGCTCTCCTCAAGATCCCGCGAAAGGCGAATCTGGACCATCGCTCAGCTAGTATAACTCGCTCAGTGACCGTGGAGGAGTGACACTAGTCACGTCACCGTTCTTATGCACCCGTCGTGCCGAACATCCTGAAGGAATTGGCGAAGACTTATTCGTGACTGAAACTCGGGTTTCACGCCGTGATCTCGGACTGGAACACCACTGACCTGTTGGCCGGGGCAGCCTCACAATCGCGCGCCACCGCCGCCTCCAGACGCGTCGTGTAGTGGACCTTGCCCGTCACGAACGGTAGCCGCTCGGTCCGCACCCCGCAGCGGCGACACCGCACGCGATGAACCTCGACCACCAGCCAGACCTGCCACGTGCCCCACGGCAGATCCCGGACCCGCCGCTCCGTCCAGCTGTGGACGTCCCGGACCGAGATCCCGCACCCCCCCACACACGTAGTACGACTCCGGGGTCGTCTGCCGAACCCACATCCCAGCCGTCTCGTCCGCCTCGCAGGCAGACACCCGATAGCCGGGCGGGCGCAGGATGCGTGATAGGATCGCCTCGGGCATCGCCTCCCTCCTTCGCACTGGAGCCAGCAGAAACGAGACCGTGCTGCAGATCAATCACCGACTGATCATTCGGCATCCCTCGAAGCCGGCGATTCTCCTTGTCAGCGATGCTGGCCGCCTGCGCCTCCCGGCGTTCGCATCCGAGGACCGCCACACCGCCGAGGTGGGCTACATCAATCTGGCGGTCCAGGAACGCTTCGGTCTTCGGACCACGGTTCTGCGCAGTCTCCGTCATTCCGATCCGCTCGTCGACGTGGTGGTTCGGATCCACGAGCTAGAGGCGCACGGCGACGGGGCGCCACTGCCGTCCGGAATGCGTTGGTGCGGACTAGATGACTTGCCCTCGGGGGCCGACGCTGAGGACGCGGACGTCATTGCCGAGTGGCTCGCCGCTGACGCGGCACCCCGCGCTGCCGTGGACGGCCGCGAATGGACGTTGCCCGGGTGGTTCGAAGAGGTGTGCGGCTGGCTGGAGCGCGCGCTCGCACATGCCGGTGTGCGCGAGGTGCGCGAGATCGTCCAGCTGCGCGCCTGGACGTCGTCGTGCGTGCTCCTCGTGCGTACTGGAGCCGGCACTTTCTACTTCAAGGCGGTGGCAGAGAGTGTCAGGCGCGAATGCACTGTGACGGAGTATCTTGCACAGCATTTCCCGGATGCGGTCGCGCGTATCGCTGCCACGAAGCCAGAGCGCCGTTGGTTCCTCATGACGGCCCTCGAAGGCTGCAAGCTGGAGGATGTTAGCGATGTGATGATCTGGGAGCGGGCAGCGGCCGTATATGGACAACTGCAGCTCGCCTGCGTGGAGCGCGTGCGTGACCTGCATGCGCTAGGCTGCCCAACCCGCGGCCTGGACGCGCTCGCCGCCGAGATCGAACCGCTCAGCGCGGACGTGACGGCGCTGCGGCCGGGCGAGCCCGACGGGCTTTCCACCGCCGAAGTCGACCGCCTACACGCGTATGGGCCGGAGTTACGGCGAAGGTGCGAGCGCCTGGCGGCCGGTGGCATTCCGTTAACGCTTGAGCATGGCGACCTGTGGCCGGGCAACTTTCTTGTCGATGACGCGACCTGCGCCATCATCGACTGGGAGGACGTTGCCATCGGGCATCCGTTCATCAGCCTCGCGCCACTGATAGTGGGGCTGGGCATGTTTCAGCCACGCCTCTCCTCGCGTGAGGTGACGCAGCGCCTCGAGCGCGCGTACGTGGCGCGCTTTGCAGGTCTGGTGTCGCCGGAGCGTCTGCTCGAGGCGTTGCGCCTGGCCGGCCCGCTCAGCTTCATCGACATGGCGGTTCGCTATCGCTACCAGCGACCGTCCGTCGTGCGACTCCATCCGTGGATGCGCGATCTTGTGCCGCAGACACTACGGCTCGCCTTGGCGCAACTCGACACCGAGGAGGCTTAAATCCGGCGCACGTGCCAACGGGCGTCAGGCACTTCTCTTCCTCCGACCCGCGGGAACAGCGTGCCCGGTACAGATTCTGGTGAAGAGCGGATTTATGGCGCTCGCACAAACGATCATAAACACTCCGCAGATTGCTCCTTGCACCGACGGCCCCAGCGTTACTCGGTCCGGGGACGTGATTGCCTCCACGACGTCGTCGACGCTCACTTCTTGCCTCCGCCACCCGGCGCCTCCGAGAGACATGCCGCGACCGCACCCCGGAGCGTTTCGCGCGGAACCAGCGATGCCGGCGCCATGACGGCGACGACCGCGTCCTCCCGGACCGCCACGTCATAAAGCACGGCGGCCGAGAGGGACTGGTCGGGCCGGCCGATCACGTGCATCCCGTCGGGGCCTCGCTCTATCTCTTGAAGGATCTCCTCGCCGGCGCCCTGGTCGAGCACGTCACGAATGCAGCGGGCCACCTCGAGCTGCCTGGACGCCGCCACGCCGGGGAACTGGAACTCCGGACCCCGGGCGCGCACCTCACGGAGACTGCTGGAACAGCCCGCCGTCGCGGCGAGGGCAAGCAGGCAGCAGAACACGGCGACCGACTGCAGCCACGCCAGAATCCGCCTTCCCCGCGTCATCGGTAGCCGGTAGCCTCTCCCTACGTCACCCCGCGCTCGAGCTTGTCGAGCACCTCGATCAGTTCCGCTGCAACAGCGGCCTCGGCCTGGTCCTTCCGCTTCAGCGCGCCTCGCAGGAGCGTGGCGTGCAGTCGGTCCTTCGGCCCGAGCGGATCGCTTCGACCAGGCCGTCGAGCCGGACGAGGTCGTCCTGCTGGTAGGCGGCCAGAGCGTCGGAGAGCTCACGCTTGAGAGCTTCCAGGTCCATGGTGTTCAACTCGTCAGCTGCCGGATCCAGCGGACGAACGGGACGAACGCTAGAATCAGCACCGCGAGAAGGGCCAAAATCAGCACGAAGCGCGTCGCGGCGAAGATGGACCACTCCGGGTCTCTTCGCACTCGGAAAACCCACCAGATGAACGCGATCAAGAGTAGCGCTAGGCCGATAAAGACGAGGCCTTGGGCAACGCTCACCGCGGCGAGAGCGAGATGCAGCAAATCGGGCATCGTCCTAGGCCAGCTCATCCCAGCAGCTCCCCCGCCGGCACGCCGAGGGCCTTGGCGAGCTTGCGGACAATCTCGATGCTGGGGTTTCGTTCCTTGCCAGCCTCCAGCTCGGAGATGTAGCCCTGCGCCACGCCGGAGCGCTTCGCCAGCGCGAGCTGAGTAAGGCCCTTCTGTTCACGAAATCGCTTCAGCACTCTCCCGATCCTCTGAGGGTTCATGTTATTCCTATGGAGATAACGCGTCAAGAGAGCAGCCGGAGCAGGGCCCTTCCGGAGCCCGGCCCGCTGGCGCCGGCGACCGCGCAGCCTGGCAGGGGGCGGTTCACTCAATCACCTGATCCGCCCGCTGCAGCAGCGATGGTGGGATCGTGAGTCTAAGCGCCTTGGCGGTCTTGAGGTTGATGACCAGTTCGTATTTCGTGGGCTGCTCGATGGGCAGGTCGCCGGGCTTGGCGCCCTTGAGAATCCGGTCCACGTAGCTCCCGACACGCCGGTAGAGATCCGCTTGATTTGCCCAGTAGTGCATAAGGCCACCGGCCTCTACATATCCCCTCGACCCGCTGTACATGGCGGGCAGACGGCGTTTGGCCGCGAGGTCTGCGAGGCGGCTTCGATAATAAAAAGTCATCGGGTCTGCCAGGACCAGGACGGCACCGGCCCGTTCCCTAGTCATTGCCGCGAATGCTGCGTTCAACTCCTCAGGACCTCGCACCGCCACGAGCTGAAGCTGCACCGCTAACGATCGGGCGGCAGCCTCGACACCCTTCAAGGCGATCGGATGCCACGGATTACTGGGATTCCACAAGACGGCGATTCGCACGGCCCGAGGAACCGCCTCCTTAAGGAGTTCGAGCTGCTTGATGCTCACGTCCGCACTCAGAGTGGTGGTGCCCGTGACGTTCCCGCCCGGTCGCCCCAAGCTGACGACAAGGCCCAGCTGAACAGGATCAGGAGTGTTCACCATGACGATCGGGATCGACTCTGTCGACCTCTTGGCGGCAAAGGTAGCCGCCGGATTGGCCGCGACGATCACGTCAACCTTGAGGCGCACAAGTTGACCGCGAGGTCACCGAACCGCTCCGTCTTCCCTTATGCATCGCGCCACTCGATGGCAAGGTTCAGCCCTTCGACGTACCCCACTTCGCGCAGCGTTTGCCGCAAGAGTTCAGGGGAACCTAGCCCGAGGATACCGATTCGGAATATCTTCCCCGCCGGCTGCGCCCCGGCGGCGAGCGGCGCGGCGAGCAGCCCGCCCGCAATGCCAGACATGAAGGCCCGCCGGTCCATCACTCGATCACCTGATCCGCCCGCTGCAGGAGTGACGGCGGGATCGTTAGGCCGAGGGCCTTGGCGGTCTTGAGGTTGATGACCAGTTCGAACTTGGTGGGCTGCTCAATGGGGAGATCGGCGGGCTTAGCGCCCTTGAGGATCTTGTCCACGTACGTGGCGACACGCCGAAAACCGTCACGAAGGGACGCTCCATAGAACACAAGGCCGCCGGCGTCCACGTGCTCCCTCAGCGCGTACACCGCTGGCACTCGACGCTTCGCCGCGAGGTCTACGATCCTTGCTCGGTGGAGAAGAAACATCCCGTCCGGCAGGACGAGAAGGGCCCCGACACGCTCCCGGGTCATCGCCGCAAACGCGCGCCCCAAGTCGTCAGGCTCTCGGATTTCAGACGCTTGAAGGTGGAGCCGCAACGACCGCGCCGCAGCGTTCGCCTCTCTCAACAAAACGCGGTTAATCGGGTTGGTCGGATTCGAGAGTACGGCCACTCGGGAGACGCCGGGGACAATCTCCGTGAGCAACTCGATCTCTTTCCCCGCTTGCTCGGAACTAATGAAGGATACTCCGGTGACGTTCCCACCCGGGTGCGCGAGGCTGGCGACGAGCCCAGTCCCCGTCGGATCGCCAAGGCCTGCCCCGACGATCGGGATCGTCCGAGTGGCCTGCTGGGCAACACGGGCGTTCTGGTCGGCTGGCACGACGATGACGTCAACCTTGAGACGAACCAGGTCGCCCGCAAGGGCCGGGAGCCGCTCGTAGTGCCCCTCTGAAGATCGGTGCTCGATCGTGACGTTTTGACCCTCGACGTAGCCGAGTTCCCGCAGCCCTTGGATGAATGCCCCCCACAGAGTCGCGCCCTCAGGGTCGGTCAGCGGGACATTACCCAGAATACCTATCCGGTAGGTCTTCCCCGCCGTCTGTGCCCCGGCGGCGAGCGGCGCGGCGAGGAGACCGAGGGTCATGCCGGAGATGAAGGTTCGTCGCTCCATCACTCAATCACCTGATCCGCCCGCTGTAGCAGCGGCTGCGGGATCGTGAGCCCGAGCGCCTTCGCCGTCTTCATGTTTATGACCAGTTCGAACCTCTCCGGCTGTTCAACCGGGAGATTGGCTGGCTTGGCGCCCTTGAGGATTTTGTCCACATACGTCGCGGCGTGGCGAAACGCCTCGAAAATGTCCGGCCCGTAGCTCATCAGGCCGCCGCCTTCCAAGTAGGCCTTGTTCGAGAACATCGTCGGGAGACGGTACTTGAGTCCAGCGGCACCGAGCTGCGCCCGATGTGTGATCGTGGCGGAGTCGGAGACGATGAGCACCGCACGCGCGCCGCTCCGGGCCGCCTCGGCGAAGGCGGGCTCGATGCCGTCAGGGAAACGGATATCGAGAGGCACCGCCTTGAGGCCGAGCCTCTCCGCCGCAGCCTCCGTCTCCCTGAACTGTGGCGGATTCGAGGGATTGAGGGTGTTGAACAGCACGGCGACGCGCGTGATCCCAGGGATTGCCTCTTTGACGACCTCCAGCCGCTTGCCGCTTAGCTCACGGCTGAACAGCGATATCCCGGTAACGTTCCCGCCGGGACGTGCAAAGCTGGCGATCAGCCCGTCGCCGACCGCGTCGGCGCTGGTCGCCATCACGACCGGAGTGGTGGAGGTCGCCGCCTTCGCCGCCTTCGCGGCGGGCACGCCCGCCGTGACGATCATGTCCACCTGCAGGCTGATAAGCTCGGCGGCGAGTGCCGACAGGCGCTCGACCTTGCCCTCAGCCCACCGGTATTCGATGATGATGCTTCGACCCTGGACATACCCGAGTTCGCGAAGTCCGCGGAGGAAGGCCTCCTCGAACGCCCCGGGGCCGAGCCGGTCGCTGAGATAGCCGATGCGGTACACCTTCCCCGCTGGCTGGGCCTCAGCGGCGAGCGGCGCGGCGCGCAGGCCGGTGGCGACGATGCTGCCAACCAAGGTCCCGAGGAACGTGCGCCGGTCCATCACTCAATCACCTGATCAGCACGTAGCAGGAGCGATTGAGGGATCGTCAGGCCGAGGGCCTTGGCGGTTTTGACGTTGACGATGAGCTCGAACTTGACTGGTTCCTCCACTGGCATCTCGGCGGGTTTGGCTCCCTTCAAGATCCTATCTGTGTAGTGGGCAGCTCGCCGCCACAAGTCCGGGAGGTCCGGCCCGTAGGACATGAGCCCGCCCGCCTCCGCGAAGACCCGGAAGCTGTAGATAGCCGGTATCTTGAACCTGGCGGCAAGTTCTGTGATCCCGCTGCGGTGAGGAAAGAGCAGTGGCTGTCCGATCACAACGAATGAGCCGCCGGGCGGCTGAGTTAGAGTCCTGAGAGCCGGCTCCAGTTCATGGAGGTCACGCACTTCGAGGATGACGAGTTTGAGGCCGAGCCCCTTGGTCGCGCGTCGCATCTCACCTATTCGCTGTTCATTTGCCGGAACCTGTGGGGTGCGAAGGTACGCCACCCGGGAAATCGTCGGCGCTGCTTCCTTCAGTAGTTCAACAAGCTTTCCCATAAAGCCGTCACCGAGTCGCATGGACAGACCGGTGACGTTGCCGCCAGGATGGCTGAGACTCGTTACCAACCCAATTTCAACCGGATCACCTACACCGATGAATACGATTGGGATCGACTTCGTTGCTTTCTTGGCCGCGACCGCAGGTGCCGCAGAAGCGACAACCATCACATCGACGTTCGAACGAACAAACTCGCCTGCTAACTCAGGAAAGAGGTCGGTGTTGCCGTGCGCGTAGCGGTACTCGACGACGATGTTCCGACCATCGTTATATCCGAGATCGCCCAGGGCCTGACGGAATGCCCCGACGTTAGGCTCCTTCGGGGACGCTGGTTCGGCCGGCACCAGGACACCGATGCGAGGCAGCTTCCCCGCTGGCTGCGCCCCGGCGACCAGCGGCGCAGCACGGACGCTGGCGGCCAGGGCGACTAGAAACGCTCGCCGGTCCATCACTCGATGACCTGATCCGCCCGCAGCAGGAGTGACTGCGGGATGGTCAACCCTAGCGCGCGGGCAGTCTTCAGGTTGACGACGAATTCGAACTTGGTTGGCTGCTCGACGGGGAGGTCTGCCGGCTTGGCTCCCTTGAGAATGCGGTCGACATACGAGGCAGCGCGCCTCGCAAGATGCTCGCGGTCGGCACCGTACGACATGAGCCCGCCGATCTCGACAAAGAATCTCGATGGAAAGATCGTCGGCAGCCTCTCCTTGGTAGCGAAAGCGATGACCTGGCGCACGCCCCCTGCGATGGCGCCAACCGGCACGACCCACAGCGCGCCGGGGCGTTCTTTCTGTACCCTTGCGAGGGCTTGCTCGACGTCGTCTGGGCGTTGGGCCTCGATCGGAGTGAGCGTCAGGCCCAGCTTTCGGGCCTCAGCCTCCATCTCTTGACCAGCGGCAGCGAGACCAGGGAAGGTCGGGTCTAACAAGATAGCGACCCGCCTCAGCTTGGGGAGAGCCTCCTTGAGCAGTTCGAGGTACTTCCCGCCAGTGACCGGTCCGACTGTCGTCCCCGTGACGTTGCCGCCCGGGTGGGCCAGGCTGGCGACGAGCCCCGCCTGCTCCGGATAGATACCCCGAAGCATGACGATGGGGATGGAGGCCGTCGCCTGCTGGGCCGCCAGGGTCTCCTGGTTGAGGAAGGTGATGATCATGTCGACTTTGAGGCGGACGAGTTCCGCAGCCAGCGCGGGGAGCCGATCGGATTGGCCCGCTGCGTACCGGGCTTCAAAGATGAGATTCTGACCCGGGATCCAGCCGAGATCCTTCAGCGCCCCGAGGAACGCAACCCTGCCAAGATCATCAAGGGAGTCGACCTCGACGCTAAGAATCCCGACGCGCGCGACCCTGCTGGATGGCTGCCCCTCGGCGGCGAGCGGTGCGGCGAGGAGGCCGCCCGCCAAGGTGCCGATGAACGTGCGCCGCTCCATCACTCAATCAGCTGATCCGCCCGTAACAGGAGCGACTGCGGGATTGTGAGCCCGAGCGCCTTGGCGGTTTTGAGGTTGATGACGAACTCGAACTTCGTGGGTTGCTCGATCGGAAGGTCGCCTGGCTTAGCGCCCTTGAAGATCTTGTCGACGTAGGTGGCGGCGCGGCGATACATCTCGAGACGGCTCACGCCATAGGCCATGAGGCCCCCGGCGTCCACGAAGTCCCTCGTCGAATAGATTGTGGGAAGCCGGTGCTTCGCGGCCAAGTCAACGATACGTGCGAGATTGCTCTGGGCCAGGAAGTCGAGACCGACGTTGACGGCATCCGCGCGCTGCTTGACCGCGGCGTCAAAGGCACGCCCAAGGTCCTCGGGCTTTCGGACATCGAGAAACTGAGGCTGGAACCCCAAGGATCGTGCCGCGACCTCTATCTGCTTCCGTTGAGTGACGAGTGTCGGGTTGCTCAGATTCAGGACCACAGCAATCCGCGCGAGACCAGGGATCGTCTCCTTGAGTAACCCCAATCGTTTACCGACTAGCTCAGCGTTGATGCTGCTCAGCCCCGTCACATTCCCGCCCGGGCGGGCAAGGCTGGAGACGAGTCCGGCGGCAACTGGATCGCCGCTCGTCGCCATGGCGATTGGGATCGTGCGCGTGGCGTTCTTCGCCGCCAGCGCCCCTGTCGTCCCCCTCGTCAGGATCAGGTCCACTTTCAGGCGAACCAGTTCGGCCGCCAGGTCAGGGAACCGCTCGGGCCGACCGTCGGCCGATCGGTACTCGATCGCATAGTTCTGCCGCTCGACGTATCCGAGTTCTCGCAGCGCTTGTTTGAATGCGTCGAGGTTGGCAGCGTTCAGCGCCGGGGACGTCGTCTCCAACATCCCGATGCGGTACACCTTGCCCGCCTGCTGCGTCTCGGCGGCGAGCGGCGCGACGAGGAGGCCGCCGCTCAAGGCGCTAAGGAACGCTCGGCGATTCATGGCCGCTCTCTCCCCAACTTCTTCAGCGCGGTTTCCAAGAGGGCCCGGATCTCTTCGTCTCGGCCGGCGGAGGCTCGCCGTTGATCCAGTTGTCGCACTCGCCACCGCTTCGCCCGGCAGCTCCCAGAGCACACGGTCTGCCAGCCCTTGAGGAGCCGTTCCCTGGCACACTGGGCAGCGCGAGCCTACCAGAGATGGCGGGGTCGCCGTACGTACGCCTTCTAGGCGGTCAGGCGGGGCTGTCGTGGGGTCTGACAAGGGGTCTCTCCTACAGGGAGGGGTGTCTGTTCGCCCCAGAGGTGGAGCACCCTTCTGGCCGCGAGAGGCCACCCAACGGGCAAGCGAGGCCATGGCGCGCTACCCTCGGCGGCCTGGTTGTCGGCACTTAGCCCTCCTCGTTGCCCCAGCGGCTCAGCGCCGCCAGCACAGGGGCCTCGACGCGGATGGTTCAACGTTTGCACTCTGAGTCTGAGACCTTCTGGAGGTGCCGTGGGAGTTCCTCGGTGGCGTGAACTCCGCGAAATGCCTGAATCAGGGTGGTGACCCCGGCGGGATTCGAACCCGCGTTTACGGTCCGCCACGCGCTTTCGTAGTCTGATCCACTAGTTGGGGAGTGTTGACTCAACATCTTGACCCCCGGGATTCAAATTCGGGCCGGGATTCTAGTCCCTGGTCGGCTCCCGCTATGTCATGACACCGACTAACTCTCATCACCCGAGACTCTGGCGGGACATACCGTGGGAATATGGGACTTGGACAGGATTGGTCGTGCAGGATGGGTGCTTGTGTAAGCGATGAGCATGGACGGTAACAGCTTCACCGCGCTTGCTCTCGCTCCAACCGTCATCTATTCTCGGCCTCACTCGATGCTCGCCTGCGCACCTCGCACTGCCCCACCCGTCTCATGCTCGGCATCGGGCTGATCGGTCTGGGGAAGCATGGGTCTCGTTACGTCCGCCACATCGTAGAGGACCTGACGGACGCAGCCCTCGTCGCCGTCTGCCGGCGGAACCGCCCCGAAGGGGAGAAGCTCGCCGCAGCGTATCGCTGCACGTTTCACGATGACTACCGTGATCTCGTAGCCAACCCGGGCGTGGACGCCGTGGTCGTGGCGGTCCCGCCGATACTCCACCCCGCCATCGTGGAGGCGGCATGCCGGGCGGGCAAGCCCCTGCTCATCGAGAAGCCGCTGGCGACGAGCTTGCCTGCCGCGCAGCGCATCGCGAGCTTGGTGTCCGCCAGCAGGGTGCGCGCGATGGTTGCCCACACGCTCCGCTTCAACCGCACGGTCCAGACCGTCCAGGCGCACGTGCCCGAGATTGGGCCCCTGCACGCCCTCTACCTGAGCCAGCGATTCGAACCCTCCCCCCTGGACTGGCTCGACCGACGCGCGGAGAGCGGCGGCGGCATTGTGCTCCATACCGGCGTCCACAGCTTCGACCTGCTCCGCTTCCTCACGGGATGCGAGGTCACCCGGGTCTGGTGCCGGACGGCGCAGATCATCACGCGCGAAACGGAGGATAGCTTCGCCATGGCGTGCCAGCTGAGTAACCCGTCACTCCTGGCCACCATCGCGGGCTCGCGAGCAATGGGTGGCCGCGTCGGCCTGCTCGAGCTGGCCGGCGCCCGGGGCCACCTGTTAGCGGATCACGTGCATGGCTTCGTCCACCTCGTACGCGGCCCTGAGCGCCTCACGCTCCCCGTCCCCCCACCAGTGCCCACCGTGCGAGAGACCCTGGGCACCTTCGTCCGTGCCCTGCGTGAGGGCACCCCGTTTCCCATCATCATCGAGGACGGGCTGCGGGCGGTTGCCATCGTCGATGCCGCCTACCGCTCAGCTGAGCGCGGCGGCGAGGGAGCGGCGGTCGCCGGATTCTCTGGCGCGTCCTGATCGTTCCGAAATCGAGAAGCCTTCGAGAAACGGCATACACTCCCGCTCTTGTCCCGTTTGTGGATGGTTGCGGGGGCCCGCAACCACCGAAATCGACTCGCCTCACCTTCGTGGTGGAGGTCGTCTGACCGGCGACCTGCCCGATCCTGTCCAGTCATCAGCCCCGGGCGGCGATGCCGGGATCCGAACAACGGCACCCTCCTGCAGGGTATCGGGTGGCGTGACCAGCAGACGATCCCGCTCGCTCAAGCCCCCGACGACCTCGACCGTCGTACCGAAGTCGCGGCCGAGTTGGACCACTGAGAAGCGAACCTTGCCATCGGCCCCTACGGTGGCGACCCGCGGCGGGCCCGACCGGATAATCAGAGCGTTCGACGGAATCACCAGCGGCGGGGCCGTCCGAATCAGCTGAAATCTCACGTCCGTGTACATCCCCGGCCGCAGCACCTCTCCCTCGTTCTGGATGCGAACCTCCGTGAGCAGGGTCCGCGAGGTGGGATCGAGCGCCCCCGCGGTGCTCACGACCTTTCCCGGAAACACGCGCTGCGGAAACTCACGAACCATCAGCTCGGCGGTGAGGCCGGGCTTGAGGTCCGTCACGAACGTCTGGGGACACTGACGAA
>Ga0207684_10002769_pt1 | contig 17458 bp, 14 predicted proteins | sample KBSK5501metaG_FD_184342 | JGI IMG/M metagenome (GOLD analysis project Ga0207684, IMG submission 184342) | Corn, switchgrass and miscanthus rhizosphere microbial communities from Kellogg Biological Station, Michigan, USA - KBS K5-50-1 metaG... | ecosystem: Host-associated > Plants > Roots >...
CTCAGCTGAGCGGAGCGGAGCGGAGCGGAGCGGCAGCACACCATGCCGAGGATCAACCCCAGCCTCGCCCACCAGCTCCCCAACCCTATGTTCCGCCTCGCCGCGCTGGTCCACGGGCGCGCGGACATCGTGCACCTCGAGTTCGGCGAGCCAGACTTCCCAACGCCGGACCATATCGTGCGCGCGGCCGAAGACTCGCTTGCCAACGAGCGCCAGGGCTATGGGCCGGGCAACGGCATACCCGCGCTGCGCACGGCGATTGCCGCACGGGTCGCGCGCGTGAATCACTTCGCGCCGGCGGCTGAACAGGTGATTGTGACGGCTGGCGGCACTGGCGCCCTGTTCGCCGCACTGCTGTGTACCTGTGTGCCGGGCGACGAGGTACTGGTGCCCGATCCGGCCTGGGCAGGCTACGACGGTATGCTGGCCGCAGTAGGCGCCCGCACGGTCCGCTTCCCTCTGGTGGCGGAGACAGGCTGGCAGCCCGATCTCGACGCGCTTGAGGCCGCCATCACGCCGCGCGCCCGCGTGCTGCTCATCAATTCGCCCTCGAACCCGTGCGGCGCGGTCTATCCGCGCGAGACGATGGAACGGCTCGTAGACGTCGCCCGGCGCCACGACCTCTGGCTGCTCTCAGACGAGTGCTACGATGAGATCGTCTTCGAAGGCGAGCATGTCAGCCCGGCAACGCTGGACGAGACGGGTCGCGTCATCACCGTTGGCACCTGCTCGAAGGCGTACGCGATGACAGGGTGGCGCGTTGGCTGGGCCGCATCGCCCGCCGCACTCGTCGCGCCGATGACCATCGCCGTCTCGGCGCAGGTAAACAACCTCCCGCTGTTCATCCAGCGGGCTGCCGAGGCTGCGCTGACCGGCCCGCAAGCGTGCGTTTCAGCTATGGCCGCCGCCTATCGCGAGCGACGCGATCTCGCAGTGGCGCTGCTCCGGCAGCGGGGCATGCGGGAAGATGCTCCCGCCGGCGCGTTTTATCTGCTCATCCGCGTGGGCCGGGCAGAAGACGGCTTCGACGGCGTGGCATTCGCGGAAGCGCTGATTCGTGAGCGCGGCATCGCGGTCGCGCCCGGCGCGGCGTTCGGCCAGCGCACGTCTGGTCACGTGCGGGTGTCGCTGGCGAGCAGCCCAGAGTCGTTGCGGCTCGGTATCGAGGGCCTGCTGGACTTTGCCGGCCTCTAAGGCAACGTCTCGTGCAGCATTGCGTCCACCGCCAGGGTGGAGTCCGCGAGAAAGGTGTGATAATCCGGCGCGATGCGCTCGTGCGCGCGCTCGATCAACCTAGCGATGGCTGCTCTATCGGGCGATGACTCGGGATGCTTGTGGCGTACCTGCGCGGCGTAGACCGCCGCGAGCGTCTCTACGTGGGCGGGACGAAACGCGACCACATCTGGGAAGCGGCGCATCGCGTGCGCCAGCGCCGCGGCCGGCACGCCAAATACCTGCGCCAGCGCCGCGGCGACGTGCTCGGCCAGGGCAGTGTCTGCGCAGGCCGCCGCCAGGTGGTCGCCACACGCGGGCCGCTCCGCAAAAAGCGTGAGCTCGAAGGCCATCTCCACCAGATTGTGTGCCTTCCACCAGCCCTGGTCCTCCGCCAGGCCACAGGCAGCCGCCGCTGCCGAGGCCAGTGGCTGCCCACGCTGGAAGGCATAGCCTCGCACCTCCAGAGGAGCGCGGTACTGCTCGTCGCTGTACCAGTCGAAGCCGCGTGGTTCGCTGCCATGTGTGAGCACCCCGACGACGAACTCGTGAAAGGCGCCGTCCGCGGGGTGAGCCATGGCGTGCCGCGCGAGCGTCATGCCGCTACGATGCGATTGAGGGTGGGTGAGTGGACCCTCGAACAGCATGTCTGGCCAGACGCAGCCCAGGTAGTGCGCCGGCCGCGGCTCGGCGACGAGTCGCTCCACCAGCCAGGCGTGCGCGATGGGGAACATGACGCGTCTCCCGCTAGAGGTTGGGCGACGGGTGCGACCAGGGGACCGTCGGCGGGGCGGGCGGGATGCTTTCCTGCGCGAAGCCCCAGTCCAACAGATTATGCATGTCCACAATGCGAATCTGCCACGATGGCTCGCCCAGCACGACACCCACGATGAGGTGGCCGTGGCGGATCGCGGCGAACGCCTGGCAGTAGCCCGCGTCGCCGGTGAAGCCGGGCTTGACCCCGATGGCGCCGGGGTAGGGTGCACGCGCGCCGGACAGCAGGTCGTCGCCAGTTTCCAGCTCGTACGCGGCGTGCGTGGCGGTCTTCGGAATGCTGTAATGGACGGTCGAGGTGATCTTGACGAGCTCAGGATTCTTCATGGCGACGCCCGCCAGCACCGCCAAGTCGCGGGCGGAGGTGTAGTGGTTTGGCGCGCCCAGCCCGTGGGGATTCATGAAGTGGGTATGGGCGAGGCCAAGCTGCGCGGCGCGCTGATTCATCAAGGCGACAAAGTCCGTCACGTTTCCGCTGATGCCGTCCGCGATGGCGATGGCGGCATCATTGCCGGACGGCAGCACCAGGCCGTACAGCAGGTCGCGCAGGGTCAGCTTTTCCCCCGTGCCCAGGCCCATATAGCTGCTGTCCGCGCGCACCAGCGCATGCGCGTCAGCCCCAACGGTAATGACCTGATCGAGCGAGCCATGCTCGACCGCCAGCAGCGCCGTCATGATCTTCGTGCAGCTCGCCATCGGCAGCTCGTCATTGGCGTGGTAGTTGAAGTAGGCGAAGCCAAGGTCGGCGTCGAAGACATAGGCCGAGCGCGCCGTCACACTGGGCGGTTGCCCGACGCTGAAGCCAACCGCGCCGCCGTACATGATGGGGTGGTTCGGGTGGGCAGCACCTGCCGGCCCCAGCGACGCCAGCCGCGTCAGGCTGCCGAGCAGGAGTGCAAATGACAGCGTCAGAAAGAGCGCCCATGAGATTGTGCGCGTCAGCCAATGCTCGATCTTACGCGGTTGCCGGAACAGCATGCAGACCCTCGCCCTCAACCAGGACTCCAGTATCGACCTCATCCTTTGCCGCGTTCTCAGTCTAGTTCGCACGCGCCACGGCGTCAACCTACTGCCCAAGGTGTCTCATGCGCCAGCACCCCCGCGCTACCCTCACAAGCGAATCAGCGGGAAGGCAGCGTGAGAGGCACGCGAACGGGCGGGCGAGGGGGTGGAGTGGGATGAATCGGGGAAGAGCGGGGTGCCAAGGGGCGGAATCGAACCGCCGACACCGGCATTTTCAGTGCCGTGCTCTACCGACTGAGCTACCTTGGCGAGGGCCGGCCACGGGCCAGCGCAGCAAAGTGTATCATTCGCCGCGCGGGCCTGTCAACTTGCGCACAGCAATCATGCGTCGTGGTCAGGCAGAAGGAGCACGAAGCTTGTGCCTGCTGCCGCCTGGTCGCCGTCACGTGGGCCAAGCGCGGGACCTGCGCGCGTTTTCGCGCTCAGCTCCTCGATCGCGATTGCCAGCAGCGTCACGGCGCGCAGGTCGCCGTCGCGCGCCAGGGCATACTCACGACCAGCCGCTCTGCCGGGGAAATAGCGGCGCGTCATGGCCTCAAACGCCAGGCGCTTTTCGTTTAGGTCGGTGACTTCCACCGCCTCACCAAAGATGACGACGCTCCGATAGTTCACCGAGTGGCTCTTGGCGTCACGCGAGGCGACCAGTCCATCCAGCAGCGTGACCTCGGCGCAGACCGGCGTTCCCGGCCGCAGCGTGCGGAGGGAGCGGAGGGTGCGGCTGGCCGGCGCGCCGTGAATATAGAGCTTGCCCGCGTCGTAGTGGTAGGTGAACGGCAGGACGTACGGCTGCCCCGCCGCGACGAACGCCACATGCGCCACCCGCCCGGCGCGCAGGAACTCCTCTGCCAGCTCCGGCGCGGAACGCTCGGGATGCCGGCGAATGCGAGTCCGTGCGGAGGCGCCTGCTCCTGGGCCAAGCTTCTCGTTTGCCATAAAGTCTGCTCCTCGATTGCGCCACACCTCATCGGGTGGTATGGTACCTGGGTGGAATGGATCAATGCAAGTGCCAACATCGAAGCGGTTGGATAGGCCAATGGTATCCGAGCATCCAGTGGACCTGTTGGTGGCGCTTGACCGCTCAGATGCCGCCGCGGAAGGACTGACGCGCCAGCTCTATGCGCAGCTGCGCGACGCCATCCTGACGGGGCGTCTGCGGGCCGGCGAGCGGCTGCCGCCGACGCGCGAGCTGGCCCACGAGCTGAGCGTGGCCCGGCTGACGGTCGCGACGGCCTACGATTGGCTGCGCGCAGAAGGATTCGTGTTCGGCCGCGTGGGCGCAGGCACGTTTGTGGCGTCGGCGTTTGGCGAGGCCAGGCCCGCGCTGCGGGACGGCGCTCCTGAGCACGAATCGGTCGCCGCGCGCGAGAAGCCCGAGAGCCACGGCCTCGACCAGGCTCCCCAGCCGCCGCGGGTGCCGCTGACCGCATGGGCGCGACGAATCGCCACCATTCCGATGACGGGCGCAGGCACCATCGAGGAAACTCCGTTCGATTTTCGGCCCGGGGCCGGCGCGGCCGACGCCTTTCCCTGGGCGCGCTGGCGGCGCGTCGTCGGCTGGCAGGATCCCGCCGATCGCCAGGCTGAGCGGCGCGCGCAGGCGCGCGAGAGTGCCGCTCGCTCCGGCCAGTGGGATACGTTGTTGGGTCCGCTCGAAACGCGCGAGGCCATCGCGTCCTGGTTGCGCCGGTCGCGCGCTGTGCGCTGTGAGCCGGAGCAGGTCTTGATCGCGGGCAGCGTGCAGCAGATGCTCGCGCTGCTGGCGCGCCTGCTCGTCGAGCCCGGCCAGCGACTCATCGTCGAGGATCCAAGCTACGTCGGCTTCCACGCGGCGTTTCTGGCCGAGGGCGCCGTGCTGCACGGGATTCCTGTGGATGCCGCGGGCCTGCGGGTGGACCGGCTGCCGGAGCCAACCGCAACAGAAGAGGTGCCCGCCGCGCATCTAGCGGTCGTCACGCCGTCGCACCAGTATCCGACGGGGGTGACGCTGACCATGGAGCGTCGCCTCGCCTTACTGGAGTGGGCGCGGCACGCGGGTGTCGTCGTCGTCGAGGACGACTATGACGGCGATCTGCGATTGGAGGGGCAGCCACTCGAAGCGCTGCGCGGCCTGGACGAGCGCGACGAGGTCATCTACCTGGGCACGTTCGCCAAGGCGCTCTATCCCGCCATGCGCCTGGGGTATGGGGTGTTGCCGCGCTGGCTGGTGGAGCCGGTGGCGCGGGCACGCGCCGCCAGCGATCGTCATCCCACCTGGCGCGATGCGCTTGCGATCGCCCGCTTCATCGAGGCCGGTGAGCTGGAGCGCCACCTGGCGCGAGTGCGCCGCATCTACCGTGCGAGACGCGACGCGCTCACTGAGGTGTTGCGGGCAGAGCTTGGAGATATCGTGCGCATCGGACCGGCGGAGGCCGGCATTCACCTGCTGGCGGGCTTGCCAGCTGGTACCGACGATGTTGCCCTGGCCGAGGAGGCGCGTCTCGCCGGGATCGCCGTGCCGCCACTCAGCCCGCACTATGCCACCGCGCCGCAGCAAGGCCTGCTCCTGGGGTTCGGCGCTATGCCTGAGGAGCGGCTTGCCGAGGGCGCGCGCCGGCTGGCGCCACTCGTACGCGCCCGCGTCCAGCGGGCGCCGCCCACCGTCTAATGCTCGTGCGGGAAGATCAGCTCGCCCGCCATGATTGGCAGCGCGAGGGTATTTTCGGCTGGCGGTAGAACACAACTATACGCGATGTTGTACGCGCACCAGGGGTTGTAGGCCGAGTTAAAGTCCACCACGACCTTATGCGGTTCATCCGGCGAGCCCGGGTCCTCGACCTCGATATAGCGCCCAGCGCCATACGCCTCGCCGCCAGAGGTCGTGTCGCGGAAGGGCACGAACAGCTCCTCGGCGGTCGGATCAGTCGCGTCCTTGAACGCGAGCAGCCGGGCGTCTTGTCCGATCAGCGTAAAGCGCAGCTCGCCGAAGCGCAGCTGGGGCCGGATGTCGCCTTGCGTCGTGCCGAGCATGACGACCTCGGGGGCGTCGAACGGCACCAGATCCGCCTCAACACGGTATGCCAGGTCGGGCGGGTAGTAGCGCAGGCCAGCGAAAGCGTCCCCTTGCAGATCGTCTGGCATAGGAGACTCTGGGGCGGTCGCGAAGAACTCATCCTTCAGCCTGCGCACGCGGCTCAATTGGAAAATATACTGCTCTGGGGTCAACCCATCGAGCGGGTGCATCGCTTGTTCCTTCCCACATGGCGGCGCCTCAGGGCGCATAGTGAGATGATACGCGTGCCACGCACGCGCCTGCCACTAGGCGTGGCGCCTCGCATGGGGAAGGAGATCCGTGAATCTCGCCAAGCGTCGCCTGGTCCAGACATGCAGCAGAAAGTCGCCCCAGCTGAGAAACCCGGCGGTGGCGAAACCGTGGGCGATCGTGGTGGAGAGCAAGGCGTGGCGGTCGCGCGGTCGAGCGAGTGTGAGCGCGCCGAAGAGACCACCCGCTGCGGTGACGCCGGCAATCGAGGGCCAGCTCCAGCGCCCCAAACGATGGAAGAGGCCAAATCCGAGGGTTGTCAGCGCCCAGCCGAGCGGCCCAGCGGCACGCTTCATCGCGGGCACGCGCGTGAGTCCACCGATGACCAACGGCTGCACCGTGCCGCGCCAGAACAGCTCTTCCGCGGGGGCGTTGATCGCAAAGTAATAGGTGGTTTGGAGCGACTGATCGGCGGGCGTGGGCAAGCGATAGCTCGGCGCGACCCAGCCCCGAAAAATCGCGGACACGAGTGCCAGAGGGATTCCCCAGGCGAGGCCGCGCGCCACATCGCGCCGCACGCCGGACAGTTCGCCGGTGCTGATGCCGCGCCGTCGAAGTGAGCGAGCATAAAGGCCGGACGCAGCCGCGAACGGCACGATGCGCACGAGGATGTCCTTCCACATCCACTGCCACGAGTCGCGCGTGGTATTGCGGGGCGTCAGAGAAGCGGAGCGCGTGCCGGCGTCAGAGCGAGACGAGGGAGGCGCGGTTTCGACCGGGGCCGGCGAGGCCGGCTGAGGTTCATGCGGTGCCGTCAAAGCGCGCTCCTTCATGGTCATGGTCTGGGGCCGAGGGCTACGGGGCCGGTCGACTGGGGGCCTTGTGCGGGATGCCCGAGAATGGTACGCAGCATTGTACCGCACCTCAGCCAGGGGTGCAATCAGTCGTCTGCTGCGTCGCGCTGCGACAAACCGTTGACCGACAGAGTACAATAGCGCGGAAGGTTCGCTTGCCGCTGCAAGGTAGTTGTGGCCCGTGCGGTCTCCTACGCAGGAGGCATAGAACGTTCTCTTGGGGGTTGCGCGCATGCTTTGTCCGCACTGTGGACACTTCAACGACGGCGCCGCATACTTGTGCGCCAACTGCAACGCGCCATTGCCACAGATGCCGGAGCAGCCCGCTCCTGCGTGGCCCAATTTTCCTACTGTGTCCGACGAGGTAGTCGACGCCAGAGGCAATCCCGTAGTCAGCGCGGGCCTCGCTCCTTACGATCAGCCGGCGGCTCGTAGCGAGCAACAGGTGGAGCTGCCGCCGTGGCTGTCGCCGTGGAGCGAGCCAGACCTGCGCGGACGCATCCCGGCTCAGCGTCCGGAGGCGGCAGTGGACCCGCTGTTGTCGGGCGGCGTGGGGCCACGTGGCTACAGTGCGCCACAGATGCAGCCGGCGGAGCCGCCGTCGGGCCCACTCGATGGCGGCTATTTCGCGTCAGCGTTCAGCTCCGGTCCGTTTGGCGCGCCACAGATTGGCAACGGCGGATACCAGGGAGCCGCGCCGTATGCGGGCGGTCCAGCCGTCGGCGGCGCCCTGGTGCCGTTCAGGCCGCAGAACCTGGCGCCGGCGGAACCGTTCTATCCGCCCAGTGCAGGTGAGGAATGGCGATACTTTAATGGTGGCCCGGACGACGCGCTCGGCCCCGGCACGCTATTGAAGGGCGGGCGTTACCGCCTGCTGCAACGCTTCCTCAGCCAGCTAACGCTCCAGCCGCAGGGCAATGAGCCCCCGTTGATGGTCGCCAGCGATACTGAGTTCGCCGGTGGACGTGTGCTCGTGCAAGAGCTGCGGCTGAACGAAGTGCGCCCGGAAGATAGCGACAACGTGCGGCGCCTGATCGCCCAGCGGCTGGAAGGGCTCGGCAGATCTCAAGGCGTCGTGAAGCTGGTAGACCAGTTCAGCGAGCACCGGCGCCACTTTCTCATCTTCGAGCTGCCTTCCGGTGAGTCGCTGTTAGACCGCATTCAGCGCGCTCGCGGCGGCCTGGAGGAGACGGCGGCGATCCATTTCGCATTGCAGATCTTGGAGGTGCTGGCCGGCTTCGAGCGCCAGCGGCCGGTGGGCGTTCACGGCGATCTCAGTCCGGCGCACGTCATTCTGCGCCCCAGCGGTCAGGTGACGCTGGTCGGTTTGTCGCCAACGCTGCTCATACAGCCAGATGGGCATGTCGAGCATGGTCCGGCGGGCGGAATACCCGGCTACTGTGCGCCAGAGCAGTCGCGAGGGCAGGCGACGCCGCGCGCGGACCTCTACGCCGTATGCGCCATCCTGCACCACGCCGTCACCGGCATGGCGCCCGCTCCGCGGCCTAATTCGATGCATCCGCCCGCGCGGCGGCTGAATCCCAATGTCTCGCTCGAGCTCGAAGAGGTCATCGGCAATGGCATGCGCCCGTCGCCGTCGCAGCGCTACCAAAACGTCGACGAGCTTCGTCTGGCGCTGGAGCCGCTGGCCAGTGGGCGTCGCCTCACCCACGTACCTGACGATCTGCGTGGCGATGGGCAGCCCGCGCTGGTGCCCGTGCGCGACGCCAGGGGACGCCTCGTGTTGCCCCGCGGCCGTCTGAGCCAGAATCCGCTGTTTATCATCGCGATACTGCTCCTGACGATTGTGCTGGTGGGCGGTGGCCTGCTCTACACGCTTTCGCCCCACGCGGGCGGGCTTGCAGGTGGACCGACGCCTACGCCGAATGACTTCGCCGCCCTCTACCAAAGCAAGGGTATCGGTTTGAGCGGGGGCGAATTCGTGTTCGATCGGCGACCACTTAGCAACGACCTCAAGCAACAGGGCACCCGTTTACTGGCCGCAGGCGATGTCCGCGGCGCACTCTCAGCGTTCCAGAGCGCGGTATCGGCGGACCAGTCCGACGCGGAAGCGGCAATCTACGCCGCGGACACGCAGATCTTGCTGGATAAGAACCCCTATGTCGCCGTGGTGGCAGCGGTCGCGTTTGGCAACGATGACGCGCAGGCGGCGGCCAGGTCTGAGCTGCAAGGCGTCTTTCTGGCGCAGCAGCATGTCAATTCACTGGGGCTCTTGCCAGAAAATCTGCACGTGCGGGTGCTGATCTTGAACTCGGGCCTGGATCCAGCTGACGCGACCACAGCCTCGAACGTCCTGCTGCGGCAGATCAATGCCGGCAACGCGCAACATCTGGTAGGGATCATCGGGTGGCCAGAATCGGCGCAGACAAGAGCGGCCATCTCCGCGCTGGCGCCATCGGGCCTGGCGATCGTCTCGCCGACCTCAACAGAAGACGGCATGGGCGGCAATGGGCGCTTTTTCGAGATGGTGCCGTCGAACTCCGACCAGGCCGCAGTGCTCGCGGAATATGTGATCAATCAGCTCACGCCGCAACGTGTGCTCGTCGCCAGCGATCCTGAAGATCCCGCCAGCGTCGCGGCCGCTCGAGCGTTTACGGATCACTTCAAGCAAGATGCCACCGCGGGGCAAACGGTGGAGCACGCGAGCTTCAATGCGCACCAGACTGCCTCCTTCGACACTGTCGCGCACGCGGCCGCCACGCAGGGCGCCCCCCTCATCTTCCTGGCTGGCGGCGACCAGGCAGCGGTGGCACTGGCGCAGGCGGTACGCCGAGTCAACACCGCGAGTGGCACGTCGATGCATATCCTGGTGGGCAGCAGTGCGTACACCCCGGCGCTCTTTGGCGTCGGCACGGACCCGACGGCGCAGGCTGCCCGCTCCGACCCAGATGCCCTAAGCACCCTGTATCTGACCTCGCTGGCCAATGGCGGCATGCGCGCCAAATTGGGGCTGCCCACGCTGACACAGCCGGCATTCGCGGACGAGTACGCGGCGCAGTTCGGGCCGTCGGCGCAGGCGCAGGGGCTGGATAGCCCGGATCCTACCGCGATCCTGTCGTATGACGCGGCGCGAGTGTTGTTGGCGGCGGACAATAGCGGGACAGGCCTCATCGGCGGCGTCTTGCGTCTCGCCTCGCCGACCCAGGTGCGCGACCGGCTGCGGCAGTTCGATGCCAGTCATCCGTTCATGGGGGCGGGCGGCGCGATCACGTTTACCATCACTGGCACCCAGCCCTTGAAGGCGCTGGCGATCGTTACACTGACCCCAGTGTCGCAGCCCGCCGACACTGCACCTATCGCGCATACGAGCATGTTCGCCGTCGCAGGCGGCCAGAGCCTCTACTGCGCCCCGGCGACCTGTGTCCCGCAGTGACGCGCGGACCTTACCGGCGCGGCTTGGCGCCGACGTGTACGGCGACGACGCCACCGAATAGGCGGTAGTAGCGCACCTCGCGCCAGCCGGCGGACTCCATGATGTGCTTGAGCGTGGGAGCATCTGGGAAGGCTGAGGCGGAGGTCGGCAAGTAGGTGTACGCGTCGGCAGAGCGGCCGACGAGGCTCCCGAGCAGTGGCACCAGGCGGCCAAAGTAGAGGCGAAAACCGGCAGCAATGAGGGCATTGCGCGGGTGGCTAATCTCCAGACAGGCTACTTTGCCACCAGGCCGCACGACACGCAGCATCTCGGCGAACCCCTGCTGCAAATTGGTCAGATTGCGCACGACGAAGGCCGAGCAGCAGGCATCGAAGGTGTCGGCGGCAAAAGCCAGACCCTCGCCGTCGCCCTGTTGGATCTCGACACGGTCTGCCAGTCCAAGCCGGCGCACCTTCTCGCGGCCAATCTGCAGCATCTCCGGCGTGAAGTCGATGGCAACCACGCGCGCGTCGGGCGCGCTCGCCCGCGCGACGGCGATGGCGAGGTCACCTGTCCCGGTGCCGATGTCCAGCGCGACCTGACCCGGCACGAGCGCGATTTGCCGCGCGGTGAATGCGCGCCAGCGGCGATCCAAACCTAGCGTCATCAGCCGGTTCATGAGGTCGTACACCCGCGCGATACGACCGAACATGCCACGGACGTAGGCTGGCTTCCCGCCGGCGACGGCGAACCGCTCGCGCAGCTTCGAGGCAGGGGCGGGCGGGCGGGCGGACATGCGCGGTCTCACTTTGCTGTACGTTGGCTAGCGGCTGCGGGCGACCACGAACTCGACGAGTTGTTCGAGCACGTCGCGCTCGGGAGACGAAGCGAACTCCGAGAGTGTGGCACGGGCGCGCGCCGCGTAGTGACGGGCGAGGTCCAGCGCCTCGCTGATAGCCGGCCCCGCGCGCACCCAGCGCACGACGTCATCCACCGCGCTCTCGGGGGAATCAGTCCGTTCCAGCACGCCGCGGACCTGCTCGATTTGCCCGTTGTGCTCGCCCTGGAGCGCATAGATGAGTGGCAGGGTAACGAGTCCCTGGCGCAGATCGTTGCCGGTTGGCTTGCCGATGGTCGCCTCGCTACCGGCGTAGTCCAGCACGTCGTCGATGATCTGGAAGGCGACGCCGAGATTCTGGCCGTACTGCTGCATAAGCGCGATTTGCGCATCGCTGCCGCCACAGACGATGGCGCCGCCCTTGCAGCACGCTGCCATGAGGCAGGCGGTCTTGCGGCTGATGCGCTCCAGATAGTCGTCGATAGAGAGTTCCAGCCGGCGAGTGGAAAGCAGCTCGATGATCGTGCCTTCACAGATGCGCGCGACGGTGTCTGCGAACAGCCGGTCTACTCGGAAGTCTTCGACCTCGGCGACGATCCCAGACGTTTTGGCGAACAAATAATCGCCCAATAGAATGGCGACGGCGTCACCATGCTCGGCGTTGACTGTGGGTATACCGCGTCGCGTGGTGGCTTTGTCGACGATATCGTCGTGGACGAGTGTGGCAAGATGCACCATTTCGAGCGAGAGACTCAGCGGGAGCAGCTTATCGAAGCGATAGTCGATGAGCTTGCCGGAGAGGAGCGTGAGCGCAGTGCGCAGCCGCTTGCCCGGAGAGCTAAGGACATGCGCTACGGCGGAGTTCAAAAGGAAGAGGTCAGATGCGGTGCGCTCCTGAAAGGCGCGATCAACGAGGACGAGGTCCGCTTCGATGCCGGCGAAGAGCCGATTCAACGTGGCCGTGTCGCTCATGTCGCCCCCTGTCCGCTCGTTGGCGCGCCACCTGTACGTTCCGTTGGCTCGCTGTCCATTGCAGATTATACAGTGGCGCGTCCAAGAGGACTCGTAGTGCACGCGGCGCGTTTGGCTTGGGCGACTCAGACGGCGTCCGAGGTGTCGATCATGGTGAGGTCTTCTTGCAGGAATAGATTCTCGAAGGGCAGCTCTTCCACGATATCGAGCGCTTCGCGATACTCACGCCACGTGAGCCGACGGCTGAGCTCAGCATCGTTGTGCGCCTTGTATGCCGGGAAATACTGGTCCATCACGCTGACGCCGACATCAGCGCCAAGCTCGCGCGCCATCCACTGCAACACCTCGCGCGTGCCAGCGTGGCCATGCGGCATCACAAGGTGGCGCACGATCAGCCCGCGGGTGGCGATGCCCTCGTCGTCCACTACCAGGCCGCCGACCTGGCGATACATCTCCTTGAGCGCGGCGCGATTGAACTCCACGTAGTGCGGCATTTTTGAGGTGCGCAGAGCCTCGACATCGCTCGCATATTTGGCGTCCGGCAGGTAGATGTCTACCACGCCGTCGAGCAGCTTGAGCACGTGGATGTGCTCATAGCCGGCGCAGTTATACACGAGTGGGATGCGCAGCCCTTTGTCCGCCGCGAGAACCAGCGCTTTGAGGATCTGGGGCACATAGTGCGTCGGCGTCACCAAGTCTATGTTGTGCGCTCCCTTGCGCTGCAGCTGCAGCATCATCTCGGCCAGCCGCTCTGGCGCGACACGAATGCCGTGGCCAAGCTGGCTCAGCCAGAAATTCTGACAGTAGGTGCAGCGCGCCTGACAGCCACCAAAGAAAATCGTGCCGGCGCCTCGTGTGCCGGTGATTGGCGGCTCTTCGCGCCAGTGCAGATTCCACGAGCCGATGATGACGTCGGCACCGGCACGGCACGCGCCCGTTTTGCCGGCCAGCCGGTCCACCGGGCAATTCTGCGGGCAGACGGTGCAGCCGCGCAGCAGCTCCCATGCGGCCTCGGCCCGCCGCGCCAGCTCGCCTGTGGCGTGCAGTGCCAGATAGCTCGGGTCGTGTGCGGCCATCGCTGCCTTCACCGCTACCTTCTAGGCGTAAGGCGAGTGCTCGGTGAGCTCGCCAACTGCCTGCATAACCAATAGGATGCTGCGATCGAGCACCTTGCGCAGGGACCATCGCTCGCCATCGTGCTCCAGGATGCGGGCGCGCTCGACATCCGACGCGGCGCGCAGGCGTGCCAGGCTCGCCTGCCAGACCTGGCGCAGCCGGCTGAGCGGCGTGCCAGGGAGATGGTCCACGAGAGACACCCGCGGCTGCTCCTCCAGGCGCGAGATGAGCCAGACCTGACCCTAAGCCACCTGCTGGACTACAGCGCGAGCGGCGCGAGCGGCGCGCCCGTCTGGTCCGAAGACGGCAGCACTCTCCCACGCGTGAGCCGACGCGTACAGATCCGTATAGGCCCAGTCGAGCAACGCGAGATACCAGTCGAGGTCTTCGTTGGTGACGGGCAAGGCGGCAGCGCTGAAGAACGCCCCGCCCCGTTGGCCCGGTGCTCCAAGCCGCACGACCTCTCTGGTGACGACCGTCGCGTCTCCCAGGACGTGAGGGGTGTATTCATCGTGGCGGCGGAGCCAGGCATAGTGGGGGGCAATTTGGGACGCGACGCGGACGAGCGCCTCCGCCTCGGTCGCGCCGGCGGCGGAGCAACCGGGAAGGTCGAGCACGTGCGCGAGGGCCGATCCATCCTCGCGGATTTCTACGAACGCCTCGTAGACCGTCTTCTCGCTCATGTGCTCATCCCCCGTGCGCCGGCGACCACACTATTCTAATAGCGAGCGGCGCAGCTCGACGATCTGGTCGCGCAGTACCGCCGCCCGCTCGAACTCCAGCTCTCTCGAGGCGCGCTTCATCTGCGCCTCCAGGTCTTTGATCATGCGCGTGGCCTGCTCGCGCGGCAGCGCCATGATCGAGACACCATCCCCCGGCGCTGCCGCTGGCGCCGCTTCGCCGCCTTGCAGGCGGTACGCCAGGGCCCGCACCTCTTTCTTGATGCCAACCGGCGTGATGTCATGCTCTTCGTTGAAGCGCGTCTGCACGCGCCGGCGCCGGTTGGTCTCGTCGATCGCACGCTTCATCGAATCCGTCATCTTGTCGGCGTACATGATGACCGACCCCTCGATGTGGCGCGCCGCGCGGCCAACCGTCTGAATCAGTGAGCTCTGCGAGCGCAGGTACCCTTCTTTGTCGGCGTCCAGGATGGCGACCAGCGACACCTCCGGCAGGTCCAGCCCTTCGCGCAAGAGGTTGATGCCCACGACGACGTCGTAGACGCCCAGCCGCAGGTCACGCAGGATCTCGGTGCGCTCGAGCGTCTCGATCTCCGAATGGAGATAGTGGACTTTAATGCCCATCTCCTGCAAATAGTCCGCGAGGTCTTCGGCCATTTTCTTGGTGAGCGTCGTCACCAGCACGCGCTGGTGCTTCTCGACACGCGTGCGAATCTCCGCCAGCAGGTCGTCTATCTGTCCCTCGGTTGGCCGCACGCTGATCTCCGGATCGAGCACGCCAGTGGGCCGAATGAGCTGCTCCACCATGACGCTGCTGTGCTCGTACTCGAAAGGGCCGGGCGTCGCGGAGACGAAGATGGCCTGATGGATGTGCTGTTGGAACTCCTGGAACGTGAGCGGACGGTTGTCCAGTGCGGATGGCAGGCGGAAGCCAAAGTCCACGAGCACCTGTTTGCGCGCGCGGTCGCCGTTGAACATCCCGCGCACCTGCGGCATCGCCACGTGCGACTCATCCACCACCAGCAGAAAGTCCGGCGGCATGTAATCGATCAGCGTCCACGGCTGCTCGCCCGGCTCGCGGCCGGCGAGGTGGCGCGAATAGTTCTCGATGCCGGAGCAGATGCCCGTCTCGCGCAGCATCTCGACGTCGAAGTTGGTGCGCTGGCGTAGCCGGGCCGCTTCGAGGATCTTGCCCTCGCCTTCCAGCTCTTTGAGCCGCACCGCCAGCTCCTCTTCGATGCCAGCGACGGCGCGGTTCAGTCGCTCCTGCGTGGTGACCCAGTGTTTGGCGGGATAGATATCCAGCCGGCTGCGCTGGCCCAGGATCTCGCCTGTGAGCGGGTCGATCTCGACCATGCGCTCAATCTCGTCGCCGAAGAACTCGACGCGCACCGCCAGGTCCTCATACGACGGATAGATTTCGAGCACGTCGCCGCGCACGCGGAACTTGCCGCGTACGAAGTTCTGGTCATTGCGCTCGTACTGGATGTCGGTAAGGTGACGCAGAATGCGGTTGCGCGGGCGGCTCTCACCTTGCTTCATCGTCAGCACCACCTCGCCATACTCTTCCGGCGAGCCGAGGCCGTAGATGCACGAGACGGAGGCGACGATCAAGACGTCGCGGCGCGCAAAGAGACTGCGGGTCGTGGAGAGTCGCAGCTTTTCGATCTCCTCGTTGACCTGACTCTCTTTCTCTACATATGTGTCGGTGCGCGGGATGTAGGCCTCAGGCTGATAGTAGTCGTAGTAGCTGACGAAGTATTCAACGGCGTTTTCGGGGAAGAACTCTTTGTATTCGGCATACAGCTGGGCAGCCAGTGTCTTATTCGGCGCGAGCACCAGCGTCGGCTTCTGCACCTCTTGCACGACGTTGGCAACGGTAAAGGTCTTGCCGCTCCCCGTCACGCCGAGCAGAGATTGATATTTATTGCCGGCGCGCAGGCTCTGGGTGAGCTCACCAATGGCGGTTGGCTGATCACCGGTGGGAATAAACGGCGCGACCACCTGAAAGTCTGGCATTGCATCACCTCGTGTCATGCGGGAGTGGATGTCGCGGCGGCCGGTGAACGAGGTGGCCATCACGTCCCCAAGAGACGCCACGAACCCGCGCACACGCCTGTACGCGGGTACCTCATTATAGCATCTCGCGGCGTGCTTCCGCGCCCTATGCCTTCGGCGTTGGCGTTGCCGTGGCGGCAGAGCGCTCGGCGGCAAGCAAGGCCTTGAGCGCCGTCAGATACGTCAGCGCGCCGTCGATATCCGCGGTGGCATACGCGTTCAGTGATTTGGGCAGCAGCGAGATGTTGTCGTGCCAGGCGGTGAGCAACGTCTGCATGTTGTCCATCCACTGCACGGTGATATTGAAGTGCGCGAGATTCGCGCGCGCCGTCTGCACCGCGTTGATGAGGACCTGGAGCGCGTCTCCCTCGATGGTGGCGGTGAGCCGAGAGAGCGGGACGAGGATGTATTTTACACCGAGCTTGGTCAACTGAGCGACGCCAATGGCGCCGTCCAACGTTACGTTCTCGAGCTGGGCGATCTCATTCAAGATGGCCTGGCGGCCCGCCTCGATACCGGCGTTGTACGCGTCTTTGGCGGCAGTGCCCGCCAGGTCCCCCGCCTTGTTGGCGGCGAGCGGCGCGAACTCCACCGCGCCGGCACACAGGGCAAGCCCGGCAACCCCAAGCACGATGCGCCGGCCCATCCGCTTGCGCGCTTTGGACTTCTCGACCAGCTCAAGCGCCCGAGCCAGCTCTTCCGCGCTGACCCCTGGCGCTGTGACTGGCGCAGCGCCGGCTGGCTGGAACGGCGGTGGCGCAGTCAGCGCGCGCGACGCAGCCGGATACTGTGTCATGGGCTGCACCGGCGTGACGGGTGGCGCCGGCGCGATGGGCTGCGCGAACGGCTGCGGCGGAGGCGCCGCGGGTTGTGGCGGGATGTACGGCTGCTGAGGTACGGAGGTTTGCGGCTGCTGAGGTACGGAGGTTTGCGGCTGCTGGGGAACGGAGGTTTGCGGTTGCGGCGGCTCGGCGTCGCGCGGAGCCTCGTCGTGGCCATCGCCGGGATTCACCATAGCAGTTGCTGCCTTCCTGCAGTGACGGCACTCAACGGCACTCAAAAGATGCCAACGCCCGGAATAGGCGGTTCCCTGGAGTATACGGACTGGCGTGCGGCGCGTCAACGGCGCTGCTAGTGGCGGAAGTGGCGTTGGCCCGTAAAAATCATCGCCACGCCATAGCGGTTCGCCATACGGATGGACTCGTCGTCGCGAATCGAGCCGCCCGGCTGGATGATCGCCGTGACCCCCGCCTTGGCCGCCGTCTCGACGCCATCTGGGAAGGGGAAGTACGCGTCGGATGCCAGCACCGTGCCGCGCGC
>Ga0207684_10002773_pt1 | contig 17449 bp, 5 predicted proteins | sample KBSK5501metaG_FD_184342 | JGI IMG/M metagenome (GOLD analysis project Ga0207684, IMG submission 184342) | Corn, switchgrass and miscanthus rhizosphere microbial communities from Kellogg Biological Station, Michigan, USA - KBS K5-50-1 metaG... | ecosystem: Host-associated > Plants > Roots >...
TCCCTTGCTTTCTTTTCGGCTGTTATTCTGTATCGATCAGTATACAAATAGACGCTGGACAAACGCACGTCAAGTGATTTATTTATCGATTGGTATGAAATCAGAAACTGTTACGGCACAACGCGGACGACCCCGCGCTTTCGATCCTGACGTGGCCTTGGAACATGCGATGCACGTTTTTTGGGCCAAAGGTTACGAAGGCGCTTCACTCTCCAATCTGACACGGGCCATGCGCATCAATCGACCAAGTCTTTACGCCGCATTTGGCAACAAGGAGCAACTCTTTGGAAAAGTTCTCGATCGATACATGGACGGGCCGGTCGCCTATTTTGGCAAAGCTTTGGCGGCACCGAAGGCACGGGATGTGGTCGAAGAAATATTCCTTGGCACGGCCAGGATGACGGATGATCCCAGGGTTCCAGCAGGATGCCTCATGGTTCAAGGCGCGTTGGCGTGCGGAGATGCGTCGGTTCGGAACGAAGTGGCTGCGCGGCGGGCGGCGGCCGAAGTTGCATTGCGTCGCCGCCTTCAACGAGCAAAGCGCGAAGGCGATCTTCCGGAAAACGCTGACCCAGCCGAACTGGCCCATTACGTGATGACTGTCGTGCGCGGAATGGCAGTCCAGTCAGCTGGCGGCGCCAGTAGCGATGAACTACGTCGAGTCGCGCAAATCGCATTGCGCGCGTGGCCGAAACGCTAACTCCTGGATGATTCGAAGTCGTTTTCTAACGAGTTCAACTTTTCGAGCGACTTGTTAGGGATTAAATGTATTACAGAAACCTCGGAGCCTACAGGGCTCGACGCCTGCGCTCCGATCGGATTCTGTGCTAGGATTTGTGCTAGAACGAACGGTTTTCTACTCGCCATCCGTGTTCGAATCGATTTCTTGGAAAACGCACGTTTTTCTCTCGTAAAACGACTCTTTTTTGAAACGTAAAGCGATGCCTTGAAATCGCTGATTTTGGAATCCTAAGTCTGGCGCGTCTGCGACCTTCGGCACGGCGGAACGATTGAAGCGGCTTGCAACGGCTCTGGAAGGTCATTGCAAAGCCCGTTTTGGACATTGGACACGCCAAAACGACTCAAATATTAAGTGAACCTACATGTTGGCTTGCCTCTTCAAATCTTTGCGCGCTCGGAGAATGGTTTCAATCCCGTCATTGCACCGAAATTATCGGTTGGTCCGCTTGACGGTTCTAAACTGATTTGACACAATCGGCGGACCTGACGGGACAGTGCGCTTGCAGAATAATCATTTACTGCTTTTCCATGGCCAGTTTAGATACTGAATTGGATTTGTTGTTAGTCGAGAAGGATTATTTTGAAAAAAACCCATCGGCTGGAAAAGTTTCTATCGGCCCCGATGATCCGCTGTATATCGCTGTAAAATTCACGGGCGACGTCGCCGCCTTGCAGCGCGCGGGGTTTCAAATCGCCAGCACGGTGGGCCACATTGCGTATGGCGTAACGAATCTCACCGGGCTCGAAGCGCTCGCGCGGCATCCTCAGGTCGAGTCAATCGAGAAACAACGCCGCCGGAGCACGCACTTGAGCGACAGCGTGCCTGACATTCATGCCAACCAGGTCTGGCATCGCAGCGGTGACAATTTCAACGGCTACACTGGGCGCGGGGTGATTGTCGGCATCATCGATACCGGCATCGACTTCACTCATCAGGTCTTTCGCAAGCCCGATGGCAAAACGCGGATCCTGAAAATCTGGGACCAAACGCTGACTGCGCAAGCGGGTGAAACTGTGCCGGGGCCGATCACCGATCCGAAGATCGCGCTCGGTGCGACACCAATTCCGCTCGGCTACGGAGTGGAATACAACGAGCAGCAAATCAACGACACGTTAGCTGGTGGCAGTCCGCCGGTGAAGGTGCGCCACCAGGATGAAGATGGACACGGCACGCACGTTGCGGGCATCGCCGCGGGTGATGGCTCGCAAAGCGGCGGTTGCCATCTCAGTTACCACTACATTGGCGTCGCGACCGAAGCGGACCTCATTATGGTGCGCAAATGGGGTTTGTCGAAAAGCGACAAGACTCAGCCGCCCGGCGCGAGCAACACGCAGATCGAAGCGATTCAGTACATCCTGAACGAGGCGCGGAAACTCCAACCCGACACAACGAAACCGCCGCGCCCTGTTTCAATCAATCTGAGCCTCGGACTGTTCAGCGATCTCATGGATGGAAGCGCGGCGGATTGTCAGTCCGTCGACCAACTCCTCACGAACAATTCCATCGGCACAGCCATTGTTTACTCCGCCGGCAACGACGGCGCCTCACGTTTCCACGCGCGCGGCACCGTGCCGGCCGGACCGACTGCGGTCTTAAAGCTGAATTTCAAAATCGCCGACAACGACAAGAAGAGCCGATCGCTCTCCATTCGTTACACAGGTTCCAATCTGCAGGTTCGCTTGACGTCGCCGGTCGTCGCGACGGCGGGGCCGGTCGGGTGGGTCACGCCAGGAAACTCGACCGTCAGCAACACCGCAAATGGTCTCGGTGGCTCAGTCACGGTGAACAATCAGCCAAACCGCATCTCGATTCGCCTCGTGCCGGGACCCGTCTTGCCACCGACGGCGCCGGCGACATTCGTGCCGAATATCGACGGCACCTGGACTATCGAGCTGCAAGACACCGGCAGCTCACCAACTGACTTCAACGCGTTTTGTCTTTACGGCAGCTCGCACGATCCGAAGTCGCCGTTCTTCCTCGATCACGACACTTCTGATTCGACGCTCGACGAAGACGCCTGCGGGAAAGAATGCATCAGCGTCGGGTGCTACAAAGTCGCCGGGCGGCTATCGTCTTTCTCAAGTCGCGGTCCGACGATCGAGACGGCGCCAAACATGCCGCGCACGAAACCGGAAATCTGCGCACCGGGACAGGACATTGTTTCCGCCGGTCTCGGGAAAGATCGCCACGGTTGCAAACAATGCTGTTGCAAATGCTGTCGCGATTATTACGTGAGCAAAAGCGGCACCAGCATGTCGGCGCCACACATTGCAGGCGTGATCGCCTTGATGCTGCACAAAGATCCCACACTCACGCACACGCAAATCAAGGCTGCGCTCACAGCGAATGCGGCGCCGAAGCCATCCGACTCTACGTCCGCGGAAGATCTCGGGTGGGGCTCCGGCAAAGTCGACGTGAAGAAAACCGTCGATGCGGAAACGCAGATCAATCCGCCTGTGCCGAAGCTCGCGGTGCCGCAACCCGACGCCCTCGATGCATTGCTCGAACAGCTTCTCGCCACTGAGCGCGGTGCGGAATTGGCCGGGCTCTACGACAAACATGCCGGTGAAGTTTGGGGCCTCATCAATCGCAACAAACGCGTGGCAACCGTGTGGCATCGCTGTCGTGGACCCGTGTGGGTGCGGCTCGCCTTGCGCTCCGCGTATGCGCCGAACATGCGCGTGCCGTTGGAGGCGAATGGACTTTCCTTATACGAAGGCATTCAGCGCTTCGGCGCAATCCTGAATCGCTACGCATCGGCGGCGTTTCGACAGGATCTCGAGCGCTACGCATCGGATTTCGCGTTGGTGCGCGACGGCATGAGCTTGCAGGAGATGATCGAGGCGGTCGGCAATCGCCACCGGGGCCGGCCTAACGAGTAGTTCATACGATGCCAGACGCCTCTGGAACACTGGAAACAATCGCGCTCGAGCTTGGCAAAGCTCTGCAGCCACTGGAGGAATTGCTCGCCGATGGCGCAAGCATCTTCACGAAACTCGGTGAAGAACTGCCGCGCGAAATTTCCGCGGACCCGAATCTGCTTGCGAAGCTGAACGCGTCAGCGACGAAGGTCGGTTCGTTAGACCCTCTCATTACCGCACTCGCCACCGCGATCACGAATGAGGACGCGATCACAATTGTCACTGCGGGCGTTCCGTTGCTGCAGGCGATCGCTGATTTGATCACGCTGCTGAAGCAAGTCGGTGACGCGCTGAATGCCGCCGCGAATGCCTTGCCGGCCGCAGACAAGGCCCGCTTGCAAGCGCTCGCCGCGGAACTCGCCGTTCGCATGCTCGAATACGTGGCCGTTGGTTATCTCGATGAACGCATGCCGACGCTCACAAACAGTCTCGATTTCCTTGGCATCGTCGATCGCGAACCGAAATCGGACGACGACCTCGAGGTCACGAACGCACCGCGCGACACAATCCCGCGCCGCTTCCGCCTCGGCGAAATTCCGAAGCTCGTTGTCCATCCCGACCAATACCTGCAACAACGTTTCGCGTGGGGCGATCCGGCGTTCGATGGGAGCCTGTTGCTCGCGAAGACGCTCCTGCTGCTGGAGAATCTCGGCGTACCCGTCACGATCTACGAAACACCGGGCCAGCCACCAGTCCTGGAAGCGTACCTCTTCAGTGTGCAGGCGGACAAATCGACCTCGCCACCCGGACTTAAAGCCGAGCTGAGTCTGCCCGGCAACGCCACGTTCGATGATACGGTGGACTTCTCCGATTTGTGGAAGGGCACCGTGCACCTCGAGGCAAACTACGCGGCCGGTGTCGGTTTCACGTTGCATCCGGCGTTCGCGGTGAATGCAATTCCGCCGACTGGAAACTTCGACCTCAAACTGTTGCTCGGCCTTAAAGCGCAAAACACCGACGGAACACCGGTCACGTTGCTCGCCGTCGCCGGCGGCACGCGGCTCCAGGCTAAGAGCATCGGCGGCAGTGTCGGCATCGACGCGCACCTCAGCACTTCAGGCGGTGAGATAGAACCCGAGGTGCAGCTTCAGGTCGAGGACGGAAAGCTCATCGTCGATTTCTCGCAAGGCGACGGCCTCATCCAGAAACTGCTCGCCGGAGTGAAACTCGAGGCAAAGTTTCCGCTGACCGCGACGTGGAACCCGAAAGATGGTTTGCGTGTCACCGGTGATGCTGGCCTCGAGGTCTTCATTCCGCTACATCAGAATCTCGCGATCGTCGATCTCAACGGCCTCTACTTCTCGTTAGGCATCGGTAGCGATTCCGCGTTGCACATCGGCCTTGCCGCGCAAGTCACTGCGCATCTCGGCCCGATCGTTGCGACGCTCGATCGCATCGGCGCGGATGCGGCGATTTCGTTTCCGCCGAATGGCAGCGGCCGGCTCGGTATGGCCGATTTCCATCTCGATTTCGTTCCGCCAAAAGGTGTCGGGCTCGCGCTCGATGCGGGCGTCATCAAAGGCGGCGGCTTCTTGTCCGTCGATACGGCAAAGGGCGAATACGTCGGCGCGCTTGAGCTGACCTTCCAGGACCTCATCGCGCTCAAAGCCATCGGCATCATCAACACGAAATTGCCAGACGGCTCGCCGGAGTTCGCGTTGCTCATCCTCGTGACCGCGGAGTTCGTGCCGATTCAATTGGGCTTCGGCTTCACGCTTGTAGGCGTTGGCGGATTGCTCGGACTGAATCGTCGTCTCGATACGGAAGCGTTATGCGTCGGCGTGCGCACGGGCGCGCTGAACAGCGTCCTGTTTCCGCAGGATATCATCGCGAACATCACGCGCATCATCAGCGATATTAAGGACATCTTCCCGATCGCCGTTGAGCACTTTGTCATCGGTCCGATGGGCAAACTCGGTTGGGGCACGCCGACGCTCCTCTCGCTCGAAATCGGCGTGATCATCGATTTGCCGACGCCGGCAATTGTAATCGGCGGAGTGTTACAAGCAAGCTTGCCGGCGGAAGACCTGCCGATCCTGCACCTGCAAGTGAATTTCGCGGGCGGCATCGATTTCCAGAAAGGCCTGATCTGGTTCGACGCGAGTCTCTACGATTCGCACCTGCTCATTTACACGCTCACCGGCGATATGGCGTTGCGCATCGGCTGGGGCGATCAGGCGATATTCATTCTCACCGTCGGCGGTTTTCATCCGAGCTTCAGCGAAATCCCGCCGGACCTGCGCAATCTGCGCCGTCTCAGCATTTCGCTTCTCTCGGGCGATAACCCGCGCCTCACCTGCGCGACCTATTTCGCGATCACGTCGAACACGGTGCAGAACGGTTCGCGGGTCGAGCTGTATGCGGAAGGCTGTGGTCTTAACATCTACGGCTTCCTTGGTTACGACCTGCTCGTTCAATTCAATCCGTTCCACTTCATCGCGGATCTCGATGCAGGACTCGCGCTGCGCGACGGCACAGATGAGCTGATGGGCATTCATGTGCACGGAGAACTCTCCGGGCCGAATCCATTCCGCGCGCGCGGCGAAGCAAGCATCGATCTTTTCCTCTTCTCCGTGTCGATCGACTTCGATGTCACATGGGGCGACGACGCCGCGCCGCAGATCGAAGCGGAAGTCGATGTGCAGCCGCTGATCGAAGATGCGCTGAAAGATGATCGCAACTGGCTCGCGACCTTGCCCGCCAACACGCATCAGAACGTCACGTTGAAAAAGCTCGAGCTGCCGCCGGAGCAAATCGTGATGAATCCGTTCGCGGTTCTTTCCGTGAGCCAGAAGATCGTACCGCTCGGCTTCGAGATAAATAAATTTGGCAATCAAAAACCGAAAGGCACAACGCGTTTCGACCTGACGAGTGGTGACGGTGCGACCGAAGAGGTGCGCGAGGAATTCGCGATCGCCAACTTCCAGAACTTGAGCGACGACGAGAAGCTGTCGCGCAAATCGTTCGAACAGATGCGCAGCGGTTTGCGTTTCAGCACTGGCGACAGCTCGCAGACGGGCGCGAGCGTTGATAAAGACGTGACCTACGAGCTGAGCTACGTGCATCGCAAACGCGGGCTCACGATCCGCGCAGGACTCGTTAGGCTGTTCGGCTCCGTCTTCTCGACGTTCAGCGGTGCGGGGGCGGTGACGAAGAACAAATTCGCGGTCAGCCGTCGGATTGGTGGAACGCCGATCGCAAAAGTCGATGTCGAGGAACCGGAGTTCCACGTCGTGAACGGCGCCGATCTCGCGCTGTACGGCGAAGGGCTCAGCGCGAAGAGCGAGGCGGAAGCGTGGCAGTTGCATGACGAACTCGTCGTCGCGGATCCATCGTTGCAGGGGCGCTTGCAGGTCATGTCGAGCTACGAACTGAGCGAAGCGGCATGAGCATCACAGTTGCGAAATACACTTTCAGCGCGTGGCTGCGCAAAGGCATCGGCAACCGCATCACCGAGCCGGACAATCTTGGCCTCGGCGGCGGCGCGGTGAAGGAGCGCGCGCATGTGCCCGTCGACGTGATGCTCAACACGACCCCGGTGCACAAGGAGTTCGCGCTTATCGGGCCGGGCGACATCATCGGCCTCAATCCCGACATGGTGGTGCGGACCGAGCCACTCAATCGCATCACCAACTTCGAGCCGAATTACCTGCCCTTCATCGAATTTTACGATGAAGATTTTTTGTGGCGTTACACACCGGCGCGGGCGAACGGCCAGCGGCTGCGGCCATGGATCGCGCTGCTCGTGTTGGAAGAAGGCGAAAGCGACGCGGCGAGCGAGTTCAAATACAACCCGCGCGGTTTTCCGCTCCCGATTGTCACGGTCACGAAAGCGGAGGCGTTACCGGCACCTAACGAGACCTGGGCATGGGGTCACGTTCACATCAACGAAGGCTACGACACGCCTGACGAGTTCGAAAAATTCCTCCTCTCGTTGCACGACCTCGATAATCCGAATGCGGACAAGATCATCAGCCGCCTCGTGTGTCCGCGGAAGCTGAAGGCGCAGACCGGCTATCACGCGTTCGTCGTTCCGGCGTTCGAAACAGGCCGGCGCGCAGGTTTGCAGCAGGATGTCACGACAATTGACGCGCAACAGCCCTCGTGGACTGCGGACACGGCACCGATCGACTTTCCGGTTTACTACGAATGGGCATTCCGCACCGGCGAAAACGAAGACTTCGAGTCGTTAGTCAAATTGTTACAGCCGCGACCGATGGACCCGCAGGTCGGCATCCGCGATATGGACGCGTCGCAGCCCGGGTTCGGCATGACTGAAGGCGCAGACATCGGCAAGATTCCACCGCCCGAAAAACCGCAAACAATTCTCGGACTCGAAGGCGCACTTAAAGCACCGACGACAGTTTCGCGTCCGCAGGAAACAGACATCGACACATCGAAGCCGTTCTTCGCGCAACTGAAATCGATCCTTAATTTTCCCGCCGATGTGCAGGACGCCTCCGACGGCGATGATGATCCGGTCGTTTCGCCGCCGATCTACGGCGAGAACCACGCGTTACAACATCGCATCGATCCGGCCGGCGCCGGCTGGCTCAATTTCCTCAATCGCGATCCGCGCTTTCGCGTGCCATCCGGTTTCGGGACGAGCGTGATCCAGAAAAACCAGGAGGATTACGTCGCGCGCGCGTGGGACCAGGTGAAGAAAATTCTCGCTGCGAATCGCATCATCATCCGCTCTGTCTTTGCGATGGAAACGGTGCACGCGATTCAAACGAATTTTGTGCAACGCCTCGCGCCTGCCGAGATGCTCGCCGTCTTCTCGCCCGTGCTGAAGAAAGTGAAGGGCTCGCCGACGACGCTCTTCCATCAGCTCCCCACGAGTTTCGTTCCGCCCGCGGCATTGAACAGCGCGATGCGGCGCATGATTCGTCCGCGCGGGGCGTACGGAAAACGTCTGCGCGCCGCGAATGCGTCGTTCAATCAAGGCGCGCTCGTGCAGGATTTGAATAGCAGTCGCATTAGTGCAGCGCCGCCGAAGCAGGTCTCCGATTCAGTGATCACCGATGAACGCATCGCCGACCAGCTACCGAACGCACACGAACCCGCCTGGCTCCAATGGGTCCTCACTCATCGGCTTGTTCTCCTCGTGCTCCTGCTCGTGATCGCACTCGTAATCGGACTTGCCGGCGCATGGTGGCTCGGAGTGATCATCGCCGCGGCAGGGATCTTCGGTTACTTCCGCACCGCCGAACCGGAGCGCGCACTGGAAGCTGCTAAGTCGCTCGCCGATCCAAACGCCACATTGCACGACATCGAAAACGCACCACCACAACCGAACTTCGCATTTGTCGTCAGCGATCCGGTCACGCCAATCACCGCAACTTCAGGCACCGACGTCGCAACAAGTTCATTCGCGACGTCGTCATCACCAGACGCATTACGCTTTAACGAAGTGTCGATGATCACGCGCGCTGCGGCGGAGGCGGATAGCGTCGAAGCAGGAAACTTCCGCACCGCCGCGACGCGTTTCAATCAGCGCCTTTCCATCCAACCGTCCGAGCTGCAGCTCGTGACTTTCGATCTCGCGAACGCGCACACCAAGCTGAGCGACGCCACACGCGCGACGTTCGTGTTCCCGCAGCTCGTCGCCAAACAAGTGCGCTTCACTTTCAATCCGGGCTGGCTCCTCCAGCCTGAGCATCTCGTGCCCGCGATGGCCTATCCGGATTTCCCCGACCCGATGTATGAGAAGCTGCGCGACATCTCGAGCGAGTTATTCCTGCCCAACCTCGAGCTTGTTCCGCCCAACACGATCTCGCTCCTCGTGACGAATCCGGAATTTATCGAGGCCTACATGACCGGGCTGAATCATGAGTTCGGGCGCGAGTTGCTCTGGCGCGAATATCCAACCGATCAACGCGGCAGCTACTTCCGGCAGTTCTGGGATGTGAAAGGCATCATCACCGATGATTCCAACCTCACGCCCGAAAAACGCGCCGAACTCGCGGATACCTACAAAGACATTGTGCCGATGGACACGTGGACTTCCACGTCGAAGCTCGGCACACATCGCAGTCCCGCGCGTCCGCCGGGTCGTCAGCTCGTATTGCTCGTGCGCGGCGAGCTGCTGAAGAAATATCCGAACACAATCGTTTACGCGCAGCGCGCTCACATCTTTCGCGACGAACACGGCACGCCCGATCCAACAAAGGACCCGGTCATCGTGGAAGTAAAAACGGAAGCGGAGATGCACGCGGAAATTTTGTTCCCGATGTTCCGCGCGGAAGTCGAACCGGACATTCGCTTCTTCGGGTTCGACCTAACACCGGAGGCTGCGAAAGGCGCAGACAATCCGCAAAATGCGACGGACGATTGGGGTTACTACTTCATCATCCAGCAAGTGCCCGGCGAACCGCGCTTCGGCATGGACATTGAGTTCGAGCCGGACAGCCCGACAAAGGTGACGTGGGACGATCTTTCCTGGGTCGAGTTCGCCAGCGATCTGCGTTTTATCGACACGAGCACGCCGCCCACGGCCAGCTTCTTCAATCGTCTAACGAGTGCTGAAAAGGCGCAGTGGGGCAGTCACTCCGCGGACATGGCGTCGATCCTTTATCAGCAGCCGGTCATGATCGCGGTGCACGCCAAGGAAATGCTGGAGAAGCTTGATCTCCAGCCGGCCACATGAGCGAGTTCAGCGAAACGCTTGATGCCTTGCGCCGCGCTCGCGCGACGCGCGACGATGCGCGCGAGCAACTGCAACGCGCGCGCATGCGTCAGCTCACGTTGCAGCGTTTGCAGAACAAAGCGGAGCGGCGCGAGATCCTTGACGACGGAGGAGACAACCAGCAGCCGGTCTTTTATCCGGATCGCTCTGAGGAATTGAAGCGCGAGCGTGCCCGAATCGCAGAACAGCAAGGACTCATTAGGCAACGAAACGCAGACGTTGCTCAACTAATTGGCAACCTTTTCCAGCGCACACCGCAACAGCTCATCGAGGAATGGGACGATTCGCTTCCGATCATGCTGCTGCCGCTGCGTGTCGAGACGCGCTTCAAAGACGCAGAGCTATGGGTTCGCGTCTTTCCAGATGAGATTGCGATCAACACGCACGAGAAACTCCTGACCGAGCGCGAGCAAACGTTCGGGATGGCGTATTGGAAAGCACTGCGCGCCGCGGCAACTGACGATGCGCGCAAAGCTGCCTGGCAGGACCTCGTGAAGCGTTTCGGCGCGAATCGCGCTGCCTGGGTCGCGCTGCAAACGAAACCAACGAACTGGAGTGACCCGCCGCCCGCGAGCGATGACGCCCTGCAGTTCCCGAAGTTTGACGTTGCGAAGCCGGATAGCTGGACCGAAGCGCCGCACAGCCGCGTCATGCCAGATCGTTTTGTGCTGATGTTGTTTCGCGGCGGCAATGCGCTGCACGCGATCGTTGGTAATCAGGTTGACGACATAGTCGTTGTCGGTCCTGCGCCGCTCGACGACGAAGGCAAATCGACCTTGAAGCGCGACCCCGCGACGGGACGGCTGGTGCTTGGCGACGAGTTCAGTTGGATTGCGGACTTTCCGCTCGCCATCGAGAAGGGGCTTGGATTTCGCGTCGCGTTAAATCCGGATGAGGCGTCGGGCGGCTTCGATCAACTGCTCGTCATCGGGCTGAAGTTGTCTGCGAACGAAACGGACACGCAGCAGCTGATCGAGGAGTTAATCCACAATCACCACTACTCCGCGAAAGGTTTTGTACTCGTTGGGCAGGGCACGCCGACGAATAACACCGACAACGATTCGTCAGGTTTCGGCGCGACTGATCCACAGGCCGAGCAGAGCTTTTTCGTCGAAACAGGCCCGCCGCTTTTCGCCTTCGAAGCGAACGCCGACAAAGCCACCGACGGACAGCGATTCGCCGAGTATCTCGGAGTCGACTACGAAGCTCTTGCGCACATTGCCGGCGCGGACGCGACCGATCACGCGGAAGCGATCGCAATGAACAAGGCGCTCTACGCCGGCACACTCGGCTATTACCTCAACACGCTGCTGAACGACGTGATGAGCAACGACACGCTGGAACGCGTGCGAGCGCTCTTCACCGAATACGTCAGTGGTCGCGGACCGTTGCCGGCGGTGCGCGTCGGCAATCAACCCTACGGTTTTCTGCTTACGAGTGCGTTCCCGCAATTCAGCTACGGCGCATTCGCGGAGCGTGTATTTCGCTTCGAAGAAAACGTGCGGCGCGTGCTCGCCGAACTGGAGCGCGAATGGGCCACGCTCAAACCGCAGCTTCCGCACATCGGCAAAGACACGGACGCAAACGCCAACCTCATCAAAGTCCTGGGTCTGCAGCCCACCTCCGCGGATTACTACCAGCGCGTCGGCTACAGCTACGATTACCTGCGCAACGAACAGCAGTTCACCTTCGGCGGACGCTACGGTGGCGATGTCATCGGGATGTTTTTCGAGCGCAATCTCGCCCGCGCGTTTCTCGCCATGTTCGGCTACGATCCGACGAACAAGCCGGTGCCGCTGCTGTTGCAATTGATCTGGCGCCATTATCAAACGCGACTCGATCGCGAGAACCTGATCGACGGTCTGCCGCTTTCCGAAACGCAGACCATCAAACCGTACGAAGCCGCGACCGGCCGGAACTACATTGATTGGCTGCTCGAGAACTCCGACGATGTGGAGAAACTGGAAGGGGAAGATTTCGGCGCAGACATCGCACCCCCGCATTCGCTTCTCTATTTGATGTTGCGTTACGCGCTGCTGCACGAAACCACGCACAGCATTTTCAACTTACTCGAGACCGCCGGCATCTCGGCTCAGGAGCTGGTGCGGAGCCGGAAGTTCATGAACATCAGCACGCAGCCGGACGTGTCGCATTGGGAAGTATTCCGCGCACCGGCCAATCGCGTTTTGCCTAACGAGTCGTCAACGGCCTCGCTGCTCTCGTTTGTGCAGATTGATCGCTTCCGCCCGAACATCGGACGCAACATTGCCGACGCAAAAGATGGTCTGACGACTCTAGCCAAACTGCCGACGGCGCGCCTCGAGCGCTTGCTCGCGGAGCACATCGACGCGGTTAATTACCGCCTCGATTCCTGGCAGACTGCGCTCTTCGATTTGCGCGCGCGTGCGCAGCGCAATCTCTCCGGCGACCAGCGTAAACTCGGATTGCATCTCGGCAGTTACGGTTATCTCGAGAATGTGCGGCCGGCGCGCGCCCGGCGCGTCAAGATTCCGGAAGATATTTTGCCGCAGGAAATGCGCGAGGGCGCGGACAATCTCTTCCTCGATCCGCAGAACGGCGGTTATGTGCACACCCCTTCGCTCAACCACGCGACCGCCGCGGCCATTTTGCGCAACGGCTACCTAACGCACGCCTCACCCGCGGAGCAGGACAAGCTGGCGGTCAATCTCTCCTCCGCGCGTGTGCGCCGCGCGAAATATCTCATCGATGGGGTGCGCAACGGCCAATCGCTTGAGGCCTTGCTCGGTTACGTGTTCGAACGCGGGCTGCATGATTGGACCACGCGCGCAGTCGATCCCGTTATTCTCGATCAACTGAAGCCCGCCTTCCGCAAAGCGTTTCCGATCAAACGGACCAAAGTTCCGCAGCAGGGCATCACCGGCGACGCGGCGAAAATCACTGAAGATTTTTCGGTCACCAACGGCCTCGATCTCGCGCGGACAACGACAGCGTTTCCCTACGGCATTGCGGAATTGAACTCGTTAGACCCGAAACAGAGCGCCGCGATCCAACAGGAGAAGCGCAACCTGGAGAATTCGCTCGATTCGTTGCGCGACGTGCTCACGGCGGAAACGGCCTATCAGCTCGCGCTCGGCAATTTCGATCGCGCTGGCGCGGTCATGCGCACGATCTCCGGCGGCGACATGCCCGTGCAGGTGGAAGTGATCGACTCGTCGCGCGGCAGCGAGCTGAGTTTCACCAATCGCATCTCGCTGCAATTTGATCCCGCTGTGGTGTCGAATCCGTGGGCGCCGATTTCGGTGAGCCGGCGTGCGCGCACCGAGCCGGCGTTCAACAAGTGGGCCGGCAATTTGTTAGGTGATCCGAAGACGATCCGCTGCAGCGTGCAGACAAATGATGGCGCGGTGAGCGATGTCGTCAGCCTGGCGAACCTTGCGCTGCAACCGCTCGATTTCGTTTTCCTCATCGGCAAGAAAGTCGAAGCGACTGGCTTTTCCGAACTGGAGAGTCGCGTCCGATACTTCTTCGCGCAAAAGCACTCGCTAGGCGACGACATCGTCGTCAAAATCGAGTTCGCGAACAGCGGCAGCCCCGATCTGAGCGTGCGCTCGTTTGCGGAGATGCTTCCGCTAGCGAATGCGATTCGCGAGTTGGCCGGGAAATCGCGTCCGCTGCAGGCGCAGGATTTTGTTCCGACTTCAAAGAACGTCTCCACCCCGGCGGACAATCCGGGAAACATCGATGTTGGAGAACTCCAAGCGCGCGTCACGGGAATTCGCGCGGAGTTCGACACGCTTTTCGAGGGTCTGCAGAATGCTGCGAACGCGGCCGATGTTGTGTCGTTGCGACAAAAACTCATCGACATCGCGAATGCCGGTTTCGTGCATGCGTTTCCACTCACCGCATTCGGTTCGGGCCAGGCGCAACTCGATGCGTTACTCGCGCAGAACACATCGCTGCAAAAACGTTATGCCGACATCAAAGACGCGTACGACACGAGCCTGGCGAAGGTAAACGACGCCGCGACCAAGCCACCGCAGAAAGTCGCTTTGCTGCGTGAGATGGCGAAGCCGTTCCTCGGCGATGACTTCGTTGTCCTGCCGCGATTCAGGTTCACGAATCCGTCCGAGATCGTGGCCGCATTCGGCGATCGCGATCAGCTATTAAAATACATCGGCACCCAAGGCGTCGCGCTGCCGGTCGAGGAATGGCTGCATGGCGTAGCGCTCGTTAGGCCGACGACGCACACCTTTGGGCTCGTGCGGATGTTGAGTGAAACATTTGGCGCGAACTTCGGCGATTGCCGCCCGATTCAACTGCCGTATCGCGCGAACGACGCGTGGCTGGGCGTCGAGTTTCCAGAGGGCACCAGCATCGTGCACGACACGATCGCGATGCTGCAATGTCTGCCGCAGAACTTCACGTCCGCGGGCGCGCAATGCGGGTTCCTCATCGATGAATGGACCGAGACGCTCCCGCAGAGGGAGGAAGTCACCGGCATCACCTTCAACTACGACACCCCGAACAGCGCCGCGGCGAACGCTGTTCTGCTCGCGATCACACCGGTCGAGACGGGACATTGGAGCTGGGACAATCTCGTCACGACGGTGCTTGATACGTTTGAGCGCGCGAAGCTGCGCGCGGTCGAGCCGGACATGATCGACACACTGACGCGCGTGGCGCCGTTGCTGCCGGCGACGATCGCCGAGTTCACCACAGGCAAGAGCACCATCAATCTCGATTACGCGCGCAATCTGGCGGCAGTGAATGCTGCGACGCTGGCGATGAACAGGAGCTAATTCGTATGGCGATCGACACGCTGCACCAGATCTTCACGAAGAACACAGACCTGCTCGGGAAGATTTATCGCGATCCACAAATCACCGCGTATAACCGGCTCGAGTCGCGAGCGCGTACGGAAGATTTTGCGCGCAGCTTGCGCGCGGAAATTCGTGATCCGCTCTGGATGCTGACGCGTCAGTGGCAAATTGGCGAACTCGAGGCGGAGGACGCGGGGTCGGCGATCGATGCGCGTTTGCTAACGTCACAAGCGCAGATCGATCGCGTCTCGTTAGGCGGTGCGAGCGCGCAGCCCTACGACGAGAATATTCCGCTCGAGACGACGGTGGAGCGCGAGACCATTTCGCTGGAGGACGAGAGACTCGCGGCCTTTCCGCAGGCGCTCAAGCTGCAGGTCGCACACTTCTTCCTGAAACTACATAGTGCTGCGTTGCGCGCGACGTATGCGGAAAAATATCGCAGCGCATTTCCGATCGCGGCGAATCAGGAGGACTCATTCCGCGGGCAAGCCAATGCGCTCAATGTATATGCCGCGACGCAGCGACGCGATTTTGACGGTCGGCAACTTCTTCGCGCGATTGCTGACGGCTCATTCGAAGCGAAGGCCGGCATCGCGAACACTGACCGTTTAAAGATCGCAGAATACACAAGCGCGCTGACGCAGTGGTTCGCACGGCAATACTCGCAGCCGGGCAGCAACGCGTGGGATCCGCAACGTCTGACCTACGCGATGCAAGCCGCCGCGCCGCGGGACGACGGTTCACAGCTCGTGCTCGATGCGTCGCACTACAACGAAGGCCGCCTCGATTGGTATTCCTTCGAGCTCGATCCGAACGCAGCGATCGCGCTGAACAACAATGGAGCTGCGCCAGCACAACAACCACTGCAGCCCATCTCGTTCATTCCGACCGCAGCGACATTCCGAGGAATGCCGAATCCGCGTTTTTGGGAAATGGAGAATCGGCAGGTCAACTTCGGTCAGCTTGATGCGAAGACAACGGACACGCTGCTCCTGACGTTCGCGGAGCTGGGGCTCATTTACGGCAACGACTGGTTCGTCATTCCGTATGCGATGAATGCGAACACGCTTTGCGAAGTGCGCGCTCTCGTCGTCACCGATGTTTTCGGCGAACGCACGCTCATCCGCGCCGCGGACGAAGGCGAAGAAAATAACTGGCAACGCTGGAGCATGTTCAATCTCAGCAACAAGAACGAGCTCGGCAGTTACAATCGGCAGTTCTTCCTTCCCGCCGCGGTTACCAGCACACTCGAGAGCGATCCTCTCGAGCAGGTGAATTACACGCGCGATGAAATGACCAACATGGTTTGGGCAGTGGAAGAAGTGATTCCGGACGGCAACGGCAAAGGCATCAGCGCCTACGATGCGGCAGATCGGTTCGGAGTCGAGCCGCCCGCGATCGGTACGTCGACGGCAAACATTCGTTACGTGCTCGGCACGACGGTTCCGGAGAATTGGATTCCGTTTTTGCCCGTGCACGAAGCTGGGAGCAACCAATCGATTCAGTTCCGCCGCGCCGCGATGCCGAAGCTCGGTGTGCCGCCGACAGAAGTCGTTAGGCCAAAAGGTCTGCTCCTGACGGAAGTGCCGAAGCGCTACTACATCAATGAAGAAGAGATTCCCGCGGCGGGCACACTCGTGCGTCGCAGTTATCAACGTGCGCGATGGTACAATGGCCGCACGTATGTGTGGATCGGCCGGTATCGCGAGACCGGCCGCGGGGAAGCGAGCAGCGACTTGCGTTTCGATCAGATCGAATCCGTTGGTTCCGCTTAACAAAAGCGAAGCGACAGCTTCGAGCTGGAATCGCTCATCTAGTAGACCGAAACGTGAGAACAGGTAAGTATACCGCGGCTTCTTCTACCACGCGCACATTAAAATCGGTAGCGTATTCGGTAACACCCCGGCGGATGCTAGGAAAGCAAGATGTAAGAGTCAGTTGTTCGCCGAGGGAGACCGACTGTAAACGCTAGGGCTCTTTCGGAGAATGCCTGCGAAAAATCCGCGATCCGATTGGGTAGCTTAGCTCATCTTTTTCTCGTTAGGCCGAAAGGAACAGATCACAGCGAGTAATTATTGTTTTCAGGAGGAGTTCACAATGCGTTCCATCTTTCTAGCAATCGTCTCCACGCTCGTCTCGTTGAGTTTCACCAACGTCAGCCAAATTAACGCTCAAACGCAAGAAGACGAAGGCGCAATCCGTCAGGCGGTCGCCACCATGACGACGGCTTTCAATGCCCGAGACGATCAGGCGACCGCGAGCCTCACGACAACAGATGCCGACTTCGTGACCGTGA
>Ga0207684_10002774_pt1 | contig 17449 bp, 7 predicted proteins | sample KBSK5501metaG_FD_184342 | JGI IMG/M metagenome (GOLD analysis project Ga0207684, IMG submission 184342) | Corn, switchgrass and miscanthus rhizosphere microbial communities from Kellogg Biological Station, Michigan, USA - KBS K5-50-1 metaG... | ecosystem: Host-associated > Plants > Roots >...
CTCCACGCGGGGCAGCGCCGCATAGGCGGCGATGAGCTTCCATCCGCTGACGGCCGGCGCGACAACCGCGCCCACCAGGGCTGCGATCAGCAGCAGAAGGAGGCGCCGCCTCAGGCGATGGCGCACTCTAGGAAGGGAGCCGGCTCACCGGAAAACGGAGGTTGCCCTGGAGCGCCAACACCGTCACCGAAAGCGCCGGTCGATCAGAGAAACAGGTTTTCACGGGACGTCGCGAGGGTAACATGCGTTGCCCTGAGCGCGCCAAGCAGACGTGTGCGCGCCTTTTCGATTCTCCGCTCTCCGCCCGAGTCGATGTCAATCGGCTATAATTCTGCTCCAGTTGCGTGCCCTGAATTCATCCGGCCTCCGCGAACCGTCGGATGATTTCGCAACCTTCGTCCCTCCTCCCGCCGTAAAGTCCGAGACCCCCAGCCACTGGCGAGGGGTGGCCGGCTGGCTTTTCTTCTCAATCGGGGTCGGGGCGGTTGCCTGGGCGCAGTGGCAGTGGACCCAGAAGAGCCTCCATGCGGGTCTTGCCTGGATGCTCGGCGGAATCGCTTTCGTGGCTCTCGGGTGCGTTTTGCGTCGCCCGCCTACCCTGCCCGCAGCCGCCCTCGCCCGCAGCCGGCAGCTGTGGCTCGAAGTCGGGTTCCTCGTCGCTTTGACCGCCGCTGCCGGCGTGGTTCGCGTGGTGGCGCTCGACCACCTGCCTCCCGGCGGTTTTTTCGACGAGATACAGAACCATCTCGTGGCCGAAGACATCCTGAAAGGCGATCGACCGATCTTCATCGCGGAATTTACTCAGATGCCGGCGCTCTTCTTTTACCTCCTCGCGGGAGCCATCGCGGTGGCGGGAAAGGGGCTGACGACCGTCCGCGGCCTGTCGGCCGTCATCGGAACATTGACCGTCCCGGCGTTTTACCTCCTCACGCGAAGGGCATTTGCCTGGCCCGTCGCCGCGGCGACCGCGATCCTTCTCGCGGGCTCTCGATGGCACATCACTTTTTCCCGCGTCGGGTTCGTGACGATCATCGGCCCCCTCCTCGAGATCCTTGCCGTCTTGTGCCTTTGGAAGGCCATGGAGACTCGAAGACGCCTTTTTTTCCTGCTCCTCGGCGTCGTGGTCGGAACCGGCCTGCAGTGCTACTACTCTTTCAATCTTTTCCCGGCGGTCTTAGTCATCGCCGTCGCGGCTTTCGCGGGTCGCAACGGCTGGCGCCATTGGGGAGCCGAGCTGCTCCCGATCCTCCGAGGCCTTTCCTGGTCGGTTCTGGTGGCGGTCCTGCTGCTGCTCCCCCTCGCGCGTTTTGCATTGCGAAATCCGAAGGTGTTCTTCCAGCGGTCGAGCGTCGTGGCGATCTGGAACCCGGCCCACCATCTCCCCTGGCCGGCGATCCTCTGGCAGAACGCCGCCACCAATCTCCTCATGTTCCAATACCGTGGAGACAACAACCCCCGCCACAACATCCCGGCAGCACCGATGGTCAATCCGATCGAAGGGGTCCTGCTCGGTGTGGGACTGGGCGCCGCCCTCGCTCGAGGATGGAAGTGGCCGCAGGCGACCTGGCTCGGTTGGTTCCTGGTGATGCTTCTCCCAGCGATTCTCACGATCGAAGCGCCGCAGTCACATCGCGCCGTCGGGGCGATCCCGGCCGTCTATCTCCTGATCGGCCAGGGTCTGCAGGCTCTCTACGCGTTCGCCACGGACTCCGCGGGCCGATTCCGGAAGACGGCCGTTGCGGCAGCGGTGGTCGTCGTGAGCGTGGCCGCCGCTTCGAAGGATCTCTCCCTCTATTTCGGGACTCAGGTCCGGAGCTCGGAGGCCTGGCAGGCGTTCGAGGCGGATCATCACGCCATCGGCCAATTCCTGAAGCCCTACGGAAACCGGTACGACATCTGGGTCAACCCGCTCTTCTTCGACTATCCGATCGAACGCTTTTATCTCGGACCGGACTTCTCCTATGAGCGTTTCCGCCTGTCCGAACACCTTCCCGTCTCGCCGGGGCGTGTCCACAAAGAACGCGAGGGACTGCTCTATGTTCTCGAGCCATACCAGGAGGGTTTGTTTCCGCTGTACCAGGCTCTCTATGAGCATGCCCAAGTGGGCGTTCACCGGGATCCATTCGGGAGACCGATGTTCGTCCACGTCCTCGTTCCCCGGGCGGATCTCGAAAGTCCGCGCGTCGTCGCGGCCGGTCGGTCGGGTTTTCTGGGCGCCTATTACACGAACGAGCGCTGGGCCGGTCCGCCGAAAATCGTTCGTCGAGAGCCGGCGGTCTGGTTTCACACTCACTGGCACGAAGACATCCTGCCGCACCCCTTCACAGCGGACTGGACGGCCATTCTCCAGATCGACGAACCGGGAACCTATTCTTTCGAGCTCGTGACGTCGGGGCCGACGGTCTTGTCCCTGGATCGGAAGAAAGTGTTCGCGACACGGGAAATCGACAATCCCGATCCTCAACGCATCACCCTTCCGCTGACCCGGGGAGAACACCTGCTCGCCGTCAGCTACTGGGAGGAGAGCACTCGCTTGACCATCACTCTCTCCTGGCAGCCACCCAACGGCAAGACCGAGATCATTCCGATGAGCGTCCTTCGCCCCCTGTCGGCGGAAGAGTACGCGCGGGCGCGGGACGGACTCCCCCGCCCCGTCCCGGCAAGCTGATCGTTGACCAGCGTAAGCCCGGTCTCAGCGGAGAGCTCAGCGATCGGCCAGTGCGCTTCTGCTACCCTCCAAAAGAGACACTGAGATGAGTCCCGTCGCGAGCCGAGTCCGCTGGTGGTGGGTGGTTCTGTTTCTTTTTGCGCTGTCCGTTCGGCTGTTTCGCGTCGACTGGGACCAGCACCACTTCTACCATCCCGATGAACGCGCGGTCGGCTTCGCGGTCGAGCGCCTCTCGTTTTCTCCCCTTCAGCTCAATCCTCACTTCTTCGCATACGGCTCCTTGCCCTTATATGTGATCAAGTGCGCGACCTCCCTGGTCGGAGCCATTCCAAAGTGGCGCGGCTACGACATGAGCATCTTCGTGGGGCGGGCGATCTCCGCCCTCTGGGGAGCGGCGACCGTTCTCCTGATCGGGATCCTGGGAGCTCGGCTGTATGGCCGAAGGGTCGGTCTCCTGGCCGGCTTCCTCATGGCCGCTGCCGTCCTGCACGTCCAGAACTCGCACTTTGCGACGAGCGATGTTCCGCTGACCTTTTTGGTTCTGCTCGCCCTCTACTTCCTGGTTCGCGTGGTCGAGTCCGGGAGCCTCCGTCACTTTCTCGCGGCGGGGCTCGTGACGGGTCTCGCGATCGCGACGAAGTTCAGCGCGCTTCCCATTCTTCTTCCCGTCGGGATCGCGGTTCTCTATCGCTGGGTCGTCGAGGGGCGGCGGCCTCGCGTTCTGCTGCGCGGCGCGGCCGCCCTGCTGCTCGTGCCCGTCGGATTTGCTCTGGGTCAGCCCTACGCGATCCTCGACTTTCAGGCCTTTCGCAGCGACATTCTCGAACAGAGCCGGATGGTGCGGCATGCGGGCATCGTTCCCTACACCAACCAGTACATCGGCGTGCCGAAGTATTGGTACGACATCAAGGAGATGGTGCTCTGGGGCATGGGACCGCTGCTGGGCCTGGCTGCCGTCTTCGGGACGATCGTCTGTGGTCTGAAAACCCTACGGACGCGCCGGATGGCCGAGGTGGTGCTTCTGTCGTGGGTCCTCCCGTTTTTCGTGATCACCGGTTCGTTCGACGTGAAGTTCCCGCGGTATCTCCTGCCCATCTACCCGCTGCTCATCCTGTGGGGCGCCTGGGGACTCGTTTCCTGGGCGTCCCGGGGCCGCGCCGGAAAGCTGATTCTCGGCCTCGTCGTCGCCATCACCTTGCTGTGGCTCACGGCCTTCACGCGGATCTATACGCGCCCCCACACGGTCGTGACGGCATCCGAGTGGTTCTACCGTCAGGTTCCCGCAGGAACGAAGGTCGCAAGCCAGCATTGGGACGAAGGATTCCCATTTCCTTTGCCCGGAAACCGGAACCCGGATCGTTTTCGAACGGTGGACTTGCCTTACTACGAGCCGGACACGCCGGAAAAGATCAATCAGATCTGCAAGGAGCTTGCTTCCGCCGAGTATGCGGTTTTTCAGACCAAGCGGATCTATGGCTCCGTCACGCGGGCTCCGGAAAAATTTCCTCTGACCAACCGGTATTTCTACCGGCTCTTTGCCGGCGACCTCGGGTTCCGGCTCACCGACGACTTCGCTTCCCGCCCGACGATCTTCGGAATCGGGATTCCGGACGAGCTCGCGGACGAGTCGTTCTCCGTTTACGACCATCCCAAGGTGCTGGTGTTTCGAAACACGGCTCATCTCTCGGCGGCAGAAATCGAAGGCCGGGTGCTTCAAGGCGCCCCCTCCCTCCCGCTGACTCGGCGCGACCTCCTGCTCGCAAGCGCCGCGCGATTCTCGAAGGCAGCGGCATCCCGGCGGGAAGAGCCCGCCCGCGTGACCGCGACCATGCCGGTTCGATCCGGGGCGGTCTCGCCGGTCCTCGCGACAACCCGGGCGCCGAGCGCCGGCGTCCGATCTCCGACCGCGGCGGCGACGAAACCGGTTTCCGCGGTCCGGTCCATTCGCGAACGACCGGTCCATTCCTTTTCCGCCGCGGCGATCTGGCTGCTCGCGCTCTACCTGATCGCGATCGCAACGTTCCCGCTCGCCTTTGCGCTCTTCCCGCGGCTGGGAGACCGCGGCGCGGGCCTGGCGCGAATCCTGGGGCTGGTGCTGGTCACCTACGTCTACTCGCTCGCCGTCGGCGCGCGCCTGCTTCCCAACTCGGCTCTCGGCGCCTGGGTGGTCTTCGCCGCGCTCGCCGCCCTGGGCGCAGCGGCGCTCTCGAGAAAACGGCGGGACATCCGGGAGTTCTGGCGGTCGAGCTCGAGGCGAGTTCTGGCCGGAGAGCTCGCGTTTCTGATCGGCTACGTCTTTTTCCTGGCATTCCGCGCCTTCAACCCGGAGATCTATTGGGGCGAGAAGCCCATGGACTTCTCGATCCTGAACATCCTCGTTCGCACGCCGGCGCTTCCCCCTTCGGATCCCTGGTTCTCCGGCGCGCCTCTGGGCTACTACACGTTCGGCCAGGAAATGCTCGCGTTCCTGACTCTGCTGTGCAGCCTCTCCACGCGCTACACCTTCAACCTGGCCTTCGGCCTGCTCGGCGGGACCATCCTTCAAGGCGCCTTCTCTCTGGGCCGCGAGTGGGGAGGACGGGTGCGGGCGGGAGTGGCGTCGGCGGGCTTGCTCGCATTCGTCGGGAACCTTGCCGGCGCCAGGGAATGGATCGTCGTTCGACGCCTCAAGCACATCCCCCTCGACTGGGATTACTTCTGGGCGACCTCTCGCGTGATCAAGGACACGATCAACGAGTATCCCTTCTGGAGCCTCATCTTCGCCGATCTGCACGCGCACGTTCTGGCGATTCCCGTTTTCCTGCTGGTGATCGGGTTGGCTCTAGAGCTCGTGCGCGCGCACGCGGACCCCGACAGCCGGGCTCGGGAACGTCTCGCGGGCGCTGCGGTCTTCGGCTTTGCCGCCGCCGCCCAGGCGCTGACCAACGCCTGGGACGTCCCCTTTCTGCTCGGAGTGCTGTCGCTCGTCGGCCTCGTCGCCGCGCTCGCACCACGCCGACGTGGTCTCCGATCGTTCGCAGGGGCCGTGACCACCCTTGTCGTAGCCGGCGCGGCGGCGTTCCTTCTGGCGCGGCCGCTTTGGGTCCGCGGGGGCGGCGTACCCGCCCACGGATGGAACGGTCCTTCCGAACCGGGAGCGGCGGGCGTCGATGTCCTCACAGCCTTCGGCCTCTTGTTCTTCCTCGCGGTTGCCTGGTGGGTCACGGCCGTTCGCGGGAAGCTGCGGGAACGAGGAGTCGGGTTGCTGTCGCGCTACGGAATCACGCTCTTCGTCGCCGCGTTTCTCGCCGTGGCCGCCTTCGCCAGGATCGATCTCTTCTTAGTCGCTGGAATCCTTCTCTTCCTCTTCGCCGCAGTGGGAGTCGTGGACAAAGCGGACGAACGCCTCGCGTGCGCTCTCCTCGCTGCGGGTTTCTTCCTCGTTCTTTTCCCACAGCGCGTTTTCATCTACGATCGGATGAACACATTCTTCAAGCTCTACCTGGAGGCGTGGCTCGTCCTGGGTCTCTCGACCGCCGTGCTCGTCTTTGGAGCGCGCGCCGGCAACATTTCGCGCTGGTCGGTTCCGGCTCGCGCTGTTTTCGCGGTTCTCCTCGCGGCAGCGCTCTTCACGACCGTCACCGCCGGGTACGGCGCCCTCCAGCCGGCGCGTCGCACCTACCTGGCCGGTCCCCACACGCCCACACTCGACGGACTCCGCTACCTGGACTATCAGCAGCCGGGCGAGGCCCGAGCGGTCGCCTGGATGCGGCGGTCCATCCGCGGCACGCCCGTGATCGTCGAGGCGCAGGGACCGTCCTACCAGGAGTTTGGACGGATCTCCATGCTGACCGGGCTGCCCACGGTCCTGGGTTGGGAGTACCACGTGCAGCAACGGGGCAATCGTCCCGATGAGATCGCGGCGAGGCGCGGCGCTGTGAGCGAGATCTATTCCAATTCCGAGGCCGCGGCGGTCGAAAGACTGCTGCGCCTGTACCACGTCGGCTATGTGTACGTCGGCTGGGTGGAGCGGAAAACCTATCCGACGACCGGCCTCGCGAAGTTCGACACCTCGCCGAGTCTGTTCGCAGTCGTCTACGAAAACCCCGAGGCGAAGGTGTATCGCGTGGTCGGAGGCGACACGCAGGACGTCCTGTCCGTGCGCGAGACGGTGCTTCCTCCGACGCCGGTCCGGCAGCCGGCTCCCCCCGCCCCCGTCGAGAATGCCGAGCCGGAAGAGAAGCCGACGATTCGGAAAAAACCGGATCCCGATCGTCCCGCCTGGGCGGGCATGCGGGAACCGCGGGACGGCGCGGTGGACGGCGGCGGGCGCGTCTGGCTCGCGGACTTCGGAAACTCCCGTCTCCGGATCTTCGACGCTTCGGGAGGAAGCCTTGGCGGATGGGGAGGCCGCGGAAACGGACAACATGGCTTCAACCAGCTGTGCGGCGTCGCCACGGTCGGAGAGGACCTCTACGTCGCGGACACCTGGAACGGACGCATCGAACGCTTCGGTCAGGACGGCACATGGAAGGCCGCGGTCGCCGAGCTGTACGGCCCGCGCGGCGTCGCGGTGGCTCCCGACGGCTCCGTCTGGGTGACGGATACCGGCAATCATCGAGTGATCTCCTACGACCCGGACCTGAAGAATCCGCACGTCCATGGAAAGAAGGGGACGGAGCCGGGAGAGTTCGACGAGCCGGTCGGAATTGCCGTCGGCCCTTCCGGACTGGTTTCCGTCGCGGACACCGGAAACCGGCGGATCCAGGTCTTCGACTTGAAAGGGTATTTTCATGGCCAGTGGCCGATCGCGAGCTGGGCCCGGGGAAGCGAGGCGCACATCGAAGCGGATTCGGACGACAGCCTCTACGCCGCCGATCCCGCGCAGAACGCCGTGCTCCATCTGGACGCGAAGACGGGCATCGTCCGGGAGCGTTTTCTCGCGGACTCGCAGGGAAAGAAGTTTGTCAAGCCGACGGGACTCGCATTGGATCGAAAAAACCGTATCCTCTATGTGGTCAACACCGGGAACAACTCGGTCTCGACCCTGAAGCTTCCAAAGAGGGAGACGCCGCGATGACGCTCGGAGACCGCTCCGTCCGTAAAATGGGACTGCCCCGAAAGTGACGGATTCGATCGCGACCAACGCGCAAGCCGCGTCGAGCTCCGCCGCCGAAGAAGCCGAGCCGATCGTTCCGGCGCGGAAAGCGCTTCCCGGCTCGTGGCGGGCGGCGCTTGCGATCTTCTTTCTGATCGCCGCGGTCAGCCGATTCTCCGATCTCGGGTCGCGGCCGTTCCACCACGACGAGTCGATCCACGCCTATCAATCCAACACGCTGGCCCGCGACGGCACCTGGCGGTACGACCCCGCCTATCACGGTCCGTTTCTCTACTATGCCAACGCCCTCGTCTACAAGATCTTTGGAACGACCAACACCACGGCGCGCCTGCTGCCCGCTCTCTTCGGTCTGATTCTGATCGGCCTTGCGTGGCCGCTTGCCCGTTGGATCGGAAAGCCGGCCGCGCTCCTGTTCGCGGTTCTGGTGCTGGTGTCGCCCCATTTCACCTACTTCTCCCGTTTCATTCGAGAGGACATCTACAGCCTCGTCTTCACATTCGGAACCATCCTGGCGTTCCGCGCCTTTCTCGAGACGGACCGCGCGCGCTGGTTGACCACGGCCGCGGTCTTTTTTGCGCTGGCGGGCCTGACGAAGGAAACGGTCTACATGACGGCGATCGTCTTCCTCGTCTTCGGTGCCTGGATCTTCCTGGAACGGGCGCTCGCGGATCCGAAGCCGGCGGCGGGGCTCTCGAAGACCTTCGCCGGGACCTATCGCTGGGTGCGGGAACGATGGGGACCGTTCTTCACGGCCGGGCTGGTCTTTCTGGTGTTATGGGCCCTGGGCTACTCCGCGCTCGGGCGCTACCCGCAGGACTGGCTGGCCATCCCCAAGGCCGTCCGCTACTGGATGGGTCAACACTCGATCGCGCGGATCCCCGGGCCCTGGTACTACTACGTTCCGCAGCTGCTCTATTACGAGACCGCGACGCTTCTGGCCGCCCTTCTGCTGGCGCGCCGGCGCGACCTGCGCGGTGACCCGCTCGTCCGCTCGGTCGTGGTCGGCACGGCGGGTCTGACTCTGGCGGCCCTGACGCCGGAACTGCTCGGGTGGGGACGCACAGGAAAGAATCTCGCCCTTCTCTTCGTCTTGGGCGGCGTCGTCGGAGCGATCGCCGCGCTCCGGCTCTTTCATCCGCGGCGCGGCGAAGCGCCACCGTTCCTTCGGTTCGTCGTCTACTGGACCTTTGCGTCTCTGGCGATCTTCTCCTGGGCCCGCGAAAAGGTCCCCTGGCTGACGGTCCACTCCCTTTTGCCTCTCACGATCCTGGCCGCCGTCGCGCTGGCGGATCTCTGGGCCGACCGAGCGCGGCGGCAGGCCCGGATCTCCCTGGCGGCCGTCATCCTCCTTCTGGCCATCAACGCCTCGGCGATGCTGCTGGCCTGTTTCCGCTACGGCGCCTACGACGTCGCGCGCGAGCCCAAGCACGGCGAGTACCTGGCCTACGTGCAGACGACGTGGGATCTCGTGCGCGCCTTGAAAGACGTCGAGGTCGCGAGTCACCGCGTTCCCGCCGGCCAGCCCGCCGTCACCGTCATGGGCGAGTCCACCTGGCCGCTCTCCTGGTACCTGAGAGACGTCACTGTCAAATGGACCGGCAGGCTCGAAGCGGCCGAGACGCCGGTCGTGATCGCCGACTGGAGCTCGGAGGGGGGGCTGGACAAGCAGCTCCAGGACCGCTATCGCGCGACGCGTGTCCCCATCCGCGCGTGGTGGTTCCCCGACGACTTCTTCAAGCGGGGCTTCTCCGAAAAGCTCCAGTGGTGGCTGTTTCATGAGCTGTGGAGCCAGATCGGATCGCAGGACTGCGTCTTCTATGTGCGCAAGGATCTGGGAGGTTCGACCCCGCTCGAGCCGCTGCGGGTTCCGATCCAGGACACCGGCATCCGCGAATTCCACGAGGAAGCGGCGGCGATCCCGGCGCTGCGTTCTCTGGGAAGCGGCGGGTCGGGCCCGGCCCAGTTCGCGGAGCCGCGGGGTCTGGCCGCGGATGGGCGGGGAAACCTCTATGTTGCCGACACCAAGAACAGCCGCATCCAGGTCTTCGATTCGAACGGTCAATTCCTGCGCCAGTTTGGGACGAAGGGCCCGGGTCCCGGCCAGTTCAACGAGCCCTGCGGCATCGCAGTCGATCCTCAGGGCGATCTCTGGATCGCCGATACCTGGAACCAGCGCATCGTCCACATGAGCGCCGACAACCGCTTCCTCTCGGCGATCGGCGGAGAGGAGAACGGTTTCTTTGGTCCCCGCGCGGTTCTCGTCTCACGCGGATCGGTCTACGTCGCCGACACCGGAAATAAGAAGATCGTGCGGTTCGACCCGCAGGGCCGGCGGCTCTTCGAGTGGGGCGGCGCCGGCATCGGGCCGGGACAGTTCGTCGAACCGGTGGGCCTGGCTGCGGATGCCGCCGGCAACGTCTACGTCGCGGATACCGGGAACCACCGAATCCAGATCTTCGATGCCGACGGAAAGTTCCTTCGCCAGCTCCCCGTCTTCGGATGGAAGGACTTCTATACGGAGCCTTATCTCGCGATCGGCCCCTCCGATTCGATCTTTGCGACGGACTCCTCGACGGGCCGGATCGTTCAATACGATTCGTCCGGGGCGCTCAAGCGCACCTGGAAGGCGGACGGGGAGTTCAAGCTGCCGACAGGCATCGCGATCGACTCGTTCGGCCGTCTGTCCGTCTCCGACCGCGGCACCCACCGGATCTTCGTCTGGAGCCTGGAGAACGTCCTGAAATAACGCAGCGTCCGGCGTTGAAGGAGCGTCAGCTCCGGAAGACCTTTTCCTTGGTTCCGTCCAGCCATCGGTCGACCAGCTCGACTCCCTGCATGAGCGAGTGGTCCTGGTTGCCGATCTCGTACTTCCAGGAGCCGAAGCGGCCTCGCGAGTAAATCTCCTTCGACTCGAGGTAGGGCTGGATGACGTGGAGAGCCTCGTCCCGATCGAGGGAGGGAATCGGGTAGGCGTGCGCCGCGTGAATCAGGTAGGTCGACTCCACCTTGGAGAGGTCGGAGCTCTGCAGAATCCCTTCGGCGACCAGGCCATCCAGGACGGCCTTGACGAAGTCCCCCTCCGGAAGCGGGCGCGAAGGGGAATAGGTCGTCTCGGTCAGAAGTGAGCAGTAGCGCGATGTGTCGGAGCCCGGAACGATGTCCGGAGAGTAGTTGGACAAATACGTCATCCGGTAAAAAGGCGTCTTCGGGTTGGGAAAGTAGATCCAATTCTTCGGAGAGGGCGAGGGGCGCGCCAGACCGATGCCGACTGTGAACAGCCGATTGAACATCAGCTTTCGGGCCGCGGCCCGCACCTTCTCCGGCGCGTGCCGGAGCCGCGGCACCAGGGCGTCGAGCGGCAAGGTCGAGAGGAGGCGGTCGTAGCCGCGCCTCGTTCCGTCCGAGAACTCGATCTCCCGCTTCTCCTCGTCGATGCAGGTCGCCCGCTTGCGAAAGCGGACGCGGTCCCCGATATGGGGCAGCACCGCCAGCCAGAGCCCGACCGTGCCGCGAGTGGCGGGATATCCGAAGGTCGCGTTGGGTCCCCAGTCGGTGACCTTCGCGGAGAGAGACGCCTCGAGCGCTTTCTTCCAATCGACGACCGCCACCCGCTCGGCGATCCAGTAGAAACCCATCCGGTCGAGCGGTGTCGACCAGACCTTCAGGTTGTAAGGCACCATGAAGTGGCGGGCGACGCCCGCTCCGAATTTCGCGTAGACCCACTCCTCGAAGTTTTTGTAGGCGCGCTCCCGATCGATCGTCTGGGACTCGATCAGGCCGACGAGGCATTCGAGCATCGCCTGTTCCGGCAGCGAGGAAAGGTGATTCTGGAAGGGATACCGCACGTAGCGATCTTCGAACTTGATCCAGCTCTCCCGGTCGATCCGCCGGATGCCCTCTTTTCCGAGCATCTTTTCGAGAAACGCGTTGAAGTAGGGGTAGTTGGAAAAGATGATGTGGCCCGACACGTCCCAGGTGTATCCGTGCGGGTCCTCGAAGCTGGTGGCGAGGCCTCCGACTCGGCCCGCGCGCTCGAAGACCTCGAAGTCGGTCTCGCCCCGCTCGGTGAGCCGATAGGCGGCGCCGAGGCCGGTGGGCCCCGCGCCGAGGATGACCGTTCCCTTCACCGCGTGCCCGCCACCACGCGTCGCAAGGCGTCGGAGCGGCGAATCTCTTCGCGGAGGTTGAACAGGTACCGGATGACTCGCGCGATCGTCCCGGCCATCTTCCAGGGGCGGTGGATGGATTGGCCCGCTTCCCGCGGGAAGTGGCGCACGACGACCTCGGCCACCCTCCAGCCGGCGATCCGGCACCGGGCGAAGATCTCGTCGCCCACGAAATTGATGCGGTGCTTGATCTCGATGCGGCGGGCGACATCGCGCCGGAAAGCCCGGCACCCGCCGTTGATGTCGTGCAACGGAGATCCGAGGATCCAGCGGGAGAGGAGGTTCAGTCCCTTGGAGAGAACCAGCCGTGGAAGAGGGTCATGCCGCTGCTTCTTCCAGCCGAAGACGACGTCCGCTCCCGCGTCGATCGCCTGCAGGAACGCCGGCGCGTCCGCCATCGTGTGTTGACCATCGCCGTCGACGACCATGACGACCTCTCCCGGCGTGTTGCGCAGCGCCGTTTCCGTCGCGACCGCATAACCCTTGTTGCCGTCGTGGTGAACGACCAGAACCCTCGGATCCCTTCGAGCGATCTCGTCGGCGATCTCTCCCGTACGGTCCCGGCTTCCGTCGTTGACGACCAGAACGCGCCATTCCAGACCGGGGACGGCGGAAAGCGCGGACACGGCTTCCTCGACGGTCTTGGCGATGAGGGCTTCCTCGTTGTACGCCAGAAAGGCAACGCCCAGCCGCGGCTGCTCGGCCGCCGGGCGAGGCTCTCGCGCCTGCAGTTCTGCCGGCCTCACCGAGGCCGGAGACCTTTGACTTTCCGTTGGGGACCTCCGAGAAGAAGAAAGTAAAGGATACGGCCGCTTCTGTCCAGTACGCCGGCCGAGTGGGGAGCGCTCGCTATTGACAGAAGGGCGGGAGATTCGGGGATTGCCAGGCCAACAAACGCACATCGCCTCCCATGTTTCTGGCCGGGCACGGAACCTTTCCCAGCTCTGCCAGCCGCCGCTCGAGAGCCCCCCGGCTGTCCTCGTCCATCTCGGGCCGAAGGAAGACGACCGTGTCCACGTCGCGCAGTCTTTCGCGCGCTCCTTCCGGGAAATGGCCTCTCTCGATCCTCACTTCGGACAGGGCAGGAAGACTGTAGACCTCTCGCAGCATCGTCAGCCCGTACGCGGCGGTCCAGGACAGGGTTCCCGTCTCGAGACTCGGACCCGTGGTCAGAACCACAATCTTCTTCGGCCTGCCCTCGACGCCCTGGATCCGGCGAGCGACCCGATAGAAGACCGAATCGAAGTCCTGATCCTCCTGCATCCTTCGGGGAGAAAGAACGTACGCCTGGCAGTAGTTCAGGCCGATCAGGACGACCACGGTCGCCGCGAGTCCAATCGACAGCGCCCGCCGCGACAATCCGCTGGAACGCGCCCGCTCGGCGATCCAGGAGAGTCCGATGGCCGCCAACAACGCGAACCAGGGAAGCAGCAGGAACATCCGGGTGGTTCGAGGATCGGTCCCCTCGTGCGAGGCGCCGACCAAAAGAAGGAGCGTGATCCACCCGAGAGTCACAAACAAGGCAAACCGATCCCCACGGACGCGCCGGAGAGTGACCGCGAATCCGATGGCCATCAGAGCGGCCGTCAAGGGATCCGTGTAGGAGATTCCAACGAAATGATTCTCGCCCGGCGAGTACAGAGTCGAGAGAGCCGCCTGGGAGAGATTGCTCGTCACATGGAAGAAAGCGTGGGAGGCCGATTCCATCGCACCTCGATCCGTGACAAAGACACCGGGGGGCAGCCGAAGAAGGAAGCCCGGCTGGAGAAGCCAGGGGAAAGGAATCAGAAAAGCCACGAGCAGGTTCGCCCAGCGGGAAATCGCACCGGATGATTTCGGCGGGTCGTAAAGGAAGAGAAGAAGGACCGGAAGCGGCAGCACATAGAGCGCCGCCGGGTAGAGGTAGAGGCACGAGGCCATCGCGAATCCCACGCAGGTGAAGGCGAACGGACGGCGCGTCCGGACGGCCCAAGCCGATGCGCCGAGCACGAGCGCCATCGCCAGATAGGCGTGAAGGCTGTTGTATCCGATCTTGGCGAACGACATCAGGTAATGCGAGCCCGCGAGAAAGAGGCACCCCAGGACCGCAACCGACTTGCCCGCGAACGTCCTGTAGAAGCGAAAGAAGAAGACGATCGCAAAGGCGCAGAGATAAATGTTGCTGAACTTCCATCCGAAGTTGTTCACACCCGCGATCATCATTCCAGCCGCCTGGATCAGGGAGGAGACATAAGGCGTGCTGCCGAAGACTCCCCCCTCGAGGAGGAAGAGATGCGAGCCGATCCCCTGGACGCTTGGGTGCCGGACGATCTCTCGCGCCACGATCCAGAACGGGGCCTCGTCTCCGATGAGCGTGAACCACCAGGAATTGAAGTGGACCATGCCCAGGGCGATCGCCAGCAGGACGATCCACGCCGAAGCCGCAACGCGCCGCCGCTGAAAAAAGAGCAGGAGGATCGAACCGGCCAGGGCGAAAAGGTAGGTCCCGGACCAACGCCTCTGGACAAAAAGGACCGCCAGCATCCCGAGCAACGAAGCGTGGACGGCGACGAGCGTGAGGCCGACGGGTATCTTGCGGCGGGACAGACGGATCAACGCCCTGGCGCTCGTTTCGCCGGCGAGCTTGCCCGCCGCGTAAACCAGCAGCACGAGCAGGAGCTCCCAGCCCGGGAGAACCCGCAGGAAAACCGCCCGGTAGAGCAGCCCGAAAAGGGCGAGTAAGGAAATCCAGACGAGGATGCGGCTCAAGAGCCCGCCTTTTCTCCCGCCCGCGCGACCGCGATTCAAGTCCGGCGGTCCCGCCCTCCAGGGAAGCGGAGCCGGCTTCGTCAATCCAAAAAACAGGAGGAGGGCGCCGTAACAGAGAAGAACGAGAAGAAAGTACGGGGGCCAGGCGAGGTGGTCGGCGAGAAAAGGGACGCGATGCCAGAGAGATTCGAAGCCCGTCGAGATCCAGGGGTTATGAAACCATTGATCCAGGACGACGAGCAGAGAAGGAACCAGGGCCAAGAGGCCCGCGACACAGAGCGCCAGAACAGAGCGCCGACGATCCAAAACGGATTCCGAGCGCCCCGGACTCCGAGCTAATTTCCAACGCATCAATGCTTGAGGTCTGATCCGCCGCGATTGAGGTTGCGGCGACGGTCCCGGCTCACGCCCTCAGCTGCCGTAAACGATCCAGCCGGCCGATACCACCCACGCCAGAACGATCAAGAGCAGCCAGGGGTCGTCGATCAACAGCGCTCGCGTCGGACTGCCCCCTCCTCCCCGCCGGTAAACCAGTCGAATGTAGCGGGCGACCCCCAGGATCACGAACGGGACGGTCAGGGCAAAAGAGCGGCCGCCGTGTCTCTGGAGCGTCGAGGGGATGACGCTGTACACCGCATACCCCGCGACCACGGTGAGCGCTGTGATCACGAACACAAAGTCGAGCCCCTCCGCGCCGTAGACGGCCAGAACCGGACGGTGCTCCGAGGAAGAGGCGCGTCCGGCGTTCTGAAGCTCCCACTGGCGCTTGCCGACGACCAGGAAGAGCGCCAGGAGGTAGGCGCACCCCATGAGAAACAGCGAAGGGGGCGCTTGCGCGAGCGCTGCGCCGGCGAGCGCCCGCAGCGGAAGTCCCGCCGCGACGATCAGCGCCTCGAGGAATGGAACGCTCTTCAACCAGAGCGAATAAGCAATCATCAGCGCGACGTAGATCGCGCACCACCCGCCGAATCCGCGCGACAGCGCGAAGGCCGCCGCGAGCCCTCCCAGCCCGAGAGGGATCGCCACCGCGAGCGCCGTCGAGACCCGAAGGCTCCCGGATGCCAGCGGACGGCGCCGCTTGACCGGGTGAGCACGGTCCCGCTCCCTGTCGACGACGTCGTTGATGAGGTAGATGGCGCCCGTGATCGCGCAAAAGACAAGCAGGCCTTCAGCGGCGAGCGCCCAGCCCCGGGATGTCGCGAGCGTGCGGCCGAAAAGAAAGGGAAGACACAGAACCAGGTTCTTCACCCACTGGCCGGGTCGCGCGGAGAGAAAAAGCGCCCTCAGGGTCCGAAGGGGGGTATCCGCGGCGGGGAGGGCGTGATCGTGGGAGGAAGCCGCCGCCATCGACTTCATTTTAAGGCCGATGGCCTCCGATCAGCGGACCGGGCTCACCGGGCCCCAAACCGCCCTCTCGGCCAGCCCGCATCATTCATGAACGACTCCGGCGACTTTCGGCGCCGCCGTTCGCTAGCGAACGGCTGAGAGAGTTCAAAAGAGGGCTCGAAGGCTTGAGCTCCGACGCCCCGAGCCGCAGACGAGGGATGCGCACGGACACGCCCGTGTCGTGCTTCCTCGCCTCGACGGACGTCTTTGACTGCGTCGCGCCGCGCGACGGGATGACTCAGTCGCGGACACCATCTGTCCGGCTCGAGGACGACGCTCCCGTCGCAGAACGACTGTGGCTCAACGATTTGCGCGTGTCCCGGCCGGGTGTCCATGAATAATCCGGGCTAAAATCCCGACGCCCGCCAACCGGAGGAGGCGCATTGCCCCAGCCTGGCACTCTCATCGAGGGAAAGTACGAGATCCTCGGAAAGATCCGGGAGGGCGGCATGGGCACCATCTACAAGGTGCGCCACAAGCTGCTCGACGAAGTCCGGGTCGTCAAGGTGATGCGGCCCGAGATGATCGGGGATGCAGAGCTCCAGGGCCGGTTCGTGGAAGAGGCCAAGACGGCGACCCGGCTGAAGCACCCGCATATCTGCACGATCCACGACTTCGCGCTGGACGACGACGGCACGGCTTATCTCGTCATGGAGTTCATCGAAGGAGTCAACCTCGCCGATCTGATGGTTTCGGGGCAACCTCCGAACCTTTCTCTTTCTTTGGAGATCGCGCATCAGGCGCTCCTCGCGCTTTCTTATCTTCACCGCAGAAGCATCGTGCACCGGGACATCGCGCCCGACAACCTCATGCTCACCCACGACGAGGACGGGCGTCCGCAGGTCAAATTGATCGATCTCGGCATCGCCAAGACGGGGGATCGGGACCAGAAGATGACGTCGACCGGCGTGTTCTTGGGAAAGCTCAAGTATGCCTCGCCGGAGCTCTTCGGCGCGCTCCTGCCCGGCGAAAAGATCGACGGCCGCAGCGACCTGTACTCCCTTGGAGTCGTTCTTTATGAGCTCTTGACCGGCACGCGGCCGATCGTCGGCGAAGCGCCCGCCGAGCTGCTCCGCGCGCATCTCTTCCTGCCGCCGAAACCCTTCGAGGAGACGGATCCGGAAGGACGTGTTCCGCCGGAAGTGCGGGCGGTGATCTTGAAGGCGCTCCAGAAGAATCGAGAAGACCGATTCGCGTCTGCCGACGAGTTCGATCGGGAGATCGTGGCCCTGCGCCGCCAGTATGCGGCTCCCGAGGACTTCGAGCAGACTCGCGCGATCGTCTCTCGCGCCCGCCACACGCGCGACTCCTCCGCTGCGACCGTGACCCCGAGTGCGCAGGACCGACTGGACCGTCATTTCCAACCGGAAGCCACTCCCGTGC
>Ga0207684_10002776_pt1 | contig 17445 bp, 15 predicted proteins | sample KBSK5501metaG_FD_184342 | JGI IMG/M metagenome (GOLD analysis project Ga0207684, IMG submission 184342) | Corn, switchgrass and miscanthus rhizosphere microbial communities from Kellogg Biological Station, Michigan, USA - KBS K5-50-1 metaG... | ecosystem: Host-associated > Plants > Roots >...
AAGAAGCCGCAGGGCGCCACCCCGTGTTTTTGTTGCAGCGCCCCGCGTAACGGGAGCCAACGTCATCAGGGGCATCTTGCACTGGTGAGACGTCCCCTGTTTTCAGGAGTTTGCCATGAACATCGCACGTCCTGTTCGTATCGTCGCCACGATCGCCGCGCTAGTAGCGGTGGCGTTTGGGATGGGCACGTATACTCACGCAGACTTCACCAGCATCCACATGCTGTTTGGTCTGATTGTTGCCCTCGCACTGTTGATCCTGGCTGTTCTGGCAGTTTTCACGAATGGGTTGGGACGGCTGGGCGCCATAGGCATCGTCTACGCGCTCATCATGCCGATTTTTGGCGTCACGCAACAGACGATCCTGGTGGGTGATCTGCATTGGTTGGTCGAGACCGCACACCTGGCGGTGGGGTTCGGCGCGGTAGCGCTCATCGGGACCATCAGCGCGCGCCTTCTGCTTTCGAAGCAGACCGCACGTAACGTGAGCGGGCAACCGCAGCCACAACCTGTGCGATAGTTGGAGAGAGCACCCAGCTGCGCCCGCGGTGACGTGATGAACAGAGCCATCAGGTTCAGCGTCGCAAAGAGGAGCAAGGACGAGTATGGAAGAGACTTTTGAAAGCTACCGGACCTACCTCTTTGCCATCGCCTACCGCATGCTTGGCAGTGCGATGGATGCCGAAGATATGGTGCAGGAGACCTATCTCCGCTACCAGGCCACGCCTCCGCAGACGATCCGCTCGCTCAAAGCGTATCTGACCACGATCCTCACGCGCCTGTGCATGGATCAACTCCAGCTCGCGCACAGGAAACGAGAACAGTACGTGGGCCCCTGGCTGCCGGAGCCAATCCTCACGACCGAGACGGCTGAGACGGTTGAAACGGGCGATCCGGAGAAGCGTGTAGAGTTGGAGGAGTCGGTTTCACTGGCCTTCCTGGTCTTGCTGGAGCAGCTCCAACCATTCGAACGCGCGGTCTTCCTGCTGCGGGAAGTCTTCGGGTACGAGTTCGCCGAGATCGCGGCGATGCTCGACAAGAGTGAAGCGGCCTGTCGCCGGTCCTTTAGTCGGGCGAAGCTCCATCTGCAGACGCACCGGCCACGCTTCCCGGCCTCGCCCCAAATCCATCAGCAGTTACTCAGTGGGTACCTCCAGGCGGTGCAGACGGGTGAGATGGGCCCTTTGATGAACCTGCTCTCCGAAGATGTGACCCTGTGGGCCGACGGTGGTGGGAAGGTCAAGCAAGCAGCACTGCACCCGATTCGCGGGCGTGATGCGGTGGCGCGCTTTAGCCTGGGGACGAAGCGTTTTTGGCCGGAGCATGCTCGTGTCGAGGTAGAGGAAGTCAACGGCGAGGCCGCTTTGATCATCCGCACCGGCGATCACGTCTTCTCGGTCCTGACCATCGAGGTGAAGCAAGGGCAGATCCAGGCGATTCGCGTCATTGCCAACCCGGAAAAACTCCTACGGATCTAAGCGGTCTTGTCTTACGATGCTACCGGCGGTGCATCCTAGGGTGCGCCGCCCTCCCTATGCCACTTGGCAGGAACGCTCCCCGTGTGTCACCATGAGAGCGGCGGCCATCCATTGCTGAGGCCGCCGTCCCTTCGGGCCAGGATCGAGCGAGCTATGCCAACACAACACCCCCACTACCCGCACGCCGAGTGGCGGCTGATCGTCGAGACGGAGCCGCGCACGGGCGCCGCCAACATGGCGCTGGACGAAGCGATCATGGACGCCGTCGCCGCCGACCGCTCGCCGCCCACGCTGCGCTTCTACCAGTGGGACCCGCCCTGTCTCTCGCTCGGGAAGCGGCAGCCACTTTCAGGCATCGATCTCGAAGCCTGTCAGCGCGACGGTGTGGATGTGGTGCGCAGGGCCACCGGCGGTCTGGCCATCCTGCACACCGACGAGGTGACCTACAGCGTCTGCGTCCAGCCCGATGACCCGCGCGCCGAGGGCGCCGTGCTCGACGCCTACCGCAAGCTCAGCCAGGGCCTCGTGGCCGGGCTGGCACTTTTGGGCGTCGAGGCCGTCATGAATCCGGTGGAGCCGGGCAGCGTACAAAACGCGAGCGCCGCGTGTTTCGAGGCGCCCTCCGCCTACGAAATCATCGCAGGGACACAGAAGCTGATCGGCAGCGCGCAAACGCGTCCCGCTGGCCGCGTGCTGCAGCACGGCTCGCTGCCGCTCTTCGGCGACATCGCGCGCGTCACGCGCTACTTGTGGTTCCCGACCGAGGGCGACCGCGCGGCCCTGGCGGCGCACCTGCGCGAGCGCGCGGCCACCCTCAGCAGCTTGCTGGGCCGCCCCACGCCGTTCGCCGAGACGGCGGAGGCGCTGGCGCGCGGTTTCTCCGCCGCGCTCAACCTTTCCCTCGTGCCGGGCGTGCCCACGGCGGATGAGCTTGCCGCGGCGGCTGCGATCGCGCAGGCAAAGCTGGCGGCTGTACCGGCATGAGATGAGAATGGCGGGCGCACGCGTGCAGAGCAGACGCGACCGCGGTGGGAAAGGAGAGCGCCAGGCATGAAGAGCAAGCTGCGCGTCGGTGTCATCTTCGGCGGGCGCTCCGGTGAGCATGAGGTGTCCGTCGCCTCGGCGGCGTCGGTGATGCGCGCGCTCGATCCCGAAAAATATGACATCGTGCCCATCGGCATCACGCATGAGGGCCGCTGGCTGGCCGGCGCGGACCCTCGCCGCATGCTCGACGGCGCGCCGATGGAGTCGGCGGCCGCGGAGCCCTCAGTGGTGACAGCGGTGACGGTCACCGGCGATCCGACGCGACATGGATTGGTGCCAGTGCATCCGCAAGCGTCTCCCGGCCCCGCCTCCCCTCCGCTGGATATCGTCATTCCCGTGCTGCACGGTACCTATGGCGAGGACGGCACGTTGCAAGGCCTGCTCGAAATGGCAGGCATCCCATATGCCGGCTGTGGCGTGCTAGGGTCGGCGCTCGGCATGGATAAAGAAAAGGCCAAGATGGTCTTCCGCGCCGCCGGTCTGCCGGTGGTGGACTGGCTGATGGCGCGCCGGCATGATGTGGAGCGTGACCAGGGCGCGGTGTGCCGGCGCATCGAGGAGCGCTTCGCCTATCCGGTGTTCGTCAAGCCAGCTAACATGGGGTCGAGTGTCGGCGTGGGCAAGGCGCACGACCGCGACGAGCTGGAGCGAGTGTTGGCCACGGCGCTGGAATACGACCGCCGGGCGGTCGTCGAGCCGGGCGTCACGTGCCGCGAGCTGGAGTGCGGCGTGCTCGGCAACGACGAGCCGATTGCCAGTATCGTCGGCGAGGTCGTGCCCAGCAACGAATTCTACGACTATCGCGCCAAGTACATCGACAACGCCTCACGCCTCTATCTACCCGCCGAGATTCCGGACCAGACGGCCGAGGAGCTGCGGCGCATGGCGGTGGAGGCGTTTCTTGCGCTCGACCTGAGCGGCCTGGCGCGGGTAGATTTCTTTTTGGAGCGCGAGTCGGGCCAGCTCTACGTCAACGAAGTCAACACGATGCCCGGCTTTACCGAGATCAGCATGTATCCCAAGCTCTGGGAGGCGAGCGGCGTCCCCTATCCTGAGCTACTCGATCGCCTGATCGCGCTGGGCATCGAGCGCAGCGCCGACAAACAGCGCAATCGGACCAGCTTCTCGCCAGACGCCTGACCGCCGCGACGAGCACAGGCGTGCGCGTGGGGCGTATCAACGCTAGAGAAGGCCAGATGAATGGACCAGGAGCAGCTGCTTCGCGATGCCGAGGCGTTCGCCCGCGCGGAGCTGAGTGACGACAGCAGCGGGCACGATTGGTGGCACATCGATCGGGTCACCCGGCTCGCACGCCGCGTCGCCAGGGAAGAGGGCGCCGATGAGTTCCTCTGCACGCTGGCCGCGCTGCTCCACGACATTGCGGACTACAAGATTGCCGGCGACGAAGCGGCTGGGCAGCGCCGGGTGTGCAAGTGGCTCGCAGGCCATGGCGCCAGCGCGGACACCGTCGCACAGGTGATGGAGATCATCGCGACCCTCTCGTTCGGCGGCGGCAATCGCGCGCCGATGCGCACCCTTGAGGGACGCGTGGTGCAGGACGCCGACCGGCTGGATGCCCTGGGCGCCATCGGCATCGCGCGCGCCTTTGCCTTCGGCGGCTCGCGCGGCCGCGCCATGTATACCCCGGACGAGTCTCCCCGCGCGTATGCCTCGCAAGCGGAGTATCATGCCAGCACCGCCTCGACCATCGCGCACTTTCATGAGAAGCTCTTGTTGCTCAAAGATCGCATGAATACGCCTTTCGCGCGGAAGCTGGCTGAGGAGCGGCACCGCTACATGGAGGCCTTTCTACGCGAGTTCGCGCGCGAGTGGGACGGCGAGCGGTAAGGTTACAGTTTCGGCGCTCATCGCTTCGCCCACGTCACACGGAAGGGAGCCACACGCATGGCCCGCTCGAAGGTGCCGGCGACACGCGTCGAACGCGTGGAATTTGAGCCGCTCGACATTCCACTGCATGAGCCGTTCGCGATCGCCACTGGCAGCGTGACCTCGGCGCGCAATGCGCTCGTGCGCATCACGCTAGCGGACGGGTCGAGCGGGCTGGGCGAGGCGGCGCCGTTTCCCCCAAGTGGCGGCGAGACGCAGGAGACAGCGCTGGCCGCGCTGGCGGGCATGGTGCCGCTGGTCGAAGGATACGACGCCGCGGCGTGGCGCCCACTCGCGCATCGGCTGACCGCCAGCTTCGAGCACCAGGCGACGGCGCGGGCGGCGATGGAGGTCGCCGTGCTCGATGCCCTCACCCGCTCGCTCGGCGTGCCGCTGTTTCAGTTCCTCGGCGGCGCCGAAACGCAGATTGAAACCGACATCACCATTCCTATCGTGGATGCGGCGCACATGGCACAGCTTGCCGCTGGCTACGCCGCCCGCGGCGCACGCACGCTGAAGCTCAAGGTCGGTACCCAGGTGGACGCGGATGTGGAGCGCGTGCTGGCGGTGGCAACGGGCGCACCGGGCTGCCAGCTCATCCTTGACGGCAACCAGGGCTTTTCACCTGCCGACGCGCTGCGCCTCATCTCAGACTTGGCCAGCGCAAAGGTGCGGCCGGTCCTGTTCGAGCAGCCGGTGCTGCGTCACGATCTCGCAGGGCTGCGCTTCGTCACCGAGCGTGCGGGCGTGCCTATCGCCGCGGACGAAAGCGTCCACAGCGCCGCCGATGCGCTGCGTGTGGCCCGGCTCGGCGCGGCCAGCGCCGTGAACATCAAGCTGATGAAATCCGGTATGGTCGAAGCACTGGAGATCGCCGCCGTCTGCCGTGCCGCCGGGCTGGAGCTGATGGTGGGCGGCATGATCGAGTCCCGCCTGGGCATCGCCGCGTCCGCGCACCTGATCGCCGGGCTGGGTGGGTTCCGCTATGTGGATCTGGATACACCGATGCTGCTGGCCGACGATCCCTTCACCGGTGGCTACACGCAAACCAACATGACGTACCTGCTCGACGCCTCGCGCGCCGGGCTAGGCGTGGAGCGCGGTTAGGCCGCCTGTGTGCCTGGTCTGGTGTATGTCTTGCGGAATCGCCGCGAGACGCTTCCTAGCCAAGGAGAAAGTCGCATGATGTCGCAAGACGCGTCTGGCTCATCCGAGACGAATGTCGTACGGTATCCCTACCGGCGCGGCGCCAAACTCGTCGGCGCCGACGGCCAGATGGTGGGCACGCTGGAGCAGCTCGTCGTCGACCGTGACAGCGGCGTGTTGCGCAGCCTCATCGTGCGCAGCGCCGACGGCGCGCGGGAATTCGAGCTGCCCGAAGAGCACGTCAGCCAAAACGAGGGCGACACGGTGCGTCTCTCCTTGGGCGCTGATGAGCTTGCAGCCAATCCGGAGCTGGCACGCCCATACAACCCATGGGAGTTTCAGCCGGTTCCGCCGGGCAAGCCTGCTGGCCACGATCGGGCGAGCCGCGTCGCGCTGCAGACCGGTCAGCCAGTCGTCGCGTCGGTCGGCGACAATGCCGCCGACGTGGTGGCGCCTGAGTCGCCGGACGCACCACCATCGGGTAACGGCAGTGTGGCCGCCCAAGAGGCCGGCCCGCAGCCACCACGACGCGATGACTCCACTGCGCAAAAAATGGCCAGCGGCACGCCGGACGTCACCGTGGGCGGACCAGCGCTCAGCGACGTGCTAGAAGCCGCGCCCGCTCACGAAGGCGCACCACCGCCACAAACACCGAGCGCCACCGAGAGCACTTCGGGAGAGCTTATTGGCGGCAAGCCAAGCACCGGCGGTATGGACAGCGCGTCGGTGGCCCCGGTCCAATCTTATCCACAGGATGCCTCCCCGACGGCAACAGCCTCCCCAGACGACGGCGATCGCTCGGCTGACCGTGGCGCGGTCGAGCCGCTTCCCGCGCGCGGCGACCGCCTGGAGTTCTCCAGCCCAGGCGCGCCGTCGGCTCATATGCCGGCGGATGAGGGACTGCGCAGTAACCAGGTTGCGTCCTCAGCCAGCCAGGACATGCCGCGGGCCGCAGCCGCTGCGGAGCAGGGCACGCCTGTAACCTCGCCTCTCGCCCCCTCACCGCCTGTACAGGTGCAAGTTCCCAGTTGGGCAATGTCGGGCGTGCTCGCGACGAGCATCAGCATCGGCACGGGCGCTCTGGCTGGCGTCATGATGCGGCGCAGGCAGCTGCGCGCAGAGCGGGCCGCGAAAAGCGCGCGGCGCACGCTGACGGAGAGTTTGCAGGCGGCGGGCGAGCAAGCGCGTGGCACGGCGGCGCAAGCCGGCACAGCTGCCGCGCAGGCGCGGCAACAGGCGGCGCGCAGCGCGAAACGCGCCACCAAGAGCGGTCGATGGTTCCGGCGCGGAGTGCTGCTCGGCGCGGCGCTCGGCATCCTCTTCGCGCCGCAGCCGGGTGCGCAGCTGCGCGAGCGGCTACGCGAAAGCGCCAGACAGCGGTTCAACCGCGGCGCATAGCCTACGCAGCCATCACGTGCGAACGCCCGGCGGAATGGGCCGCCGGGCGTTTTCGTGCGCCGTAACGAGCCTCGGCCGCCGGCGCGGCAAGAGCCCTACTTCGCGGGAGGATACGAAACGAAGACGGTCTTGATCTCGCTGAATTCTTCGACAGCCTTCCAGCCAAGTTCGCGATGGCCGTTGCCGCTCTGCTTCATCCCGCCGAAAGGCAGGTGTGGCTCGGCGCCGGTGGTGCCGGCGTTGATATACACCAGCCCCGACTGGATGTCACGCATCGCACGGAAGACCGTGCGCGCGTTCTCGGTAAAGATCGCGCAAGAGAGGCCGTACTCCGTCGAATTGGCCACTTGGATCGCCTCATCATAATCGCGCACCGGCAGAATGGAGACGAACGGACCGAACACCTCCTCCCGCGCAATACGCATCTCCGGCCGCACGTTCGTGAAGATCGTCGGCGCGTAGTAGGCGCCGTCCGCCAGCTCACCCTCGCCCAGTGGGCGGCCGCCGGTCAGCAGCTGCGCGCCCTCACGACCGCCGATCTCGGTATACTCGTGCACTGCGGCGACGCGGCCCTTGTTCACCAGCGGACCCATGTCGGTCTCCGGCAAGAGTCCGTCGCCGATGCGCAGCTTCTCCGCCGCGGCGACCAGCTGCTCCGCGAAAGCGGTGGCAACGCTCTCCTGCACAATGACCCTGCTCGTAGCGGTGCAGCGCTGCCCTGTGGTGCCGAAGCCGCCCCACGCGACGGCGGTGACCGCCTCGTCCAGGTTGGCATCTTCCATTACGATGACAGCATTCTTGCCGCCCAGCTCCAGGCTACAGCGGCGCAGGTCGCGGCCGCACAGCTCCGCGACGCGGCGGCCCACCTCTGTCGAGCCCGTCAGCGAGATCATGGCGACGCGCGGATCCGTCACCAGCGCGTCGCCCAGGCTGGCGCCGGGGCCGGTCACGAAGTTGAGCACGCCTGCGGGCACGCCGGCCTCTACCAGCACCTCGACGAGGCTCGCCGCCGTCAGCGGCGTATCGCTCGCGGGCTTGAGCACGACCGTATTGCCAGCGAGCAGCGCCGGGAAAGTCTTCCAGGCAGGGATCGCCAGCGGAAAGTTCCACGGCGTGATGATGCCGACGACGCCGAGCGGCTGGCGCAGCGTCAGGCAGAGCTTGTCGGGGAGCGCGGACGGCACCGTTTCGCCCTCCGCCCGGCGACCCTCACCGGCGACATACTTGGCGACGTCGATGGCCGTTTGCACGTCGCCCTGTGTCTCCCGCACCGGCTTGCCCATCTCGCGCGTCATCTGGCGCGCCAGCTCGTCGCGGCGCTGTTCGAGCAAGAGCGCCGCGCGCAGGATGATTTCGCCGCGCGCGGGCGCCGGCAGCGCGCTCCAGGCTGGAAATGCCTTCTCTGCTGCTGCGATGGCGGCGTCGATATCGGCGGCGGCAGAGGTCTGAAAGCGGCCGACGATCTCGCCGTAGCGCGCGGGATTGTGATTGTCGAAGGTCTGGCCCGAGATGGATGGTCGCCACTCGCCGCCGATGAAGTTCAAATACGTCCGCGGCTCCGCGCTCGCGTGCGCCTGTACCGTTGTCGCTGTCGCCTCTGTCATGTCGCCGCCTCCTCTTCGAGCCTGCGCAGAGCCGCGCCGTCGCCGATCTCGCGCCTGAATCGCGCCGTCGCACCAGTCGCAGTCCGGCGCGCACAGTCATGTAGTATAGCATGCGCGGCCCGCGAAGAAAGTCCAGCGGCCGGCGCGGTTGGCATGCGGAAGGGGCGGCCGGATGGCCGCCCCTCGCTCGTATTCTTCGCTCGCCTGGCGCTGACCTGCGCGCGACGTCTTACATGTAGCGGCCGCCACGGCCACCAATGAACGTCGCCGGGCTGGAATACGCCGCGATCATCAGGATGATCCATAGCACGAACGTGACTAGCCCCGCCACTCCGCCCAATGCCAGGAACAGCAGGCCAATAAGGGGAATGTGCGAGAACAGCCCCAGGAGCGCTGTAAGTACGCTTAGCGTGCCAAAGACGACCAGTGATTGCATCGCATGCCGGCGAACCGTCTGGTTGCGCTGCTCGATCACCAGAAATATCAGGCCCGTCACCCAGATGCCCAGGTAGCAGAGCACTCGCTCCCACTTCTCATCGATGCCCAACACCGTAGGGCTGGTATACTGATCGCGATTGTACATCTTCCCGCTCCTCATTCGCGCATGTTCCTGGCGTCGTGTTCGTTCCGGCCAGCCCGGCGCTCACATCAAAGATACGCCTGTGCTCGGGTTAGGTTGCACCGGGTCGCCTCGCGCGATTACGGTGGCTAGATGTGCTATGATTTCATGGCAGATCATGCGACTGCGGCACGGCGCAGTGTGTCATTCCGTGTAGGTTTGCGCGAGCCGCTCTGGACCACTCGGCGGGCGCGGCGGGAGGGCTGATCCGGTATGGAAGGCCTGGTTGGACGCGAGATGCTTTCTCGCCGGGTGCGCGCCGTCAAGCCATCCGGCATCCGCAAGTTTTTCGACATCGCGGCCACCATGAGCGACGTCATCTCACTGGGCGTCGGTGAGCCAGATTTCGTCACTCCCGAGCACATTCGCCAGGCCGGCATTGCCGCCATCCAGCTGGGCGAGACGCACTATACCTCCAATTACGGCACGCTCGAGCTGCGCCAGGCCATCTCCGACCTCATGACACGTCGCTACAGTGTCACCTACGACCCGGCGACGGAGATCATGGTCACGGTCGGCGTTAGCGAAGGCATCGACGCCGCCGTGCGCGCGCTGCTCGATCCAGACGACGAGGTCATCATCTCCGATCCGGGTTATGTCGCTTACGAGGCGGACGTGATCTTCGCCGGCGGAGCGGTTGCCCCCGCGCGCGCGCATGTCGAGAACGGCTTCGCCGTGCGCGCCAGCGAGATCGAGGACGCGGTAACGCCGCGCAGCAAGCTCATCCTGCTGGGCAACCCGAACAATCCGACCGGCGCCGTGATCGAGCGCGCCGAGCTCGCGCACATCGCCGAGATCGCCCAGCGCCACGATCTGTTCGTGCTCTCCGACGAAGTTTACAGCCGTCTCGTCTACGGCGGCACGCATACCAGCATGGTGCAGATCCCAGGCATGCGCGAGCGCACCGTGCTGGTGGACGGGTTTTCGAAGGCCTACGCGATGACGGGCTGGCGCATCGGCTATGTCTGCGCGCCCGCGCACATCCTGGAGGCGATGCTCAAGATTCATCAGTACACCATCATGTGTGCGTCGACTATGAGCCAGGCCGCCGCCCTCGAAGCGGTGCTCCACGGCGAAGACGACGTGCGCGCGATGGTCGCCAGCTACGACGAGCGCCGCATCATGGCGTATTCAGGTTTCAACGACATCGGCCTCACCTGCTACGAGCCGAAGGGTGCCTTCTACGTCTTCCCGTCGATCCAGTCTACCGGGCTGAGCTCGGATGAGTTCGCGGAGCGGCTGCTGTTCGAGGAGAAGGTCGCCGTGGTGCCAGGGAGCGCCTTCGGGGAGCAGGGCGAGGGCTACATCCGTTGTACGTATTGCACCGCCAAGAAACAGCTCGGCGAGGCGATAACGCGCATCGGGCGCTTCATTGAAAAATACCGCTAGAGGAAAGATTCGCTATGGCAACCGCATCCGCACCGGACGCTATTGACTATGAGGTCGTCATTGGCCTCGAAGTCCACTCGCAGCTGCTTACCGCCAGCAAGATGTTCTGCCGCTGCGACGCCAACTATGCCAATGCCGCGCCCAACTCCCACGTTTGTCCGGTGTGCATGGGCTTTCCTGGCGTGCTCCCCGTCACGAATCGCAAGGCGATAGACTTCACGATTATGACGGCGCTGGCGCTCAACTGTGGGATCCCCGAGTATTCGAAATTCGACCGCAAGAACTACTTTTATCCGGATCTGCCCAAGGGCTATCAAATCTCACAGTACGACCGGCCGCTTAGCCGTGTGGGCTACCTCACCATTCGCCTGAACGGCCACGAGAAGCGCATCGGCATCACCCGCGTGCACCTGGAAGAGGATACGGGCCGCAACGTCCACAAGCATGAGTTCGGTGAGAGCTACACCTTGGTAGATCTCAACCGGGCTGGCGTACCGCTGATGGAGATCGTCAGCGAGCCGGACATACGCAGCCCCGAAGAGGCGCGGCTGTACGTCGAGAAGCTGCGCCAGATTCTGGTCTATCTCGGCGTCAGCTCTGGCAAGATGGAGGAGGCAGCGCTGCGCTGCGACGCCAACATCTCGGTGCGTCCACGCGGGCAGCAAGAGCTCGGCACCAAGACGGAGATCAAGAACATGAACTCCTTCCGGGCCGTCGAGCGCGCGCTGGCCTACGAGGCGCAGCGCCAGATCGAGGAGCTGCGCGCGGGCGGGCGCATCCAGCAACAGACGCGCGGCTGGCTCGAAGACCGTGGCATCACGGTGCTGCAACGCGTGAAAGAGTTCGCCGACGACTACCGCTACTTCCCTGAGCCGGACCTGCCGCCGCTGGTGGTGAGCCGCGAGTGGGTCGAGCGGGTACGCGCGCAGACGCCCGAGCTTCCCGATGCACGGCTGCGGCGATTCCAGGAGCAGTATGGGCTGGGCGAGCGCGAGGCCGAACAGCTTACGGCAGAGCGGGCACTGGCGGACTATTTCGAGGCCGTCGTCGCGGCCAACCCGACGAGCGATGCGCCGGCACGTGCCCGCACGGCGGCGAACTGGACGCTCGGCGAGCTGCGCCGCCTCTTGAACGCGGCGGGGCTAGACGTTGCGGCGAGCCGAGTCGCACCGAGCGGGCTGGCCGAGCTGCTGGATCTCATGGCAAACGGCACGATCAGCGGCAAGCAAGCCAAAGACGTGCTTGAGAAGGCTTTTGCCAGCGCGGAGACGCCTAGCGCCGTTGTCGCACGCGAAGGCATCGCGCAACTGTCCGACGCTGGTGAGCTCGAGCTGATCGTAGAGGAGGTGATCGCCGAGAATCCGAAGGCGGTCGAAGACTATCGAGCAGGCAAGACCGCCTCGGTGCAATTTCTTATTGGTCAGGTGATGAAGCGCACGAAGGGGCGCGCCAAGCCTGACATCCTGAATCCGTTAGTGCTGGGCAAGCTCGATCAAGCCTAACCCGCGGCGGTCTGGCGACGGTGCCGGATCGCTGTGCGCCTGATCGAGTCCGATACGAAGCGCACTCTGCCCGGGTGGCGCGGCGACGTGCCGCGCCGAATGTTGTTACACTCTGGAGGAGGTTCTCACATCATGCACGATGACGTGCACACTGCTCAACGTACCAACCCCTACCAAATGGCGGTGGCCCAGTTTCAGGCGGCCGCCGACCGGCTCGATCTCAGCGAAGACCTGCGTGCGATCCTCAGCGTTCCCAAGCGTGAGCTCACGGTAAACTTCCCCGTCCGCATGGACGACGGCAGCGTGCGGATGTATACCGGCTATCGGGTGCAGCACAACATCAACCGCGGCCCGGCGAAGGGCGGCATTCGCTACGACGCCGAAGTGAGCCTCGACGAGGTTCGCGCGCTCGCCATGTGGATGACATGGAAGTGCGCGGTGGTAGATATCCCCTTTGGCGGCGCCAAGGGCGGCGTCATCGTGGACCCGAAGCAGCTGAGCATGAGTGAGCTCGAGCGGCTCACGCGGCGCTATGCGACTGAGATCTCGCTGCTGATCGGCCCCACCAGCGACATTCCCGCGCCGGATGTCAACACCAACGCGCAGGTGATGGCCTGGATCATGGACACATATTCGATGCACCGCGGCTACTCGGTGCCGGCGGTGGTCACCGGCAAGCCGTTGGCCGTCGGCGGCAGCGAAGGCCGCAACGAGGCGACCGCAACCGGGGTCGTCGCCGTCGTGCGCATGGCCATGGAAGACATGAAGATGCCGCTCTCGGACGCGCGCATCGCCATCCAGGGCTTCGGCAACGCCGGCGGCATCGCCGCCGAGCTCTTTCATGATACTGGCGCGCGCGTCGTCGCCGTCAGCGACCGCAAGGGCGGCGTGTTCGACGAGCGCGGGCTGGACATCATGGCGCTGGTCGACTACAAGAAGAAGACCGGCAGCGTCGTGGGGTTCCCGGGCAGCCAACGCCTGAGTGTGCAGGACGTGCTCGAGGTGCCGTGCGACGTGCTCGTGCCGGCGGCAACCGAGGGCGTCATCACGGAGGCCAACGTTGGGCGGGTCCAGGCACGAGTCGTGGCCGAGGCGGCCAACGGGCCGACAACCCTTGAGGCGGACCGCGTCCTGTTCGAGCGCGGCATCCATGTGATTCCCGATATTCTCGCCAATGCCGCGGGCGTCACCGTCAGTTACTTCGAATGGGTGCAGGATCTGCAGAGCTTTTTCTGGACCCCCGAAGAGATCAGCGCCAAGCTTCAGCACATCATGGAGAAGGCGTACTACAGCGTGGCGAAGCTAGCGCACGATCAAAACTGCGACATGCGCACGGCGGCGAACATGGTCGCCATCAAGCGCGTTGCAGAGGCGACCCAGCTACGTGGCGTGTATCCGTAGGCGAACCGGCGGATGAGCTTGGGGAGGGCTGGCACAGCGCCGGCTCTCCTTTTTGTTTATATTCAGTTTACGGAGCAGTGCTATCCTCCTGCTGCTCCAGCGCTGGTCGAGCCGTTGCCTCTGAAAAAAGGCAGCTTGCCCAGACTGTTGGGCGCCTCGTCGTCGATGCCTGCGTGGCCCACGTGCAGAAAACGAGCTTTCCCATGAGTGCCATTTTGGTCGTGGACGATGATCCGCATCTGCGCGAGCTGGCCAGGGTCTTCTTGCGACAGGAAGGGTTCGACGTCTACGAGGCATGCGACGGTGTGGAAGCGCTCGCGGCGCTGGAGCGGCTCAAAGTAGAGATGGTGATTCTCGACATCATGATGCCGAGGATGGACGGCTGGGAGCTGTGCCGCCAATTGCGCGAGTGGTATGAGCTTCCCGTCCTCATGCTCACCGCCAAAGGAGAAACGAGCCAAAAGCTCAAAGGCTTCGAGGTGGGCGCCGATGACTATCTGGTCAAGCCGTTTGAGCCGCTCGAGCTGGTGGCCAGGGTCAAAGCCTTGTTGAAGCGCTATCGCATCGCCACGTCTCAGACCGTCCGCCTGGGCGACGTGGTGATCGACCGCCAGACTTTCGACGTGACGATTGCTGGGGAACGCATTACTTTGCCCCGCAAGGAATTCGACCTGTTATTTAAGCTGGCCAGCACTCCGGGACGGACGTTCTCGCGCGACCAGCTGATCGAGGATATCTGGGGCTATGACTTTGCCGGCAACGAGCGTACCCTCGATGTGCATATCAATCGCCTGCGCGAACGTTTTCCCGAGGAGCGCCACGCGTTCCGGATCAGAACCATCCGCGGGTTAGGGTACCGTCTGGAGGTGCGTACGTGAAGATGCGGGCAACGATGCAGCGGGTCGCGATAGGCGCGCTGTTGCTGGTCCTCTTGAGCGGCACGTTGATCAGCACCTATTTTCTGACGGACGCACTGTTTCATGCCATCGGTTACACCCCTCCTCCGTACCTGGCTCAGGTGATCAACTCACTGCTTGGTCTCATGTTGTACGCCCTGCTGGCATTCGGTTTTTTTTCCTGGGGCAGTGTGCGACCCGGCGCAAAACGCAGGTGGCTGGGAATCCTGGAACCGATTGTGGAGGCTATGGAGCGCATCGCCAAAGGCGATTTTCAGGTTAGACTGCAACATAGCGTTGGGGCCAACGCCATCGTCGGCACGTTGGCGACCAGCGTCAATCAGATGGCGCTCGAGCTGAACCAGATGGAGCACATGCGGCAGGACTTTATCTCGAACGTCTCGCACGAGATCCAGTCCCCGCTGACCTCCATTCGGGGGTTTGCCCAAGCGCTGGAGGATGACCAGCTGGGCGCTCACGAGAGACACCATTACCTCAGCATCATCGAAACAGAGAGCGTGCGACTCTCCCGGCTCACCGACAATATGCTCAAGCTGGCTTCGCTAGAATCCGCACAGCTGCAGGTTGATCGCAAACCGTACCGGCTGGATAAACAGATCAGAAGCTTGATCCTGGCCTGTGAACCCCAATGGTCCGGCAAAGCACTCGACATCGACGCCGCCTTCGACGAAGTCATCATCAACGCTGACGAGGACCTGCTGAGCCAGGTCTGGAGCAATCTCCTGCACAACAGCGTCAAATTCACGCCCGAGCGGGGCAGAGTGTCTGTCGCGGTGCAGCGCGAGGGCAGTCAGATCACGTGCCGCATCTGCGACACTGGCATAGGCATCCCCGAAGATGCGCAACCGCACGTTTTCGAGCGCTTCTACAAGGCGGACCCCTCGCGGGAGCGTGCGCGCGAAGGTAGCGGCCTGGGACTGGCCATCGCCAAAAAGATCGTGGAGCTGCACCAGGGCACGATCGGCGTTGCGAGCCAACCAGGAGCGGGGACGACATTCATCGTCTCGTTGCCAGCGGGCTAGGCGAACGGATTCCCACACCCCCCGCGTGCGCCACTCCGCTCTCACAGTGAGGGCGGAGTGGCGCTTTTTTGCTCCGCTCCCCCGGTTTAAATTGCGTTTACACGCTCCGTGTACCGTCCTGCTTGAGGTCGTTGGAACACCTCCTCGGTTGCCCGCCGAGCGTTCCGGGACGTGTGAACGGAGGACACATGTGCGTGAAACACGCGAGGCCACACAGGCCATTGTCATCGAACATCTGGTAAAACGCTTTCCGCGCGCGCAATCCAACGCCGTGGACGATATCACGTTGTGCGTGCGGCATGGCGAGACCTTCGGGCTGCTAGGGCCAAACGGGGCCGGCAAAACGACGACGATTGGCATATTGACCACCCTCACGCTGCCCACCAGTGGCCGAGCCACTGTCGGCGGCATCGACGTCGTTGCTGACCCCATCGGCGCGAAGCAGCGCATCGCCGTCGTTCCGCAGCGCAACAATCTGGATCGCAGCCTGCGCGTAGGCGAGATTCTCACCTACCATGCCGCCTATCACGGCGTCGCGCGACGGGAGCGGGCGGCGCGAGCCAGTGCCTTGCTCGCGGAGTTCGGTTTGGCCGAGCGCAGCAAGCAGAAGCTGGGGTGGCTTTCGGGAGGCCTGGAGCAGCGCGTGATGCTGGCGCGCGCGCTGATGCACGAGCCAGAGGTGCTCTTCCTCGACGAGCCTACCAACAACCTCGACCCACAGGCACGCCTCTTCCTCTGGGAGCGCCTGCGCGCACTTAAAGAGCGTGGCGTGACGGTGGTGCTCACCACGCACGACATGGAGGAAGCCGATCGGCTCTGTGAGCGGATCGCCATCATGGACCAGGGACGCCTCCTGGCGCTCGACACCCCCGCCGGACTGAAGCGCCTCGTCCCTGGTGGCACGATGCTGGAGCTCCGTCTGCGCGCGCCCGACGCCGTAGTCGCTGGGCGGGCCATGGAAGATGGGGCAACTCGCGGCCCGCGTGACCGATTCACACGGTCGCTTGGAAACCTGCCGGGGGTCACGCGGATCGAGCCGTTAGTCGATCAAGCTGCCAACGACGGCCCGCCGGCAACGCTGGGCTTTCGCCTGTACGCCAGCGACGATGCCGGCAACCTGCTCGCGAGTGCCGCGCAAGTCGTCCTGGCGGAGCATGCGGAGCTGCTCGATTTGCGGTTTGCGCCACCAAGCCTGGAAGACGTGTTTATTCACTTAACGGGGAGGAAACTGCGGTCATGAGCGCTGGTAGCCTTGCAACACAGAAACTTGAGTTCCACGCGCGGAACAACGCCAGGGCCGCGCTGACGGCGTTTCTGGCGATCGTGCGCCGCGACCTGTTGGTGACACGACGGGAAGCGATCACGCTGGCGGTACAAATGCTGGCCCAACCCTTATTTTTCCTCTTCGTATTCGGCAAGGTGTTGCCGACCATTGGCGCGGCCAGCCCTGGCTTCTCCACCCTTCTGTTGCCAGGGGTCGTCGCTCTCACCGTGTTCGTGACGACGTTGCAGGGCCCTTCCGTCGAGCTGGCGCGCGACCTGGGATTCACGCGCGAGATCGAGGATCGTCTGCTGGCGCCCCTGCCCATCGCGCTGGTGGCCGTCGAAAAGCTCTTACTGTCGGCGATGCGCGGCTTTCTTGCGGGGGCGCTGGTGTTCCCGCTTGCATACTGGGTGCTGGGAGACAGCTATCAGGTGCGGACGGACCTGCTCGGTGTCTTGATCAGCCTTATGGTGCTGGTGGCGCTGGTGGGTGCAGCGGTGGGCTTGGTGCTGGCCGCGGTGGCGCCGATCCAGCTCCTCCCCTTGATTTTCGCGCTGGTGCTCACACCGCTGGTCTTTACCGGATGCACGTTCTATCCCTGGGCGTCGCTTGGCGCGATCAAGTGGTTCCAGGTGCTCACGCTGTTCAACCCGTTGACCTACGCGGCCGAGGGGATGCGCTACACGATGATTCCCCCAGCGCACGGGCTAGCGCCGCGGACGCTCGGCATCGGGTGGGTGGTGCTCGCCCTCAGTGGCGCCTTCATCCTCTGCC
>Ga0207684_10002777_pt1 | contig 17441 bp, 16 predicted proteins | sample KBSK5501metaG_FD_184342 | JGI IMG/M metagenome (GOLD analysis project Ga0207684, IMG submission 184342) | Corn, switchgrass and miscanthus rhizosphere microbial communities from Kellogg Biological Station, Michigan, USA - KBS K5-50-1 metaG... | ecosystem: Host-associated > Plants > Roots >...
GAGTCTGCTCATCGGACAGGTAGCGACCCTCCGCGACCCGGATCGGGTCGACCTCGCCGATCAGGTCGGCGATCGTGATATCCGGCGTCGCCAGCTTCTCGGAGTAGCGGCGATCGCGCGGCAGCCAGTCGATCGGGGTTCCTTCGCCGTGCTCGTCGACGATCGCCTTGCCGCTGGGGCTGATCGGGGCGTACGGGTCGTCGTTCAGCTCGCCGCCGCGGACGACCGGGATCGCCTCGTCGAGGAGCCCGACCAGCAGCCGGGCGAGGCGGGTCTTCGCCTGACCGCGCTCGCCGAGAAAGACGAGGTCCTGGCCCGCGACGATCGCGTTCTCGATCGCCGGCAGGACGGTTTCGTCATACCCGACGATCCCGCTGACGATCGGGCGGTCCGTCGCGAGGCGGCCGAGGAGGTTGGCCCGAAGCTCGTCCTTGACCGTCCGGCTGGTCCAGCCGGCGGCGCGCAGATCCCCGAGCGTGTCGGGTCGGCGCTGCGGTTCGACTGAGGGGGGTGCCACGGGCGGCGAGCGTACGACCCACCCGGCAGGTCGTCAAACGATCGCCGGGGGCGCCGAGTCGACCCCCGGCCTCGTCGGCGGGGCGTCCCGGAGGTGGTGCCGGCCGAGCACGGGGTGTCATCACGGGGACTGCTTTGGGGTCGCGGCTGAGGCTGGACGGCGCGCTGATCGGTGCGGACAATGCGGCCAGTTCGCCGGCGATCGGGTGCACGCGCGCTCGCGCCGAGCTTGCCGGGGCTGAATCGCCCGAAGGGGAACCGCAATGTCATTCGCTCCACGCCGCCATACCTCGACGCGATCGATCGCGGCGGGGGTCGGCCTGGCCGGCATCCTCGCCGCCGGGATGGCGACCGCGGCGGGTGCCGCGACCCCCGGCAGAGCGGCAGCGCGCGACAGCGATCGGCCCGAGATCATGATGAAGATCCACGGCGATCCGAGCCACGCCGCGAAGCCGGTTAGCCGGAGCAGGACCGCGCTCCTCTCCTATCAGGGGGGCATCGGCGGTGCCGGCGTCGTCACCGGCGGCGACAAGGTCTTTGTCGTCTTCTGGGGCTCGCAGTGGAACGGCAACGATCCGTCCGGCGAGGCCGCCGTCGAGCAGGGCTTCTTCAACGCCGTCGGCGGGAGCTCGTGGAACAACTCAGTGACGCAGTACTGCCAGGGCGTTGCCATCGGAACGACGAGCTGCGGGTCCTCCGGCACGCATGCCGTGAACCCGACTGGCGTCCTCGGCGGCGTCTGGTACGACAACGCGGCGAGCGCCCCGAGCTCGCCCACCCAGGGCCAGCTGGCCGGCGAGGCCATCAACGCCGCCGCCCACTTCGGCAATACGAATGCAGCCGTCAACCAGACCGTGCAATACGTAATCAACACGGCGACCGGCAACAACTCGAGCGGGTTCGGTACGTCCTGGTGCGCGTGGCACAGCTCGACGGGCTCGTCCTACGGCAACATCGCCTACACGAACATGCCGTACATGACCGATGCCGGGGCGAGCTGCGGGGCGAACTTCAACGGGCTCGGGGCGAAGGCCGGGATCACGATCGTCGGCGGCCATGAGTTCGCCGAGACCGAGACCGACATCTTCCCGAACGGCGGCTGGCTGGATCGCGGCGGCGCCGAGAACGCGGACAAATGCGCGTGGATCGGCTCCGGCCAGGGCGCGGCGGCGAACGTCTCCCTCAGCGGTGGCGCGTCCTATGCGGTCCAGTCGCTGTGGAGCAACGTCTTCGGCAGCTCGGGCGGCTGCGTGAACAGCTATCCGTGAGTCTCGGGTCCGTCGGCTCCTGACGAGCCGCTGGCCGCGGCCGCGGCCACCGGCCCGCCGGCCGACGGCGGTTCGGCGGCAAGGACCTCGGCGATGACCTGGTCTCGCGGGACTGCGTCCGCTTCCCGCAGGAGCTCGGCGGCACGCTCGGCGCCGAAGATCCCGGCCGCAAGGTCGGCCGGATCGGGCAGGTGGAGGACCGTCACCGGGGCGAGCATCACCTCCTGATCGCGGACGAGCTCGTACGCCTTGGCGGCGGCCCGGATCCCGAACATCGGATCCCCGTGGCGCAGCTGGATGATCGCGGCCATCACCAGTCCGCGGGCGAGACCCGAGGCGGCTTCGTTCGCGGCGAAGAACCGGAGGCCGTCGGTCATCCGCTGCCAGGAGCGGGCCGGATCGCCAAGGCTGAACAGGATCGCCGACAGAAGGGTCGAGCTGTCGGCGATCTCGTACTGCGATCCCGTCCGTCGGAACGCCTCGAGATTCTCCTCCTCGAGCCGGAGCGCGGCCGGGTAGTCGCCCGCCAGGAAGATCGCGAGGACCAGGGCCTGGCGGGCCCGGATCGCATCGGCCTCCCTGCCCGCGGCCAGGTAGAGCTCGAGCGCGCGTTCCTCGTGGTCGCGAATGCCCGCTTCGTCCTTCGCGATCATCGACAGGAAGCCGAGGTCGTAGTGGGCGTCGGCGAGGAGGCCCGGATCGCCGCTGCCCTCGGCCAGGGCGAGTCGTTCGTGATACGCGGCCTGGGCGCCCGCGGGGTCGTCCATCCAGTACGCCAGACCGCCCTGGGCGGCAAGCCCCGCGATCCGCAGGCGAACGTCATCGGACGGCCGGGCGAGGAGCTCGACCAGGAGCGCGCGGCCCTCCCGGAGGCGGCCGCGCTGCTGATACCACCGCCACGTCGACCCGACGATCCGCAACCCGAGCCCGGCGTCGTCGTTGGCCAGCGCCCAGCTGACCGCGGCCCGGAGGTTGTGGGACTCGCGATCGAGGCGCCACATGCTGGCCTCGCTCGTGTTGCCGAGGATCCGGCGGCCGACCGATTCGGCCAGCGCGGCCATCACCGTTGCGTGGCGGGCTTCGAGCTCCGGGCCCTCGCCGCTCTCCACGAGTCGCTCCAGGGCGTATTCCCGCAGGAGCGGGTGCTGGCCGAAGCGGACCTCGGCGTCGTCGGGTTGGCCCGGAGCGCCGGGCTCGATCCGAATCAGGCTCTTGTCGGCGAGGGATTCGAGCAGATCGCCGAGATCGAATCCGAGATCGCCAGCGGGGTCGGCGACCGAATCCGCCGCGTCGATCGTCCAGCCGCCGTTGAAGACCGAGAGCCGCCGGAAGAGCTGCCGCTCGGCGTCGGACAGGAGGTCGTGGCTCCAGGTGATCGCGCCCCGCAGCGTGCGCTGGCGTTCGGGCAGGTCGCGCGCGCCGCCGCCCAGGTCGAGCGTGTGACCGAGCCGCTCGAGGATGAGCTGCGGGCTGAGCGTCCGGACCCGCGCCGCCGCGAGCTCGATCGCCAGCGGCAGTCCACCGAGACGTTCGGAGATCGACCGGATCGCTCGCCTCGCGTCATCGGACAACTCGATGTCGGGTCGGTGCGACCGGGCCCGGTCCTCGAACAGCTCGACCCCGGAGGCGACATCGAGCGGCGGCACGGGGTAGCCGCGTTCGCCACCGATCCGCAGCAGCTCGCGGCTCGTCGCCACGATCCGGACGTTCGGGGCGGCCCGCACGAGGCCCGACACGACGTCGGCGGCGGCGGGCAGGAGCTGCTCGAGGTTGTCGAGGAGCAGAAGCGCCGTCCGGTCGCGGAGATGCGCTCGAAGGACCTCGGAGACGGCCCGCTCGGGCGACTCGCGGATCCCGACGGTCGCGGCGATCGCCGGCTCGAGCAGGCCCGGATCGCGGATGGCGGCGAGATCGACGAACCACACGCCGTGCGGGAACCGGTCGGCGACCGTCCGCGCGACGCCGAGAGCCAGCCGGGTCTTGCCGCTCCCGCCCGGACCGGTCAGGGTCACGATCCGGCTGGTCGCGAGGGCATCGCGGAGGACCTCGATCTCGTCCGCCCGACCGACGAGCGCGGTGACGTCGCCCGGCAGGTTCGATGGCGCGTCGAGCGTCCGGAGCCGGCGCGAATCGTCGGCAGCGCCGGGCACGACGAGCCGGTGGAGTCGAGCGGGCTCCTCGAAGTCCTTGACCGCGCGGAGGCCCTCGTCGGCGAGCTCCATGTCGCGGAGCGCGGGACTGGCCGCAAGGCTCGGCTGGAGAGCCGCCGCCAGCGCGTCCGACAGCACGATCTGGCCGCCGTTGCCGACGGCCGCGATCCGAGCCGCGTAGTTCACGTCGATCCCGACGTAGTCCTGGGGCTCGCCGGGCGCGTGGGCCTCCCGAAGGCGGCCCTCGCCGAGATGAAGGCCCATCCGGACGCGGAGCTCGACGCCGTCGGGCCAGCGCTCGCCGGCGACGGCTCGCTGGCCGGTCATCGCGGCCGTCGCCGCTGCGATCGGAGCATCGAATGCCGCGAAGAATGCGTCCCCCTCGGTCTTGACGACGACGCCACCGGCGTCCTCGATCGCGCGGCGCAGCAGGTCGTCGTGGCGCGCGACGATCGTGGCCCAGGCGGCCGATCCGACGGCGCGCTCGAGTCGCGTCGATCCCTCGATGTCGGTGAACAGGAAGGTGACGGTCGGTCCGGTCGGAAGGTTCATATGCAGCGGCTGCATCTTGGCAGTTGCCGAGGGCAGCGTCGAGGGAGCGGGGCGGTCAGTGGACGTGGGCGTCGGCCCGCGCGGTCGATCGATTCGCGGCGATTGCCGCCCGAACCGTGGCGAGGTCGATCGCGCCCTCGGAGGCGAGCCGATCGAGGATCGCCGATCGTTTCGCCTGCTCGCGTTCGAGGTCGCCGGCCGTTCGGCCGAGGCGGATCGCGAGCTCCGGCATGACGCCCCATTCGAAGTGATCGAGGCGATCGGTGCCCGCGTCGCGGTGGGCGAGGACCGCCGGCGGGAGGCGCTGCGTGTGGCCGTGCTCGTCTCGCCCGACAGGTCGGGCGTAATGGGCGGCGACAACCCGCCGCCGGACGCGGCCGTCGGGACCGTGATCCGCCCGGACGATCACGATCAGCCCGAGGTACGTCAGCTCATCGTCGGTCACCGCGACGGGACGGGCGCGGAGAAGCTCGTGGACATCCTCGAGCCGGTCGGCGTGGAGGGTCGCCCCGATGCCGTACCCGATGGACGCCGCCCGGACGAGCGTCCGGGCCGCCCGACCCCAGGTGTAGACCGGCAGGTGCTCGGAGAGCTCGGCGGCGACGAGGAAGGTCGATGCTGGTGCGACCCGGAAGGCCGCCTCGGTCGCGGGGGCGGTCCTCGACCAGCCGAGGTTCTCGGCTTCCGGCAGCCAGCTGAAGTCCTCGGTCACGCCGGCCAGGTCGATCCGGTGCGCGGTCGGCGGCAGGAAGTCGAGCAGCGCCTCGAGCACCGTGCTCTTGCCTGCGCCCCGGTGGAGGCCAGCGACGACGAGCGGGAGGCGCGCCTCGACGAGGATCCAGGCGAGAGCGGCCAGATCCGCGTCGAGGACACCGGTTGCGATCAGCTCGACGACCGAGCGTCGCGGCGGCGCGGTCGACGCCCGCAGGAATGCCAGCCCGTCGTCGTCGTCCACGAGCGGATGATGACAGGGACTGGCGATTCGCCCGATAGGATGCCGTCATGGCCCGACCCGTCCGAACGAAGCCGGCCCCGATCGACCTTGCCGCTTCGTCGATCGAGATCCTTCCACTCACACCGGATCGGTGGCAGGACGTGACCGCCCTGTTCGACGAAGGCGGCGATCCGAAGAGCTGCTCGTGCATGTTCTGGCGGGTGCGCTCGAAGGACTGGACCTTCGCGAACGCCACCGAGGCGCGCAAGGGGTTCCACGCCCTCGTTGAGGCGGATCGCGACCCGGCACCAGGGCTCCTCGCATATGCCGATGGCCGTCCCGTCGGCTGGGTCAGCGTCGCGCCGCGCGAGGACTACGAGCGCCTGACGAACTCGCGCGTCCGACCGAAGATCGACGATTCGCCTGTGTGGTCGATCGTGTGCTTCGTGGTGTCGCGCTCGGCGCGCGGGCAGGGCCTGACGACACGCCTCCTCGACGCCGCGATGGACTATGCGATCGAGCGCGGAGCGCCCGCGCTGGAGGCCTATCCGGTGGCCGTCGCCGATGGCCGGATCCCCGCGGCGGTCGGCTACACCGGTCTCCTGCCGACGTTCCTCGCCGCCGGGTTCGAAGTCGTCCACGAGATCGACTCCCCGCAAGCGACCGTCCGCCGGGTGATCGTCCGCCGCGACGCGTGACCGCGCGCCTACGTCATCTGTCGCCCCACCGACACCGTCATCCGACGGGTTGACGACGGGAGCTCCGGCCGCCTAGACTGCCGACCGGCGCGGCGACCGCCCGCCACTCGACTTGCACAGCTGGAGGGTTCCTCCGAATGACGACGAATGAATTCCTCCGCTACCGGCCGACGGCCGCGCCCAATGGCGCCGTCGATGGCGGGAGATCTGTGCCCATCTCAAGCTAGCCCTGAGGCGGTCGTACCGCCAAAAGCGCGAACCACGAGCCGTGGGCCAGACGGGCCCCCGGCTTTTTTGATGCCACGCGAGGCACTCCAAGCCGTGGACCCACCCGATGCGCCGGAAGCATCGAACTGGATCCGCGGCTCGTTCGATTCTCCGGCCGCCGGATCCGCAGATCGCCTGTCGCCGCAACGGACGTTCCCGCACCCGCATCCGCACCCACCTTCTGGCCACAGAACCCGCGATCCACCAGGAGTCACGAACGTGACCGCAACGCTGATCGGACAACAGAACATCGCTCGGCCGCACGACCTCGCCGGGGCCGTCGCGACCGTGGACCGCGCCGTTCCCGCCCTCCTCGTCGAGAACGTGACCAAGCGCTTCGTCGTCGGCCGGAATCGCAAGCCGGTGGCGGCGATCGCGAACGTGTCGGTCCGCCTCGAGCGCGGCGGCATCGTCGGGGTCCTCGGCGCCAACGGCTCGGGGAAGTCGACGCTGATCCGCCTCGTCTCGGGTCTGCTGACGCTCGACGAGGGGCGCGTCGAGGTCTTCGGCCACGACATCGAACGGGACGAGATGGCGGTCAAGCGCCTGATCAACCGGGTCAGCGTCGACGCCGCATTCTTCAAGAAGCTCAGCCCGATGGAGAACCTCCTGTTCGCGGCCAGGCTCTACGGCCTGGACGCCGCGGGAGCCCGCACGAACGCGGTCGACATCCTCGGCCGCCTCGGGATCGGTGCGAAACGGGTCGGCCGGCCGATCGAGCAGATGAGCCGCGGAATGCAGCAGAAGGTCGCGATCGCTCGCGCCCTCCTGACGAGCCCCTCGCTGCTCCTCCTCGACGAGCCGACGACCGGTCTCGACCCACGTTCGAAGCTCGACGTCCAGACGTTCATCGAGGAGCTCCGCGAGACGCACGACGCGTCGATCGTCCTCACGACGCACGACCTGGCCGAGGCGGAGCGACTGTGCGGCTCGATCACGGTCCTCGCCGGCGGCCGCGTCGTCGTCGAGGACACGCCGGCCGGCCTGATCGCGGCCGAGGCGGAACGAACCGGTCGCCGGGCGACCCTCCACGACGTGTTCATGACCCACACCGGCCGCTCGCTCGACGACGACGTCGAGGACGAGGACAACGCCGACGACGACTCCGACTGAGGGGAGGTGAGAAACGAGATGCAGAGCTACACAAACGATCGGCTTCGGCTGATCAAGCAGCGACGAGCGGAGGACATCCGGCAGGCGGCGATCGGCCGCGAGTTCCGGAACCCCGCCCCGTCGATCCGACGAGCCATTGGCACGACGATCGTCCGCTTCGGCGCCCGACTCGCGGGCGAGCCGACCTACGGCCTGGCCCGGTCGCGGTGAGCGACCGGGCCGCGGCCCACACCCGGAGAACACCGATGACGACCCTGGGTCACGAGCTGAAGGCTTCCTACGCGTTCATCGAACGCAACTTCTTCCTGACGCGCCGCTACTGGGGCTGGGAGCTCGCGTTCCTCGTCTATTCGGTCGCGGGCGCGCTGAGCATCTCGCTCATCGGGGCCGACCAGGGCAGCCCGCGCCTCATCCTCCTGCTCATGGTCGGGGCGATCTTCTGGAACTACCTGTCGGTCGTCTTTTCGTGGATCGCCGAGACGATCAGCGTCGAGCGCTGGGAGGGGACGCTCGAATACACGATGATGGCCCCGATCCGGCGCTGGGCGCAGCTCCTCGGCTCGGTGCTCTATGCGATGGTCTACGGCCTGATCCACACGGCCGCGATCCTCGTCGTCCTGGTCCTGTTCTTCCCCCAGCTCGATGTCCACGGGGCGAACCCGGTGACCGTCGTGGCGTTCATGCTGCTCGGCTCGTTCAGCTTCATCGGGATCGGGATGATCGCGGCGATCCTGCCGTTGCTCTACGTCGAGCGCGGCGCGCAGATGACGTTCGTCCTCCAGTCGTGCCTGCTGCTCGTCAGCGGGGTCTACTACTCGATTGACGTCCTGCCGGGCTGGATGCAGGTCCTCTCGCATATCTCCCCCGCGACGTACGTCCTCGATGGCGTCCGCAAGGGCCTGATCGACGGGGCGCCGGTGACGACTCTCCTCGGCGATGTCTGGCCGCTGCTCGTCATGGGCGCATTCCTCATCCCGTTCGGGCTGTGGGCGTTCGGACGAGCGGAGCGCTATGCCAAGCGGACCGGCAAGCTCAAGCGGGTCGGCTGACGCGGCCGACGAGCTGCCGGTCCCGACCGCCACGAACCAGCTCGCCGGGCTCGTCGACGGCTAGGCCGGCAACCGGCGGCTGCTCCGGACCATCTCCAGCCAGGGCAGCTCCCGCCCGATCGTCGTCGCGGGACCGTGACCCGGGAACACGGCGACGATCGGCTCGAGCTCGGCGAGCCGGCCGAGTGACTCGACGATCGCCTCGGCCGAGCCGCCGGGGAGGTCGATCCGGCCCCAGCCACCGGCAAACAGCGTGTCGCCGCTGAACAGCATGCCGTCGTCGGTCGACTGGAGGCAGACCGAGCCCTCCGTATGGCCGGGCGTGTGGAGGACCGTCAGCCGGATCGCCCCGAAACGGATCTCGCCGCCCTCGGCGAGCTCGACCGCCGGGATCGACGGCGGAATGTCGAACGGGGCCCAGAGCGGCGTCGGATGGACGAGCCGCTCCCGGTCGAGCAGATGGACGGCGATCTTGGCGCCGGTTGCTTCGGCGACCGCGGCGTTGTCGCCGATGTGGTCCCAATGGCCGTGCGTCGAGACGATCAGCTTGAGCGTCCAGTTACGGACGGCGAGCTCAGTGGCGATCCAGGCCAGGGACGGGATCGCCGTGTCGATCGCGATCGCCTCGCGCGAGCGCTCGTCGGCCAGAACGTGGACGTTGGTCGCGGCGGGGCCCACGACCCGGCTGATCCGTTCCATCGCGCGACGAGGGAGCGGGTCAGGCGATCGCCGGAGCGCTTTCGAGCTTCGACTTCATGCAGTCGAACGTCTGGCCGATCATCTTGTTCGCGGTCCCCTCGATCAGTCGCGCGCCGAGCGAGGCGAGGCTGCCCGAGATCGTGACATCCGCGCTCCAGTCCATCCGGGTGTCGCCGTTCGCGCCGTCGCTCAGGGTCATCTGGGCCGTCGCGTCGACGGCGCTCCCAGGGGCCTGGCCGTGGGCCTTCATCACCGCCCGGTCGGGCGGCGTGAGCTCGGCCATCGCCATGTTCACGACGAAGCGAGCGCTGATGAACCCGATACCGACCTTGGCGGTCGCCTTGAAATGGGTGTCGTCGATGACCTCGATCGACTCGACACCCGGGCCGCACTGGCCGACCCGGTTCGGGTCGATGACGAACGCCCAGACCTTGTCGCGGGGAGCGGCGATGTCGACGGTTCCGGCGAACTTCATCTTGTCTCCATGGAATGCGTACCCGGTGCCACGAGGAACGAGGCCGGGTCCTTCATGAACCGGGTGCGGCAGCCGATCGAGCAGAAGGCGTAGACCGTCCCGTCGTGCTCGGCGAGGTGGCGAGCGGTCGCCCGGTCGACCGTCATGCCGCAGACCGGATCGAGCAGGACGATGTCGTCGACGATCGGCTGGAGCGGCGTGATCCCCGCGCCGGCCGGAATGCCTGCCAGTGTCGCCGGGCCCGGTGCGGCGACGAAATCGGCCCGGCCGCGGCGGACCTGGACAAGCTCGGCCAGGATCGATAGGGCGATCTCCTCGGCCGTCTCGGCGCCGAGATCCATTCCGGCCGGCGCGCGCAGGGCGGCGAGACGGTCCTCGGCCAGGCCGGTCTCATCGCGGAGCCACTGGCGAACGACGTTGGCCCGCGTCGGCGAGGCGACAAGGCCGACGTACGACGCGCTCCGGCGGAGCCCGGCAGCGAGCGCCTCTTCATCCCACACGCCCTGGGTCGCAACAACCAGGTAGGGACTGGCGTCCGGATCGACCCGCCCGAGCGCCGTCTCCTGGCTGACGCGCTCGGCGGACGGATAGTCCTCCGCGACGGCGACCGGATCGAACACCGACACGCGCCAGCCCGATGCGGCGCCAAGAGCGACGAGCGCTCCCGCGATCGGCGTCGTCCCGGCGATCCACAACACGGGGGCGGGCAGATGCGGTTCCACGTAGATCTCCAGGGTCCCGCCGGAGTGGCAGGTCATGACGAGCTCGATGATGCCATCCGCACGACGGCCTTCGGCGGGCGCGTCCTTCGACAGGCGGAGCAGGCGCGGTTGGCCGTCGGCGAGGGCGTGGAGCGCCTCGCGGACCACGACGGGCTGGGCGCAGCTGCCGCCGACCCAGCCCTCGATTGTGCCGTCCGGGAAGACGATCCCCGAGGCGCCGGGACGGGCGGACGTCGGACGGGCCACGGCGACCACCGTGGCCACCACGAACGGGCGACCGGCCTGCTCGAGGTCGGCCGCCCTGGCGAAGATGCTGCGGATCATGGACTGCCTGGCGGTCGGCTGGATCGTCCCGGGCGAAGCCCTGGACGCCTAGGAGATTCCCTTCTCGTGGAGAATCGCCCAGACCTTCTGGGGGGTGATCGGGATGTCGATGTTCCGGACGCCCAGGTGCCACAGGGCATCGACGACCGCGTTGGCGATCGCCGGCGGGGCGCCGACCGTGGCCGACTCCCCGACGCCCTTGGCTCCGATCGGATGATGCGGCGACGGGGTCACCGTCTTGCCGGTCTCCCAGGCCGGTGTCTCGATCGCGGTCGGGAGGAGATAGTCCATGAACGTCCCGGTGAGATTGTTGCCGTTGTCGTCGTAGGTGATCTGCTCGTACAGCGCCGGCGCGAAGCCCATCGTCAGGCCGCCGTGGATCTGCCCGTCGACGATCATCGGGTTGATGATGTTGCCGCAGTCGTCGATCGCGACGAAGCGACGGACCTTGACCTCGCCGGTTCCCTTGTCGATGTCTACGACACAGATGTACGAGCCGAACGGGAAGGTCAAGTTCGGCGGATCGTAGTAGTCGACCGCCTCGAGGCCGGCCTCCATGCCTGCCGGATGGTTCGTGTAGGCGGCGAACGCGATGTCCTGAATCGTCTTGAAGCGATCGGGCGAGCCCTTGACGCTCCATCTGCCGTTGGTCCATTCGAGGTCGTCGGCGCTCGCCTCGAGGAGGTGCGCGGCGAGGTGGCGTGCCTTTTCCTTGATCTTGCGGGCGGCAACAGCGGTGGCGGCGCCGGCGACCGGCGTCGAGCGCGAGGCGTACGTCCCGAGCCCGTAGGGCGCGGTGTCGGTGTCGCCGTACTCGATCTTGATGTCGCCAACCGGGAAGCCGAGCTCCTCGGCGATGATCTGGGCGAACGTGGTCTCGTGGCCCTGGCCTTGGGTCTGGACGCCGATCCGGGCGAGGACCTTGCCGGTCGGATGAACCCGGATCTCGCACGAGTCGAACATCTTCAGGCCGAGGATGTCGAAGTCGTGGGACGGCCCGGCGCCGACGATCTCGGTGAAGCTGCTGATCCCGATGCCCATCAGCTCGCCGCGGGCACGCTTCTCCGCCTGCTCCTTGCGCAGCCCGGCGTAGTCGATCGTGTCCATGGCCTTCTGGAGGGCGGCCGGGTAATTGCCGGAGTCGTACGACCACCCGGTCGGCGTGGCGTACGGGAACTGCTCGGGCTGGATGAAGTTCTCCATCCGGAGCTGGGCCGGGTCCTTGCCGATGTCATGGGCGAGGATGTCGACCATCCGCTCGATGGCGTGGACCGCCTCGGTGACGCGGAACGAGCAGCGATAGGCGACGCCGCCGGGCGGCTTGTTCGTGTACACGCCGTCGACCTCGACGAAGGCGTTCGGGAAGTCGTACGAGCCGGTGATCACGTTGAACAGGCCGGCCGGGAATTTCGAGGGATCCGCGGCGGCATCGCTGTAGCCGTGGTCGGCGATCGTCCGGACCTTGAGGCCCGTGATCTTGCCTGCCTTCGTGGCGCTCATCTCCGCGTGGATGTGGTAGTCGCGGGCGAACGAATCCGCCTGGAGGTTCTCCGAGCGATCCTCGATCCACTTGACCGGCTTGCCGATGAGGAACGACGCGGCGACGGCGAGGACGTACCCGGGGTACACGGGCACCTTGCCGCCGAACCCACCGCCGATGTCGTGGGTTTTGACCCGGATGTTCTGCTCGGTGATCGGCAGCCCGGCCCCCGCTGCGACGAGGGCGAGGACCGTCCGGATCGCATGTGGCGCCTGGCTGGTCATGTGCAGCGTGAGCTGCTGTCGGACCGGATCCCAGTCGGCGACGCAGCCGCAGGTCTCGATCGAGGCGACGTGGATCCGGGGGATGTAGATGTCCTCCTCGATATGGACTTCGGCGGACGCCATCGCGGCGTCGGCTTTGTCCTTGTCGCCCGATTCCCAGTGCCAGATCCGGTTCGTCTGCTTGTCGGGAGCACGGTCCGGCCGGAGGACCATCGCCCCATCCCCGAGCGCCTTGAACGGATCGACGATCACCTCGAGTGGCTCGTAGTCGACGAGGACCGCGGCCACGCCGTCCGCGGCGGCGTACCGTGAGGTCGCCACGACGGCGGCGACATCCTGGCTCTGGTACATGACCGTGTCGGTCGGCAGCACCATCTGCTTGTCGCCGGCGAGGGTCGGCATCCAGTGGAGCCCGTATCCCTCGAGGTCCTTCCCGGTCACGACCGCGAGGACGCCGGGGACCTTGAGCGCCTCGCTCGAATCGATGCCCTGGATCGTCGCGTGGGCATAGGGGCTCCGGACGATATCGAGCCAGAGCATGCCCGGCAGGACGAGGTCGTCGATGTACTCGCCCTGGCCGCGGATGAAGCGCGGATCCTCCTTGCGCTTGACGGAATGACCCATGCCCCCGACTTCGGGAGTGGTCTGGAGCGGCGTCTCGGTCGTCATCGCCTGTCTCCCCGCTCAGCCGGCCGCGACGGCCAGGCCGTCGACCGGGGCAGCTCCGCGCTCGGCGAGGGCGCCGGCCGCCTGCTGGATCGATTTGACGATGTTCACGTAACCCGTGCAGCGGCACAGGTTGCCGGAGATGCCGGCCCGGATCTCCTCCTCGGTCGGATCGGCGTTCTGGTCGAGCAGCCAGGCCGCCTGCATGATCATGCCGGGCGTGCAGAAGCCGCATTGGAGGCCATGCTGGTCCCAGAAGGCCTGCTGCAGCGGGTGAAGGGTGGCGCCGTCGGCCATGCCCTCGATCGTCCTGATCGACGCCCCGTCCGCCTGGACGGCCAGCATCGTGCAGGACTTGGCGCTCTGGCCGTTGACGTGAACGGTGCACGCTCCGCAGTTGCTCGTGTCACAGCCGATGTGGGTGCCGGTCAACTCGAAGACGTCGCGAAGCAGGTGGACGAGCAGCAGCCGCGGCTCGACGTCGGCTTCCTTCGGCTCGCCGTTGACCGTCATGGAAACGTGCTTGGTCATCATCGTCATCGTCTCCGTCACGACCAGGCCTTGGCGCGCCCGACCGCCGTCCGCAGGGACCGTGCGGTGAGCTCGGCGACCATCGCCCGCTTGTAGTCGACCGGGCCACGGATGTCCGCCGCCGGCCGGCTCTGAGCGGCCGCCGCGGCGCCCGCCGCCCGGAACGTCTCGTCCGAGGGTGTCGCACCCACGAGCGCCGCCTCCGCGTCGGTCGCGGCGAACGGCGTCTCGGCCACTCCGGTCACGCCCACGCCGGCGCGCGCGATCCGGCCGCTCTCGTCGAGCACGACGACCGTGCAGACGCCGGCGGTCGCGAAATCACCGGCCCGACGCTCCAGCTTCGTGTAGCCGCCTCCGGTCCAGCGGCCGCGCCGCGGAATCTGGATCTCGATCAGGGCCTCGGTCGGCGCGATCGCCGTCGTGAAGGTGTCGAGGAAGAACTTGCGGCTCGGGATCACCCGGTCGCCCGCCGAGCTCCGGCACACGATCCGGGCGCGGCTCGCGATCAACACTGCCGGCCAATCGGAGGCTGGATCGGCGTGGGCGCAGGATCCGCCGATCGTGCCCCAGTTGCGGACCTGCGGGTCGCCGATCCCCCCGGCCGCGTCGGCAAACGTCGGGTAGCGGTTCCTGATGATCTCGTTCTCGTGGATCTGGCGGTGCGTGGCGCGCGCGCCGATCCGTAGGTCGTCGTCGGTCTCGATGATCCCGTCGAGGCCCGCGACATCGCGGAGGTCGACGAGCAGGCCCGGCTGCGCCAGGCGCAGCTTGAGCAGTGGCAGCAGGCTGTATCCGCCGGAGAGGAGCTTGGCCTCGCCCTCGCGCTCCGAGAGGATCTTCAGGGCGCCGTCGAGGTCCGCGGGCCGAACATAGTCGAAGGGTGCCGGAATCATGCGCGACCGTCCTCCTTCGCCCCGGATCGGGGGGCGATCATCGCCCGACGCACGCGGCGGCGGGCCGAGTTCCACGACGATCGGGCCGGCGGAGTGGTCGTCGACGGCATCAGTTGACGCGACTCACCCGGGGGTCCGCTTCATGAAGTGTGGTCGCAGTTCGTTCGCGGGTCAACTTCCCCGGCCGGGCCGGTGCAACCCCGATCGGCGCCCCAGGCGCATGATTCGGAGTCCGCGGCGAGGCTGTCGATTTCTCCTTCGGCCGTTCGTCGCACCAATGACAGGCGGACCGGGTGGTGGCCGCCGCGCAGGCTCTCGAGGAGGTCTCGATCATGGGAACAAAGGTCATCCACGTCGAAGTCACGGGCAAGGACGGGCCCAAGCTCCAGAAGTTCTACAGCGACATCTTCGGCTGGAGTCTGGACACGAACAACCCCGGCGGCTACGGGATGTACCGCCAGGACGACGGCCTGACCGGCGGGATCGGCGCGGCGCAGGACGGCGGCGTCGGCAACGTCACGTTCTACGTCCACACCGAGAATCCACAGGCCGTCCTCGACAAGGTCGCGGCGAACGGTGGTCAGGTGATCATGCCGCTCACCGAGGTCGCGCCCGAGACGACGATCGCGATGTTCGCCGATCCCGAGGGGCACGTCGTCGGGATCATGTAGTCCGCGGTTCAGGGGGAAGCCGGGCCGCCGACGGGCGACCCGGCTTTGCTGTATCCGGTCGCGCGGCTCCGGGCGGCGCGGCTCCGGTCTCGGCGCGGCACCTGCCGGCCATACAACCTGGCCATTTTCTCGCCCGGGGAGCGTTAGGCACGATTCAAGAGCCCGAAACCGCCCCCGCGGCAACGTCGGTCTGCAGTTCACGCTCACGGGTTGGCGTCTCGACACCGAGCGGTCGATCCATCCCTCCCGGATCGAGCCCAAGAGTCTGGGGGCGGGAATTTGGCCACGTGTCGGGTGATGCGACTGCGTGTCGGTCGGAGCGGCTCCGCGGCACCGCCCGCGCGCCACGCCGGTCCGAGTTTCCGGCCGTCCGCTGGCCGGATGCACGCACGGCGGGCGTTGCGACGGCTGGACGCGTCGGAACCAGCCTCTGAACGCCATTCCGACGCTGTCCTACTCGCCGTGCTGGCAGCCCGGCGGCTGAGCCGGAGACCGGCCGTCGTAACGCTCACCCGGCGCGAAGTCGTCGCCCCGACCGGCTGCTCAACCTGCCGCCGCCCCAGCCCCGACCGGCATCAGTGGCTCGCCGGTCTTGACGAACGTCGTGCCGTCTTGGCAGGTCCGGTGAGCCACGATGAGTCCTGCGCCGTCCGGCGGTCGTATTGTCGATCCCGCCACCGAGGAGGACTTGTGATGCGCAGCGTGACCTATTCAATGGGCGTCTCGCTTGACGGCTACATCGTCGGGCCGGACGGCAAATTTGACTGGACGCCGCCGGACAAGGAGGTCTTTCGCTTCTGGATCGACGAGATCCGAGGGGTCGGCGTCCATCTGATGGGACGGCGGCTGTACGAGACGATGCTGTACTGGGAGACCGCCGACCAGGATCCATCGCTCGGCGAGGCAGAGATGGAGTGGGCCGCACTGTGGAAGCCGCTCCCAAAGGTGGTGTTCTCCACCACGCTGTCCGAGGTGCAGGGCAATGCCCGCCTGGCCTCGGGCGGCCTGGCAGCAGAGATCGAGCGGCTGCGTGCCGAACCGGGGGAGGGCGAGATCGCCATCGGCGGCGCGACCCTCGCCGCCCAGGCGGCCGCCCTGGACCTGATCGACGAGTACAGGCCCATGGTCTACCCGGTGCTCGTTGGCGGTGGCATCCCGTTCTTCCCTCGGCAGGAACGCCGGGTCGATCTGGAGCTCGTCGAAACCCGCACCTTCAGCTCGAGAGTCGTGTACCTCCGCTACCGCGTGGTGAGATAGCCGGCTCGTCCGCCGGGCGCGGCGGCCGAGTGGTCCGTGCGGCGTGATCCGCTGGCTCCTCGTCGGCGTCGTCCTCGTCGCTGCCGGCTGCTCGGAGGCGAGCGACAGCCCGGAGTCGTCCTTCGCCGTGAACCCCGCGGCCTACCCCGACGCTCCGGCGGTCGTCCGCGAGCGGGTCCCGCTCCCATTCTGTGGGGACGAGCGAATGGCGCAGGGGGCCGGAGCGAACGTCGCGGCCCGCCAATGCTTCTGGTCCGCGTACCTCGCCCGGCAGCCGGCCGAGTTCACGTCCACCGAAACGACGGACGAGGGGAACACCGTCCTGTCGATCTACCGGGTCTTGCCGAGCGGCCAGGTCGAAATCTTCATCGATCAGACTCGGGCCATCTTTGCCACGCGAACCTGGCTCCGAGTCACGTGCGGGCGACTGGCGATCGATCGGCTCGATCCGCAGCAGCCGGCGTTCCGCCCGAACAGCGAGTGCGTCGAGACGCGAATCGCCTGACGGCTGTCGCTCAGCGCACCTCGACGGTCACGGGCACCGCCCGGGCGATCGTCTCTGTGACCGGGCAATGCGCGACGGCCCAGTCCACGAGGTCCCGGCGGGCGTCGTCACGAACGCCGCCGACGGAGGCCACGATCTTCATGGAGATGGCGCCCGCGGGGATCTCGTCGTCCAGACCGAGGATGCCGCGGTCGTCGGACTCGCTGTCGACCGTGACCTCGATCGCGCCGACCGTCAGACCGAGCGTCGCCGCCCGGATCGCGATCAGCGACGCGACGCACGACGCGGCCGCGGCCCGCATGTACCAGCCGGGCGACGGGACGGACGAGCCGCCGCCGATGCCCTTCGGCATGTCGGTCGTCAGCGACTCGCCGCCGGGTCCTGTCA
>Ga0207684_10002778_pt1 | contig 17421 bp, 20 predicted proteins | sample KBSK5501metaG_FD_184342 | JGI IMG/M metagenome (GOLD analysis project Ga0207684, IMG submission 184342) | Corn, switchgrass and miscanthus rhizosphere microbial communities from Kellogg Biological Station, Michigan, USA - KBS K5-50-1 metaG... | ecosystem: Host-associated > Plants > Roots >...
CACCGGAATTCGATATGCATCACGCGAACGTCCCAACGATTTTTGGGGAGGAACCATGCTGGAAGACGAAGGCACCGATTGGTCCGCGCAGAAGGAGCCTGGCTCGGTCTGGCCCACGCCGCTGCCAACGAACCCCACGCCACCGCCGCCCTCGCCGATGAGCGCCTCAGCGCCCAGCGGCGGCGGTCGCAAGACCACACGTCGCAAGGCGACAGCGAGCGCCGGCGGCCGCAAGAAGACGGCGAAGCGCGCGACGCCCCGACGGAAGGCCACTGCGAAGCGCAGCACGGCGAAGCGCACCACGGCCAAGCGCACGGCGAAACGAACCACCGCGAAGCGTGGCGGCCGCAAGACTACGGCTCGCCGTAAGGCCTCCACGCGCTCCACGGCGAAACGCACGACACGCAAGAAGCGCCGCTAACGCCAGGGCTAGAGACTGAAAGAGGGAGGGCACGCCCCTGGCGTGCCCTCTCTAGTTTCGCTTCCCGCGGCCCATCCCGGGCTTGCGCCCGTGATTTGCCTTCTTGCTTCGCCATCCCAGCTTTCCGCTGGTCTTCTGTTTCTTCTGTCCTTTACCCATTCCTACCTATCTACGCGAGGAAGTATCCCCGCACCCTCTTCGCTCGCCACCTTAGTGGCGAGCTTTATTGCTTTCTCGCTACGCCAAAGAGATGGAGCTGCAGCGCGCGCGTCGGCGGCGCGATGAGCTCGGTCACGAGCCATTGTGCGACCGAGTCCGGCTCCGCGTCCTCGGCAAGTCCGACACGAAGGCGCGCCGTCGCGACGTGACCGCGGACCGAGCGCGCATCGACCCCGAGGGTGCGCGCCGCCTCGGAGAGGGACCGCTCCAGGATGTCGCGGAGCACGAAGGCGCCGAGGTCCGCACCGCGCAACGCGTACCGGCCCACGAGGTCGCGGAGACCCGCCGCGAAGAGCCGGCCGCCCTGCACCGCGTCCATGATCGCGATCGCGACCTCGCCGTCGACGTCTCCGACCCGCAGCAAGGCCGTGACCTCTCCCGTCGGAAGCCGGCGCGCCTGCTCGAGGCTGGAGATGAACCGTTGCACGACGACGTCGTCGGCGACCACCGGGCGCGCACCGTCGCGCCTCATCGACGCGACCGTCCCGAGCGCGGCGGCGAGCGCTCGCCGCAGCCCGTCGAGATGCGCGAACTTCACGACCTCGACGACCGCCGGGTTGCCGAGCAGGAGGCGCGAGATCGGCCGATCGCGCTCCGCGACGATGATGACCGGCACGGCGTGCTCGCGCGCGAGCTCGACCTCGATGCCGACGCCGAACGATGGGATGCCGGCGTATGCGATCACCACCGCGGCGCCGGTGACATGCGCGCGGTCGATCTCATAGACGGCGCGTGGATCGAGATGCGCCGCCGTGACCGGATCGCTCACACGATGCGGGAGGTACGCGCGGAGGCCCGCGGCCTCGGCGATCTCCGCGAGGACTTCGTAGAACACCTTGGTTCGCGGGGCATCGTCGATCGCGGTCAGCGCACCGGAGATGTACGCCTCGCCTACCGCGACGGGTGTCCTCTCCCTACCTTCGTCCATGGGCCGCTCATGATGCTCGGGGCGTCAAGTTACGCACGTAGAATCCGACGGATGCCCGAGCAGCGCGTTTCCGAGTACCTCCGGCAGCTTCCGCTCTTCTCGCGACTCCCCGATAGCGAGCTTGCAGAGCTCGCCGACCGCGTCCGCACCAAAAGCTTCAAGCGCGGCGAGATGATCTTCCGGAAGGACGATCCCGGAACGCACCTCTACATGGTCCTCGAGGGCGGGGTGAAGATCGCCCTCCCCGGCGAGTTCGGCCAGGAGGCCCTCGTCGCGATCATGCGGCCCGGGGAGTTCTTCGGAGAGCTCGCTCTGTTCGACCGGAGCCCCCGGTCGGCGAGCGCGACGGCCCTCGAGGACACGCGCGCCGCGCTGCTCGCGGGCGACGACTTCCTCGCCTATCTCGAATCACACCCGGCCTCGTTTCGCGTTGTCCTGGAGACGCTTGCTCGCACCATCCGCCGACTTTCGGACCGGGTCGAGGACCTCATTTTCCTCGACGTCCCGAGCCGGGTCGCCAAATATCTTCTCGACCTCGTGAGGTCAAGCGGGGACGGGAGCGGGAACGAGCTGACCCTAACGCAAGACGAGCTCGCCGCGTTCATTGGGGCGTCAAGGGTGTCGGTGAACCGCGTCCTTGGCGATCTCGAGCGCCGCGAGATCATCTCGATCCGCCGTAGACGTATCGCGATCAAGGACGCCGACCGCCTCGCGAAGGAGGTCCGCTTCTAGGTGGCAACGCCGCGCAAGCGCCCGCTCGTGCTCGTGGTGGAGGACGATCCGGCGCTCGGCGACGTAATGCTCACCGCGCTCAAGGACGACGGCCTCGATGCGAAGCTCGCTCACGACGGCGACGAGGCAATGCGCGACGTCGACGATCTCGCGCCGTCCGTCATGGTGCTCGACCTCATGATGCCCAAGCGCGACGGCTTCTCCGTCCTACGCGAGCTCCGGGCGGACGGCCGCATCTCGCACCTTCCGGTGATCGTCGTCACCGCCATCTTCGGGATGTCCGAGCGCCTCTACGCCACGGAGCTCGGAGCTGCCGACTATGTCACCAAGCCGTTCGAGCTCGACGACCTCATCTCGCGCGTCCGCGCGCTCCTGTCGCCGACCGCCGCGTAACTCACACGCCTCGCCACGGGTCCTGTCACGGGGTCGGGGTCGCGCGCTCGCCTACCGGTCCGCTCCCCACACTTGGCACCGGTCGCGCTTGACGCGGCCGGTCAACGGCTCCCGCGCAACCCGCTCCCCGTGCCACCCGTGGCGCCCGCCGCGCCGTTCCGCGTCGGCTAGGCGCGCGCGGCGGCGATATCTGAGGTGCAGTGCGGGCAGCGCGTCGCGCCGAGAGGCAGGTCATCGGCGAGGCAGCGCGGACAGGCCTTTGTCGGTGCGGGTTTCGGTACGAACGACCGCCCGATGAGGAACACGACGAACGCGACGATGATGAAGGTGATCACGGTGTTGAGGAACACGCCGTAGTTGATCGTCGCGAGGCCCGCGTCCTGCGCCGCCTTCAGGCTCGCGGGGTGCTTTCCCGACAGGTCGATGAAGAGGTTGTTGAAGTCGACCCCACCGAAGAGCAGCCCGACCGGCGGCAGGAGGATGTCTTTGACGAGCGAGTTGACGACGGCCGCCAGGGCCACGCCGAGGATGAACGCCAGAGCCAGTGCGAGAACGTTCGCCTTCAGTAGGAACTGTTTGAATTCGGACAGCATCGAAGGAGCCCTCCCGCGCCAGATGACGGGACGTAACGGCAGGGCCCGTGCCAGCTCTCTGGGCGCACAGGCGTGCCTCTTTTGTCTTGACGCCGTCCGAGCGGCCCTGATAGGCTCTTAGCACTCTCGACAGGAGAGTGCTAATTGACGAAGAAACCCGATTCTGCCGAATTTCCCGAGCTCGATCCGCGCGCCCGACAGGTGCTCGCCGCGGTCATACGCGAGTACATCGCCACCGCCGAGCCCGTCGCGTCGACTCAGCTCGTCCGCGGCTACAAGCTCGACGTCTCGGCGGCGACCGTCCGCAACGAGCTCGCCGCTCTAGAGGAGGCCGGCCTCTTGACGCACCCGCACACGTCGGCCGGGCGGGTGCCGACCGACCTTGGCTACCGGTACTTCATCGAGACACTCATGCCGAGCCCCTCGCTTCGCCCCGAGGAGCAGGTCACCGTCTCGCACCAGTTCCAGCAGGCGCTCCAGGACACCGCGGCGTGGCTGCGGGTCGCCGCGTCGAGCCTCGCACGTCTCACGGCGGAAGCCTCGATCGTCACGACCGCCGCGAGCAAACGCACGACGCTCCGTCACGTCGAGGTCGTGCCGATCCAGGAGCGGCGCGTGCTCTTGGTCGCGGTCGTCGATGGTGGTGCCGTGCGGCAGCAGATTCTGGAGCTCGGAACGGCCACGACGGCCGACCAGTTGCGCTCGCTCTCGACCCGGCTGACAAGTTCGTTGGGCGGCGCGACGGCGACCACGGTCCGCGACATGGTGATGGCCGAGAAAGGCGCCGACGCGGACATCACCGGAGCCCTGGCGCGGATCCTCGACGAGTACGACACGGTCCGCGCACGCGAGGTCTACGTCGACGGCTTTCAAAACATCCTCGCCCAGCCTGAGTTCGCCGAGAGCGATCGCAGCCGGGCGATGCTGAGCCTCTTCGAAGATCACACGAGGCTCTCCCAGATCCTGCCGCTGGACCTCGGGGACGGCGAGGTGCACATCACGATCGGTCACGAGCACCGGCACGAGTCGCTGCGGGATTGCAGCCTCGTGATCGGCCGTTACGGCGCGAGCCGCGATGTCGTCGGTTTCGTCGGCGTCGTCGGCCCGACGCGGATGGACTACGCGCGGTCGATCGGCGCGGTCCGCTACGTGGGGTCGCTCATGAGCGACCTCGTTCGAGTCATGGAGGGACGCTGATGGACGACAAGATTCGCCGAGCGGAGGAGCTGCTCGAGCAGCGCGCACGCGAGCGCGGTGGGAATGGACACGCGAACGTGGAGACCGAGGGCCCAGCCGCGGAGCAGCAGGCCGCTCCGTCGCCAGATGCCCAACGAGTCGAGGAGCTCACCAACGATCTGAAGCGAATCGCGGCGGACTTCGCCAACTACCGCAAGCGCAACGAGGCGGAGCGGACCGAGTTCGCCAAATTCGCGAAGTCGGATCTCATCGCGAAGATCCTTGATGTGCTCGACGGGTTCGATCGTGCGCTCGTGACGATCCCGGAGGAGCTCAAGGGGACGTCGTGGGTCGAAGGCATGTGGCTTCTCGAGCGAAAGCTGCGCGGCATACTCGAAGCGGAGGGCCTGAAGCCGGTCGACTCGATCGGCGCGCAGTTCGACCCCTACCAGCACGAAGCCGTCGCGCACGTCCCCTCGGATCAGCCGGAGGGAACGGTCATCGCGGAACACCAGAAGGCATACCGCCTGTACGACAAGCTAATTCGTCCGGCGCTCGTCACCGTCTCAAGTGGGAGCGAAGGCAAGGAGAAGAACTAAATGGCAAAAGTCATCGGCATCGACCTGGGAACCACGAACTCGGCCGTCGCTTACATGGAAGGCGGCGAGCCGACGATCATCCCGAACGCGGAGGGCGGGCGGATCACGCCGTCGGTCGTCGCGTTCACGAAGAACGGGGAGCGTCTGGTCGGCCAGGTCGCGAAGCGGCAGGCGATCACGAACCCCGAGAACACCATCTACTCCGTCAAGCGCCTCATGGGTCGGCGCTTCACCGATTCCGAGGTCCAGCGAACCATGAAGATGGTCCCGTACAAGATCCAGCCAGCGTCGAACGGCGGCGTCGAAATCGTCCTCGGCAACGGGCAGAAGCTCACGCCGCCTGAGGTGTCGGCGATGATCCTTCAGAAGCTGAAGACCGACGCCGAGGCGTACCTAGGCGAGAAGGTCAATCAGGCGGTCATCACCGTTCCGGCGTACTTCGACGACCAGCAGCGTCAGGCCACCAAGGACGCCGGTCAGGTCGCCGGTCTCGAGGTCCTCCGGATCATCAACGAGCCCACCGCTGCGTCGCTCGCGTATGGCCTTGACAAGAAGAAGGACGAGGTCATCGCCGTGTACGACCTCGGCGGCGGTACGTTCGACATCTCGGTCCTGCAGCTCGGTGAAGGCGTCTTCGAGGTAAAGGCCACCAACGGTGACACGCACCTCGGCGGCGACGACTTCGACCAACGGGTCATCGACTGGCTCGTCGATGAGTTCAAGAAGGACCAGGGAATCGATCTGCGCAACGATCGTCAGGCTCTACAACGCCTCAAGGAGGCAGCGGAGAAGGCCAAGATCGAGCTCAGCTCGACCCAGCAAACCGAAGTCAACCTCCCGTTCATCACGGCCGACCAGTCCGGACCGAAGCATCTCGTGATCACGTTGACGCGCTCGAAGCTTGAGCAGCTCGTCGGTGACCTGGTCGAAAAGACCACCGCGCCGGTGAGGCAGGCGCTGAAGGATGCGGGCGTGACGCCTGATCAGATCAACGAGGTCGTTCTCGTCGGTGGCCAGACACGCATGCCGCTCGTCGTCGAGACGGTGAAGAAGCTCTTCAACGGCAAGCAGCCGAACCAGAGCGTGAACCCGGACGAGGTCGTGGCCGTCGGCGCCGCGATCCAGGCCGGCGTGCTCAAGGGCGAGGTGAAGGACGTCCTTCTCCTCGACGTGACGCCGCTTTCGCTCGGCATCGAGACGCTCGGTGGGGTCGCCACCAAGCTCATCGAGCGGAACACCACGATCCCGACATCCAAGTCGCAGGTCTTCACAACCGCGTCCGACGCGCAGACTCAGGTGGAGATCCACGTCACGCAGGGCGAGCGCGAGCTCGCCGGGGACAACAAGAGCCTCGCGCGCTTCATCCTCGATGGGATCGCACCCGCACCGCGGGGCATTCCGCAGATCGAGGTGACGTTCGACATCGACGCGAACGGCATCGTGAATGTCAAGGCACGTGACAAGGCGACTGGCCGCGAGCAGCACGTCACGATCACGGCGTCGAGCGGCCTCTCCAAGGACGAGGTCCAGCGCCTGGTCAAGGACGCCGAGATGCACGCCGAGGAAGACCGTCGTAACCGCGAGAAGATCGAAGTCCGGAACCAGGGCGACACGATGGCTTACTCCATCGAGAAGACGCTCCAGGATCTCGGCGACAAAGTTCCGGCGGACACGAAGAAGGACGTCGAAGAGAAGATCGCGGCGCTACGGGATGCACTCAAGACGGACGACGTCGAGCGGATCAAATCGGCGACCGAGGCGCTCCGGGCATCCTCGATGAAGATCGGCGAGATCATGTACCAGCAGGAGCAGGCGAAACAGCAGGCGGAGCAGCCAGGACAGCCTGGACAGTCTGGACAGCCTGGCGCCGAGCAGCCTGAGGGCGAGCCCGCGGGCGCCGGCGCGAAGCGCGACGGCGACACCATCGAGGGCGAATTCAAGGAGCAGAACTAGCACTGCGACGCTCTGACTGAAGACGGCGCGGCGAAACGCCGCGCCGTTTTTCGTTTCCTTAGGCGCAAATTGTCCTCATCACGCCTGGACGTATGCTCAACGAGCAAGCGGCAGCTGACCGGGGATGGGAGCGTGGGATGACCAGCAATCTCGTGCGTTTCGTGTGTCGCGCAAAGGGGCACGTCGAGGCAACACCCGACGAGATGGTGGACGCCGGCAGCCCCGTCACGATCCACGACGGCGCCTGGGCGTACTGCCCTGCGGGAGCGCGTACTGAGCACGACTGGGAGGAAGTCGAGCCCGTCAGCCTCGCGGAACTGAAGCTCATCAAGCCCGTTCGCCCGCGCGAAGTCGCCGCCGAGGACTCGCGAACCTAGGGCTTCACCATCACGACGCCCACCATCCCGTAGGCCTCGTGCTGCGGGAAGTGGCAGATGAACGTCAGCGGTCCGGGTTTGTCGAACGTGAGCGTCGTCGTCTTCACGCTGAAGGGCGGGAGCGAGATCTCATTCGGGCGATCGCCGTGGATGGCCTCCGTCCCAGCGCGGTGACGCGCGTGGAAAGACTCGTCGCCGACGAGCCATTCGTGGTCGATCGGGTCGTCGTTGATCAACGTGAACGTGATCGGCACGCCCATCGGGACGTCGATCTTCGTCTGGTCGAAGTGCGAGTAGTGGATACGGATGCCGACGTGCGTCGGGAGCGGCGCGGCACTTGCGGTCGTGCAGGCGCTCGCCGCGAGTGCGGCGAGCGCCAATGCGACGAGGGTGCGGATGATCACCCGATCACCGGCTGGGACTTCCGAAGCAGGAAGATCGCACCGAGCGCGGAGAGCCCGATGCCGATGAGCGCGATCTGATCGCTCGAGGGCTGACCGGAGGATCCGGTCTGGCTCGCGGGCGCCTGCAGGCCTGCTGCGACGCGCGACGGGCTCGTGCCCTTCGCGTCGACGGCGAGGTCATAGGTGAGCTGACTGGCGGATGCATCGATCGAGATCTTCGTCAGCCATCCCGACTGCGGGACCCAGTCCATGCCTTTGTCCGACCGAAGATCGTCGAGGAGCGAGGTCGTCGCGACGGCGCTGTGGTCGAGACGCATGCCGTTCGCGAAGGGGTAGGGCAGGAGCGCGGGGCGCTGGTCGGTGAGCAGGAACACGTCGGCGTCGACGCGGTCGTCGGCGTTCTTGCCGAGACCGAGGATGCGAAGCGGCACCCATGGGTTCGCGGTCGGGATCGTCACGTGGACCGGCGTGCCGTCGCCGATCCGCTGCCCGCGAGCCTTCGCCGCGTCAGCGTCGAAGACCGCGGCGAGAAAGATCGGGCTGCGGTTCGCGTAGAAGTCGAGCACTTCCGGCGCCGCTGGCGGAAGACGGAAGCCGTGCTCGGTGGCCCACTGGCCCACCTCGGCGCCGCCGCCCTTGAGGACGGTGATGTCGAGTGCGTCGATGCGAACTTCGAGGAGGACCTGAGCCGCCGAGCGCACTGAGTCCGCGACCCCGAACGCAAGCGGGACGCCTTTAGGAATCGGGTTTGTCTCGCGGATCAGGCGCTGGAGGGTCCAGGCGCCGCCCTTCTCGACCTTATCCGGAACGCCCGGGAGCGGGATGAGCGAACCGAACTGTCCCGAGCCACCCGCGAACTGGAACGAGGTGACGTAGTGCTCGACGCCGTCGTGATAACCCGCGAAGGTCGTCGTGCGGAGCAAGTTGACCGCGCCGTTCGGGCCGATGAGGCCCGCGCAGGCCGCGGCCGGCTGCGTCGTTGCGATGAGCGCCGCAGCAATCGCGGCAAAGCCAGCAAGGAACCGTCGCATACCAGCCTCCTCTCCGGCCCAGGGCCGGGATGCCCATATGACGACCACCGCGTCGGGGGGTTCCACGGCGAGGCCAGGTGATTTGGAAGAGTCTTGACGACTCTTCCACCCATGGAATAGCCGCAGGTACACTTCCACCCATGGAAGAGTGGAGCCAATGGACTACCGCCTAACCAAGCGCGCGACGCTGCCCTCCGTAGGGGCGCTCGACGATCTGAGGTGGCTGTTCGCCAATTTGGGAATTGATCCTCGCTACCGGGAATGGTTTCAACATCGGGCGTGGGTCAGAACGATCCACGGCACGACCCGCATCGAAGGGAACAGCCTGAACGATCTCGAGGTGGAGGAACTCCTCGAGCGCCTACCGACCACGCGGCAAAAGGACGCGCTCGAGGTGCTCGCGACGCGGAATGCTCTTTCGTTCGTCGACGAGGTGGCACCCGACCCGAAACTCCGGATCGACGAGCGGGTCATTCGCGAGATTCACAAGCGAGTGCTCGACGATATCGACCCCGCTCTTCGCCCCGGCGAATACAGAACCGGCGAAAACCGAGTTGGTGATCCGGAGGGGAACATCATCTTCGCCACCGCCTTGTCAGGCGACGTACCGGATCTCATGCATCGACTTGGGGGCTGGCTGCGGGACAGCGGAGGCCGGGAACACCCGGTGGTTGCTGCGGCGCTCGCGCATCTAGAGTTGGTCGCCATCCATCCCTTCTACGATGGCAATGGGCGGACCGCTCGTGCGCTCTCGCGCATGCTTCTTGTCCACCACGGTTTCGCACTGGATGGCCTGGTGTCCCTAGATGCTTACCTGGACCTCCAGCGCCGTGAGTATTTCGCGGCAATCCGCGCCTCGCTTGGCAAGGGTTACGCGCGAGGCTATGACGCCACACCTTTCGTGACCTATTTCTTGGGCGCAATTGCGGGTGCCGCCGAGTACGTGCTCTCCCGCGTCAAAGGGGTTACCGAGCTGCTGCGGTTGCTACGCGATGAGGTCGCCCGCGGCCAGCTGTTGCCACAGCTGACGGACCCACTTGTGTTTGCCTGGATCAACGGCAGCATCCGACCCGGCGATTACCGTTCGATCACTGGTCGGACCGGACCCAGCGCGACGCGTGACCTTTCGATAGCTGTGAAGACCGGCTATCTCACGGCAAGTGGCGAGACGTCGTCGCGCCGCTATCTGACAGGGCCGAAACTTCATGCGGTGCAGCCCATCCCGATCACTCCCCGCGTCAGCTGAAGCGGGCGGTCACCATGGCGAGGAGGATGAGTGCTCCGACGGTGAGCTGGACATATCCAAATCGGCGGATGCGATCGGCGAGCACCGGCATCTGCGCTGCGGCCGCCGCGTCACCGCCCGCGGCGAGCGGCCCGATCGTGATGAGCCGAAGCGCCCACCGGGCGACGGTCGCGCGGCTCGCCGCATAGATGCCGACCGCGAGGATGATCCCCGCGAGGATCGCCCACGACCACCTCGTGTCGAGCCGCGTGAGCTCCTGAGCCCGCCCCGATGCGAACAGGTTGAGCAGTCCCGTGAGGATCGTGAACTCTGCGAGACGGAAGATGTAGTTCAGCTGCCGCGGGACGAGGTTCTGCATGACGGCGCCACGCGCGGCCGGCGGGCTGGCGGTGAGCGCCGGGAGCTGTACCAGGAGCGTGTAGAAGGCGCCGCCGATCCATAGAACACCGGCGGTTACGTGCAGCCACTGCACTCCGATGCGGAAAACGGCGTCCATGGCCCCCGATAATGACAGGAGATGGCGACGCAGACCGATTACTACGCACTTCTCGGCGTCTCGCGTACGGCGACGGATGAGCAGATCCGGAGCGCCTACCGGAAGCTTGCCCGGCAATTCCACCCGGACGTGAACAGCGCGTCCGACGCCTCGGAGCGGTTCAAGGCGGTCACCGAGGCGTACGAGGTGCTCACCGACCCGCAGCGCCGCCAGCGATACGACATGTTCGGCTCGGCGACCGGCGGGATCGGCGACTTCGGCATCGGCGATCTGTTCGAGACGTTCTTCGGCGGGGACCTGCGCCGACGCGAGGCTCGCGGCCCGATGCGCGGCGCGGACCTGCGGATGGAGATCGAGATCGACCTCCTCGACGCCGTCCAGGGGCGCGAGCGCGTCATCACCGTCCCGCGCCTCGAAACCTGCGAGCGCTGCCACGGGAACGGCGCGGAGCCGGGCACGTCCACCTCGACGTGCTCGACGTGCAACGGCCGCGGCGAGGTCCGTCAGGTGCAGCAGTCGGTGTTCGGCCGCTTCGTGAATGTCTCCACCTGCCCGCGCTGCGGCGGGGCGGGGAAGACCGTCGACAAGCAATGCGCACAGTGCCGCGGCGAGGGGCGCGAGCGCAAGGACCGCGAGATTGGACTGACCATCCCGGCGGGGATCGACGACGGCCAGCAGCTGCGTGTGGCCGGCGAGGGCGAGGCGGGCATGCGCGGCGGACCCACCGGCGACCTCTATGTCCTCATTCGCCTCAAGGAGCACCAGCTCTTCCGCCGCGAAGGGGACGACCTCGTGCACCTCGCGCGCCTTTCGCCGTCGCAGGCCGCCCTCGGCGACGAGATCAGCGTGCCGACGATCGAGGGCGCCGAAACGAAGGTGCGGGTACCCGCGGGGGCGCAGCACGGCCAGATGGTCCGGGTCCGTGGGAAAGGCGTGCCACATCTTGGGAGCTCGGGCCGCGGCGATCAGATCGTGTATCTCGACGTCGTCGTCCCGCGCACCCTCACGAAGGACCAGCGCCGTCTCTACGGGCAGCTCCGTGACATCGAGGGTCCGACCTCGCAGGACGGGGACACTCAGGACTTCTTCGGTCGCATCAAAGACGCGATGGGTGGCGGCTAGCACGGCGGGCGCACGTGTCCGCTGGCTCGAGATCGCCGTTCCCGCCCACGCGGAAGCGGTCGAAGCGGTAAGCGAGATCCTGAGTCGGTACGGCCACAACGGGATCGCCGTCGAGCTTCCGGTCTCGCCTCGTGGGGGGGCGGATCACACCGTGAAGGCGTATCTCGTCGAGGACGTGGACTCTTACGCGAAGGTCGCGGACGCGCGCGACGCGCTCGGCCATCTGCAGGCGTTCGGCCTCGGACCGATCGGTGAGCTCGCCGTTCGCGCGGTCGACGACGAGGACTGGCTCGAAGCGTGGAAGGCGACGGTCACGCCGATCCACATCGGCAGGTTCCTCGTCCGGCCGACGTGGTCCGATGCCGAGGAGGATGGTGCGATCACCATCGCGCTCGATCCGGGGATGGCATTCGGGACCGGTCTGCATCCGACGACGCAACAGTGCCTCGAGGCGGTCTCGTACCTCGACCTCGAGGGACTTCGCGTTCTCGATGTCGGCACCGGATCCGGCATCCTTGCGATCGCGGCCGCCAAGCGTGGCGCGCGGGAAGTCGTCGGCGTCGACACCGATCCACTCGCGGTACGCGCCACGAAGGAGAACGCGGAAGCCAACGGCGTCGTGATCGACGCGCGATCCGGATCGGCCGCGGAAGTCGACGGGGCATTCGATGTCGTTCTCGCGAATCTCGTGGGGCCGGTCCTCGTCCAGGTCGCGCCGCACCTGCGCGCGCGGCTTCGGAGGTCGGGCTCGCTCGTGGCGGCCGGGATCACGATCCAGGCCGAGCGCGACGTGCTCTCCGCGTTCGTTGCCGAGGGTCTCGGGATCGTCGACCGCGACGAGCGCTCCGACTGGGTCCGTCTCGTCATGACAGCTTGACGACCGGCTCATCCCTGGCCGGATGACCCATCGCTTCTTCGTGGACGAAGACGTCGCCGACGAGGTCGTCTTACATGGAGACCGCGCCCATCAGATCGCGAACGTCCTGCGTCTCAAATCCGGCGAGGAGATCACGCTCGTCCGCAACGGGGTCGAAGCGCACGTCGTGATCCAAAGTGTCAGCGCGAGCGAGGTGCGAGGTCGGTGTGTGGCGAAGCAGTCGGTCGATGCCGAGCCGCGCGTGCGCCTAACGCTCGCCCTTCCGATCCTGCGTGGAGATCGGACGGAGGAGGTGATCGAGGCCGTCACGCAGCTCGGTGTGTCGCGGATCGTCCCCTTCATATCCGCTCGTTCCGTGGTGCGGTCGCTACCGGACGGGAAGCGCGCGCGTTGGACGCGCGTTGCGCGCGAGGCGGCCGAGACGGCGCGGCGTGGCCGGATTCCCACGATCGACGATCCCCGCGAGTGGGGTCGGCTGTTCGAGGCACTGGAGAGTCCGATCCTCGTCGCGTGGGAGAGCGAGGTGCTCGCCAAGCTAAAAGATGCGGTCCCGCAAACCGAGAGGCTCTCCCTTGTGATCGGTCCGGAAGGTGGTCTTTCGATGGAGGAAATCGCTGTCGCTCGCGACCACGAGGCCGTCACCGTGTCACTTGGGCCGCGCAATCTCAGAAGCGAGACCGCGGCCATCGCGGCCGTCTCGCAGGTGATGGCGATCCTGGAGCGCTAGCGCACGACGGTCCGGTCGCGGACGGCGGCGACAACGTAGCCGATAAGCACTGCGTAGAACACGGCGTACCCGAGTCGCGCGCTGGCGAGCGCGAGAACCATGGCGGCCGCCCACGCGGCCGGTGCGACGAGGATTCGAATGGTCGTAGCCCGGGCAGCTTTTGCGTCGATGGGCGACTGCACAAGCTCTGGATGCCGAAGGACATAGATCCAGTGCGCGTATTGGGCGAGCCCCAGCGCCTCCAGATGCAATGCGTACAGGATCACCGCGACAGCTTCGTCGGGGTACCGTCCGAGGAGCGCAGTGGTGAACGGGAGGAGTGAGATGAAGAAGAGCTGAAGGACGTTGAGGAACAGCGCGGCCCGATTGACGCGGGCCAGGTGGCTCAGGTTGATCGCGCTTCCGACCCAGTACGTGCCGAGCACCGCGAAGCCGAGCGCAAAGCTGAAGAGGTTCGGGGCGATCGCGATGACACCCGCGACGAGCTCGGCCGAAGATCGCGCGTCCGGCACGTGCAGCTCCAGCACAAGCAGCGTCATCGCGATCGCGTAGACGCCATCGGTGAGCGCGTGAAGGCGGTTCACGTGATCGCCACGAGTCCTCGTTCCTGTAGCTCGCTCCGGTCGAACAGCGCGCGGTTCAGAAGCACACGCGCCGCGGGCGCGCCGGTCGCGAGGTCATCGCCGATTCCCGCGGTCAGGCGACGCGCGAGGATGAGCGCGAGCGCCGCGACACCCGCGAGCACGGTGGGCGTGACCCCCTCCTGCTCCCAGATCACGGCGGGGAAGACGGCGTAGGAAAGAAGATTCGCGATGGGCAACAGCCGCTTCGGTCGCGGGGTGACGGTGATGCGGAGCACGGCCGCGACGATCACGGGGATCCACGCGATAAAGAACGCGATGAAATCGGTTGCGAGCTGGAAACCCCACGCGGTCGCGTTCGCGCGACCACCGTCGAACTGATGAAAGACCGGCCACATCTGCCCTGCGATCGCGGCGAGGCCGCAGAGGAGCTGGGCCTCAAGCGGAAGGCCCAGTGCGCGCGTGATGACGACCGCGGCGAAGCCCTTCGCGCCATCGAGTACCCCGCCGGCGACCCCGTGGAGCGGAGTCACGGCCTTCGCGAGATTGGACCCACCGAGCTTGCGCGACCCGAACGCGCGAAGGTCGACCCCCTTGGCGCGAGCGATCCAATACGGAAAAGAGATCGAGGCCAGAAAGTAGGACGCCGCCACGGCTAGGGCGTCGATCACGCCGGTACAGTACGGACGCCCTGCCGTCCGGAGGCGGTAAACATGCGCATCTTTACCAAGCGGCGACTCCATCTATTATTCGAGTGTCCGGCCTTTGCGGGCCGGTTTCCTTTTGAAAAGAAGGCGGGGTGACCAGTAACCGTTGTCGGAAGTGATCATTGGTGAAGGCGAGTCTTTTGAGGCAGCGCTTCGCCGATTCAACAAGAAGATCCAGCAGGCCGGGATTCTCGCGGAGGCCCGCCGCCGCGAGTTCTACGAGAGGCCTGCGGCACGCCGCAAGCGCAAGGAAGCGAAGCGCCGCAAGCGCTGACGCGGAGCTAGGCGCATAAGCGCGCAATTGAAGCAGCGGCTCGAGAGCGATCTCAAGTCCGCGATGCGCTCGGGCGAGACCCTTCGTCGTGACACCGTGCGCTTTCTTCTCGCAGCGATACAGACCGAGGAGAAGGCGCGCCTCGGCGCGGCGGTCGACAAGCTCGTGTCCGAGGGCAAGGACGAGACCGCGCGTCAGGTGTGGCTCGGGCAGCACAGACCCGGTGACCTTGACGACGTCGCGATCACCGAAGTGCTCACGAAGCAAGCGAAGATGCGCCGCGATTCGATCGAAGCATTTCGCAAAGGCGAACGGCCCGATCTCGTACAGAAAGAGGAGAAGGAACTGGCCCTCATCAGCGCGTACCTACCAGCACAGCTCGACGAGACGAAGATCCGGGAGATCGCGGCGCGCGTCATCAGCGAGACCGGGGCAAAGGGTCCCCAGGACACGAAGGTCGTGATGCCGAAGGTCATCGCCGAGACGAAAGGCCGCGCCGACGGCAAGGTCGTCTCAGGCGTCGTCGCCACGCTGCTGAAGGAGCGCGCGTCGTGAGCGCGGCGGGCTCGCAGATCACGATCCTCATCCCCGATCCGGACGAGATGATGTTCGTTGCGGGCGACAACGAGTCGAACATCGACCGGCTCGAGCGCGAGTTCGGGGTGAAGATCGTTTCTCGCGGTGCGGAGCTGCGCATCAGCGGCGAGGCGCCGGCGGTGGCGCGGGTCGGCGATCTCGTCGGCGCCATACGCACTCTGTCCGGACGCGATCAATCGCTTCGCAAGCCCGCGTTGGAGCGGCTGATCGGCGATGCGAAGGAAGCGCCGGTCACTCCGCCCTCGGAATTGCGGGAGGTCGTCGCGACGACGACGCGCGGCAAACGGATCTCGCCGCAGTCGGAGAACCAACGTGCGTACATCGACGCGATCCGCAAGCACGACCTCGTCTTTGCGGTGGGTCCTGCCGGCACGGGCAAAAGCTTTTTGGCAGTCGCGATGGGCGTCGCGGCGCTGCGCGATCGGAAAGTCAGCCGGCTCATCCTCACGCGCCCAGCGGTCGAAGCGGGGGAGCGGCTCGGATTCCTCCCGGGCGATCTGCAGGAGAAGATCGATCCGTATCTGCGCCCGCTGTACGACGCGCTGTACGAGCTCATGCCGCCGGAGCGTTTCGCGCGCGCCACCGAGCGCGGAGAGATCGAGGTCGCGCCCCTGGCGTACATGCGCGGGCGCTCCTTGAACGAGGCCTTCATCATCCTTGACGAGGCGCAGAACACCACGGCCCCGCAGATGAAGATGTTCCTGACGCGTCTCGGGTTCGGCTCGCAAGCCGTTGTGACGGGCGACGTTACCCAGATCGACCTCGCCGGGGACAAGAGTGGACTGGTGCTCGCTCGCGAGATCCTCCGAGACGTCGAAGGCATCGCGATGGTCGACTTCAACGACCGCGACGTTATCCGCCACGAGCTCGTCGCGCGGATCGTCCGGGCGTACGATCGTTTTGAAAAGGGGAACGCCCCGAAATGATCCGCCGGCTTCAGGTGAGCAATCCGCGATTCGCGCAGCTGCGGGCGGCCGTGGGCACCGACCCGCGCGCGCGCGCGACGGCATTCGTCCTCATCGCCGGGATACTCACTGCGGTCGCATTGCTCGTCGCGCCGCCGGCCACGGTCACCTATGACGTCGGCGCGGTCGCGGACCGCGCCATCCGCGCGCCCCGGAGCGTCTCGTTCGTCTCGGAGTCCCTCACCGAAGCCGAACGCAACAAAGCCGAGGCCGGCGCGCAAAAGCAGTTCGCGACGGATCTCACGATCGTCACGAGCGCGAGCGCTCGCGTTGCGAGCGCGACGAGCGCGATCGGCCGCATCCGCGGCGACGCGGCAGAGACGCGGGACCAGAAGATCACGGCGCTCACCCGCCTGCCGGACATCGCGCTGACACCGGCGCTCGCGACCGACATCGTGGATATGACGCAACCGGAGTGGGACCAGGTCGCGGCGGGGCTCGATAGCGCGCTCCGCACGCTGTATGCGCAAGGGATCCGCGCGGAGCAGCTCGACGCCGCAAAGGCCGACGCGGTGAAAGCCCTGCCGTCGGCGTGGACCGAGCGCCAGAAGCGCGCCGGCGGGGAGATCCTCAAACAGAACCTCAACGCGAACGTGAAGATCGATGAGTTCGCCACGAGCCTCGCGCGGCAGGACGCGCGCAACGGCGTCACGCCGGTCCAAGTGCAGGTGACGGCCGGCGAAGTGATCGTTCGCGACGGCGACGTCGTGACCGGGCTGCAGGTCGAGAAGCTCCGGGCGCTGGGGCTCGCCAACGAAGGCAACGACTGGCGAGGCGCGATCGGGCTCGTCCTGTGGGCGGGGTTGATCGCGGGCGTGCTCGCGCTCTTCCTCGAGCGCTATGCGACGGAGGCGTGGCTCGAGGACCGCAAGATGATCCTCGTCATCCTGTCGCTCGTCGCGATCACCGCCGCGGGCCGTGCCCTGGTTCCAGGGCACACCATCGCGGTGTACTTCGCGCCGTTCGCCGCGGTCGCGATGATGCTCACGGTCCTCGTCGGTGG
>Ga0207684_10002783_pt1 | contig 17392 bp, 23 predicted proteins | sample KBSK5501metaG_FD_184342 | JGI IMG/M metagenome (GOLD analysis project Ga0207684, IMG submission 184342) | Corn, switchgrass and miscanthus rhizosphere microbial communities from Kellogg Biological Station, Michigan, USA - KBS K5-50-1 metaG... | ecosystem: Host-associated > Plants > Roots >...
CCTTCCGGCTTGAACCGGAACATTGAACCGTCATCGTGAATGCCGATACCAAGGCACGAACCGTCGCTCTGATAGTTCGCGCAATGCTCTTTGGCTAATTGGAGCGGCGTCATACCTTCCCCGCTTCCTCCGCGTTCACCAGCCGTTGCAGTTCCTCGTATGCCCCGTCTTCGGAGCCTGCTATTGCGCCTCTATTCGCCGCCTTGCTCGGACACGGCCCGTTCCCGCAATACAGAATCAGCCCATAAAGGTCTCGATTCCCATTTTCCTTGATCCTCAACGGCTGCCCGCACACCGGGCAGTTGTGCGCGCTCTTGGTCATATAACCGGAAGCTCCTGCGGCTGAATCTCCATGTCTTCCAGCGGCGTTCCCGCCAGCCGCGCCACCGCACAGGACAACGGATAACGAGCTTTTAGCCAGCCTTCGCGGACAACAACGGAGTCAAGCCAGTTGTTTGCAACGAGCCTCGGCCTCTTTGGACCGCGACGGCCTGGGATAATGGTGACAGTCGGTTCCCAATACGATTGCTCGTGAAAGTATCGGCGGAAGTATTCGCGGAGTTGCATGTTCAATTCCTTATTCTGGCCAAAGCGCCAAGCCGTGCAATCTCACTGCGCCGACTCGCGGTCAATTGCATCGCCCGGTTCCGGCCTCCACGTTGACCAGCCTTGCGCCAGACGTTCCGCATTTGCTCCAAGGTCGTGACCTTCGGCGAGACTGGTGGCAGGTTGACCGCCTCGTTCAAATCGCATTGGCCTTTGCGCTTGTAGGCTCGGATAACCTGCCCTTCCAACCGCGAGCCATCTGACTTTTCGCAAAAGCGCAGTGTGCGGAACGCAAGCCCCTTGTCGGCGTGGTCGGCCTTCCTTTGCTTCGGGCTGTCAGTCAGTCCAACGTATCGGCATTTGCCGGTTCCATCGAACAGACCGTAAATCGCTTTCATCGGTTCCAACGAATACGCCAACGGTTAGGTATTGTCAAGCGTCGGTTCCAATTATTCTTTGACTGTGCGTTCCCCTTTCGATTTGCGCGGCTTTCCCTTCGGCCAGCCGCGCCGCCGTCCGTTCCGGCACGGTGCAGACCCGTTCCGTTTCGATGCCCGTTTCTTCGCTGCCGACTTGCGACTGCCCAGTATCGCCATTGCCTTGCTGATGATCGCGCTTTCGTTCACGCGACAATCCTAACGGCTGGCAAAAGATTTTTCAAAATAAATCTTGTATAACCTAACGGATAGCTTAATCTCCGTGTAACGTAGTAATGCAAACACTCAAAAACAAGTAACCACGGACAAGGAAAGACTCAATATGAGACCTGAAAAGTTAACGCAGTTTCTAATCAAAAGCATCGGGGCAAGGCGTCGTGTGCTCGTAAAGGGCAAGCCCGGCATCGGCAAATCAGACATTGTGGCGCAAGCAGCCAACGAAGTAGGAGCGGAGCTTGTCCTGATGCATCCCAGCATTAGTGATCCTTGCGATTACAAAGGACTTCCATGTCTTACCAATGGTGGAACAGAAGCGCATTTTCTCCCCTTCGGGGACTTGTCGCATCTGTGCAAGACAAAGACACCAACGGTCGCTTTCCTTGACGATATCGGACAAGCCGCGCCAGCCGTACAAGCTGCGCTCATGCAGCTAATCCTTGCGCGGTCAGTCAATGGAACCAGCATAAGCCCCGAAGTAGTATTCGTTGGCGCAACCAATGACACAAGCCATATGGCGGGCGTGTCCGGGATGATTGAACCGCTCAAGTCCAGGTGGGACACAATCCTTGAGCTTGACGTGAGTGTGGATGATTGGAGCGGGTGGGCGTTGGACAATGGTTTGCCGGCTGAATTAGTCGCGTTCATTCGCTTTCGGCCAGCCCTGCTCTCGGACTTCAAGCCAACGAAGGAAATCAGAAACAGCCCGTGCCCGCGCACTTGGGCCAGTGTCGGTAATTGGCTATTGGCTGGTGTCAAAGACCTGGAAGTGTTCACTGGCGCGGTTGGTGAAGGCGCGGCGTCTGAATTTTTCGCGTTCATGGACCTTTACGCCAGTCTGCCAAGTCTTGACGCGATACTTCTGGACCCGACCAACGCGCCAGTCCCCGAAAAGCCGGCTGCTCTTTATGCCGTTGCTGGTGGTCTGGCTCGCAAAGCTACTCCGCAGAACCTTGAACGGGTAACACGTTATTACAGCCGTTTGCCAAAGGAGTTTGAAGTACTCGGCATGCGCGATGCCTTGAGACTCGATAAAAAAATCACCATGTCGCCGGCCTTTGTCGCATGGGCAACCAAAAACGCGGGGGTGTTATCGTGAATTTACGCCAGGCAGCCCGCAAAGCCTACAAGACAACCGATGCGTTTCAACTCGAACGATTGCTTTCGGAACAATCCCGCTGGAAACGCAAGCTGACAATCGCAACGAACAAGCTCGCCGAAGTCCGGGAACGCATTGACGAATTAGCCGGCAGACTGAGCAACGAGAAAGCGGGGGTCGATGAAACCAAGTGAACGAATGCAGAAGGCGCGCATTGCCTTGGTGCTTGACCAACCTTTCTTCGGGGCTTTGTTGCTCGGCTTAAAGCAAATCGAAGACAAGCCCGGTGCGTTCACCAAAACAATGGCGACCGATGGCGTTTCGCTCTATTGGCATCCGGCCTTTGTAGAAACCCTGTCAGACCGTGAAACCGTTACCGTTCTCGCCCACGAGGCTTTACACGCTGCGCTACTTCACCCCTTGCGCCGAGCCAATCGTGAAATGCCCGATTGGAACGTTGCTTGCGACCATGCCATTAACCTGCACCTTGAAGACTGCAACCAAACTGCCCGCACTAAAGGCCAGCCTGAACCTTTCCCTTGGCCGAAACTCCCCGGTATCTGCAAAGACCCTCGGTTCGCTGGTCTCAGTGCCGAAGAAATCTACGGACAACTCGCCGGTGAGAAGCCGCAAGACAAGCCCGGTGATGACCAACCGGGCCAGAACGGGCCAGAATCACCCGGTAAGGGCGATTCTAGCGACGAACAAGGCATGGGGGGTGTCTTGGATGCCCCAGGTGACGAAGCCGCTAAACAAGAACAGGAGGCACAATGGAAAGTCGGCCTCATCCAAGCCGCGCAAGCTGGCAAGCTCGCTGGCAACCTCCCTTCAGGCATCGCAAGGTTAGTTCAAGACACAATCAATCCTCCGGCTGATTGGAGAGACCTGCTTAGAGCTTTTGTCCGCACGTCCGCCAAGGATGATTACTCTTGGACTCGACCCAACCGCCGGTACGCATCGACGGGTTTTATCCTGCCCAGTCTCTTCTCGCAACGACTTGGCAGAATAGCCGTGGCCATCGACACAAGCGGTTCAATCGACTCCGCTTTACTCGACGAATTCCTGAGTCAACTCGAAGCGATAATGCACGAGTGCCGGCCAGAAACCGTTACCCTGATTGACTGCGATACAACAATCAATTCTCAGCGGGATTATGAGCCAACGGACACACTCCCGCGTGAATTTAACGGCGGCGGCGGTACGGACTTCCGACCTGTATTCGACGCACTGCAAATCGACCCTCCTGTTCTACTGATTTATTTCACGGACTTGGAAGGCAAATTTCCCAAAGAAGCACCTGCTTGGCCGACTCTTTGGGCGACATATAACATGGACAAGCAAGCTCCATTCGGTACAACACTAAAACTACGGTAAAACCAACGAACACAATGCAAATCAACGACAAAGCCCTCTTAGTCAAACTGAGCATCGGCATGCCCGGTAACTCCCGCAAAGATAAACCGCTCACCGCTGAAGTAACAGCAAATCATTCACTCGCCGCCAATGCCGGTAGATGGAATAAAACCCTCTATCCCGCCGAAGCCTTTGAACCTTTAGTAACCCTCTCCGGTTCAGCCCGCACATTCCATTACGAGAACACCCTGCCGTGGTTAGATGACGGCATGCGCATCCTCCCGACACTCAATTACGAGAATTACACCAAAGCAATGCGCGATTTCCGAAGCAAATTCGAGTCTCTTGCTGACTCGCATTTCATCCAACAATTGACGCACTGGGAAGCTAAAGCCCGTTCAATGCACAATGGCACTTTCCGACAGGAGGATTACTTGCCCGCACACAAGCTCACCAAAAAGTTCAAGTTTGTTACCGGCTGCCAGCCGATACCAACCTCTGACGATTTCCGCGTCAAATTCTCGGATGGCGAAATGCAGTTGCTCCGCTCGGACATGTCCGCTCAACTCGACAAAGCGATCCTGAATGCCGAGTCCGACTTGTGGCACCGTCTCGCAGACCCACTCTCCCATCTCAGCGCTAAACTTGCGGACCCAGATGCCAAGTTCAAGGATTCAATCCTCGGCAACCTATCCCAAATCTGTGAGCTTATCCCGAAGCTAAACCTCACCCAAGACAAGCGGCTCGCCGGCTTCGCCTCCGAAGTCCAAAGCAGACTGGCCGGCCTTGTCCCCGACAAACTCAGGCACCAATCCAGCGATCGCAACGCCGCCCGCCTTGCCGCCGATCAAATCCTTGCCAAAATGTCTGCTTACATGCCGGAGGCGACCAATGAATGACCATAACGATTGGCCCCATGAACCCTCCGACGCCTCTTGGGGCGGCGCCTTAGCCTGCCTCGGCGCCTTCATCCTCATCGTCGCCATAAACGTCGCATTCTCGTACCTGTGGGAGTTCTTAGCCCAGTAACCAGACCAGTCCCATCACGCCCAGCTCACCGCTGGGCTTTTCTTTGCTCTTGACTCCATCACCTGTCGGATTTACTTACAGCCTGTGTCGGATTCGCTTACACCAAGTCAACCTTCAAAGTCAACTGTCCCGCTTGATCGTCGCCGTGGCAATTCTCGCGGCCTTACTCAAGCCTACGACTTGCGCGATGCCTTTGCCAAAGAAGCTCTTGCGTTGCTTGCTGATACTGTTGCTCCTGACCTCGAACAGCGTTGTAGACGCGCTGTTGCTGCTACGTCGCTCGCTAAAGGCTGGGAAGCTGCCTGTGACTGGGTGAGGATAGCACGTGGTCGTCCTCTTCCAGGTTCGCTCCGCCCGACCAAGCAGACCAACCACCGCCAACCTCGCCGTGGTCTAGCTCCCAAACAACCACAAGCCCCGCCGATACCCGGCTCGACCAACGCCCAGCCCGAGCCGAATGCCTAGGGAGTCTCCTTGCGTTCTGACCCGTAGTGGCACCTGACACCGGGAGGGGCCATCGGGCGCTTCTGTCGCGTGATGACACCCCCTTTCTGTTGGGAAACGGTTTTTGGTAACAAAGCTGGTCCCTGGTTAAAGGGCACAGCGAGACACCCCTTCTTTGTTGGGAGATGGTTTCTGGTAATAAACTAATTATGAGCACATTACGAATGTATCGTGTGTAACATTGGTGTTACGGTGGATAGATACACGACCCCCAAGACAGGTGGTGCTTACCGGAGAGCGTGCGGTGAGCGTGAGGGCCGTCTGCCGGGGATTAAGCCGGACACATGCGGGGGCATGGGTGACACCCCGCCTCAGAGAGCGGTCACTGGATGAGTGGTGAGGGGTAGTCTGTGCGTTGGCCTGATGGGGGATTCGCTGGGAAGAACAACGGCATGGATGAACTATCAGCTATCCTGTTGCTCGACAGGCGGCGATTGCGTTGATAGCAACTCTGGGTAGAGGTCCGACCAGAGGTAGCGCCCGGATTTCTGCGGGCGGGCAGGCCAATGGGACATTCACCGATCATCCTGGGAAATTGGCGCCGGGGTGTTTGGTCTTCGCTGTAAGAGAGAAGTCGCCGTCCTGGCCATACAGGATTAGGCGCCCGGCACAAATTGGCAGCAGCACCAAACACGAAATACAAATTTCACGGATCAGATTTTCTGTCAAGTGTGGATTGCGCCGGACAGATTGTGTGATATGGTCGGGGTGTGAACGTTGACCTCACACAATCAGCAAACCGTTTTGCCGCGTGGCTTTCGTGTCTGATCGTGGCTCCCATGATCAGGTCAACCGCGAATGTCCGCGCGGCTTTCAAGTTAAATCCATGAACAAAACATTCGTAACGGTCTCAGGTCTTTGGATGCTGAGAATCCTTGCAGCAGTATTCATCATGTCGCCTGGGGTCTATATCGCAGCCCGCGCGGGAGGACACGGCGGTGGCCATTCGCACTCGGCATCGCATTATACATCGCCAGCGACGACGCATAGCTCGACATACGCGGTTGGAGTAAAACGGGATTCAAGCGGAGCAATCGCCCGCAGTTCAACCGCGCGCTCGGAATTTTTGAAAGCAAGCGGCTATCCGAACGGTCGTTCAGGGTATGTTGTGGACCATATCATTCCGCTGAAACGTGGCGGGTCAGATACGCCGTCGAATATGCAGTGGCAAACCATCGCGGAAGCCAAAGCAAAAGATAAGACGGAGTGAAAAGAGTCTGCTGGCCCGCTTGGACTTACCATCCAGGCGGGCAAATGGATTGAAAGAGTGAACCATGAAACCAACCAGACACAAGCCCCAGAGCAGGCCGGTGCGGGCGTATCGGAAAGGATGACATGCACTGGGACCAAAGGACGGAATGATATGGGTAAATGCACCAAATGCGGAGTGAGCTTCGTGGGCACGCCTGAGAATCCACCGGCTGACGGTCTGTGCAAGTATTGCGAGATCGACCAACTCAAGGCCGAGAATGGTAAGCTCCGAAAGGCATTGGCGGAACTCGTTGGCGCAAGCACCAAACAGGAACTTGAGGAAATGGAAACTGGCCTGCGACTCATGCCCGGCGTCGAGCGCGACAAGATTGCCGCGTTAAACGCAGTTCACGCGCTACAGGAGACCGCTGCACCATGACCACGCCGCAGGCCGAGAGATGAGCAAACTGCCACAACGCTTGTTTGAGGCTTTAACAGCCGTCGTGAACAATGAAGGCGACGACCTTTATTTTGCGCTCGGTTATCTGTCGAAATCCACAGCTAGAAGTTATCTCTCGCAACTCAAATCTCGCGGACTCGCTTATACGTACCTCAACAACGGGACCGTGGAAGTGTGGGCAAATGATAAGGGCAGGAAACTTTGCAAGCCGCCGCAGGCCAAGGAAGGGTTGAGGTACCACGATGAGCGGAATCGCAGATGACCTTGGGCACTTGAAGCACTCCGAAGCCATCGGTTACTTCAACAACCTCATCATTGACCTGAAGCTCCAAACGCTCGGCAAAGAGCCGCGCGAACCGTTCACGATGGAACGGCTCGACGAGGCGACAAGGCATGTTCAGAAGCTCATGGAATGCCGCGAGAAAGTGCGATACAGATGAAACCACGATGAGCGCACCCGCCCGCCAACCGGAGATGGATGGATTCAAATTCGAGCACATCCTGATTTCAGTGACAATCGCGCACAACAGGTCAATCGGGCAGTTCGATGATTCATGCGCTCATCAAATCGAAAAGGCCATGAAGGGGTACCAGGGCATTTTAATGGTGGACGCGCAGGTGCAGTATCGACACGGCTCAGCAGGCCAGCACGCCAAGGATTGCGCGTGCGGCTTGTGCAACAGGGTGCGTCAATCGCAGGAACGAACTGAGGTTGCGCCGGTCAAGGGGATTTGAGAGGGTGCGGACGTGCCGAGTTTGGATTTCAGCGACGTGCAGGTGAGGAACCTCGCCGCAGCCAAGAGGAAGCTGGAGATACCGGCTTTCGGAGCCGGGTGTCCAGCGACGACGGATGCGTTGCCGGAGGGAGCTATCAACAAATATCTTGGCAGTGAGCCGGGGGCGAGGTCGGCAGCGGACTCCGCATTGTCCGCAGCGATAGCACTAAAAGAGAATCCATTGACGTTTGGGTTGCCGATGGTGCGGACGGTCAATGCGGTGGCGATGCCGGCGGCGACATCGGGTGTGGACGGGTATTTGAGTGCGGCGGCTTTCACGACATTCGCGGCCAAGGTTGGCACAAGCCGCTTGATTGCGACGACAGCACCGTTAACAGGCGGTGGAGACCTGAGTGCCGACCGGACATTAGTTCTGGACTTCACGGCTGCGTGGACGTGGACGAAGATGCAGGTCAACGCAACGGGTGTTGGGTTCAATGGCGCTGCGGCGGTTGGTAAAAGCGCGGCTTACACCTTTTCTAATCAAACCGCCTTGCGGACAATTAACGTGAGTACCGCCACACTCACCGACGCGCTGAATTGCTTGGCGGCAATCGTCGCGGATTTGAAAACTGTTGGGTTATTCCTATGATCCACGGCGCGATACCGGCGAACACCGACTCAGGCGGCGGTTGCATTCGCGCTGGAAGCGTCTCCGTGCTTCTGACTGACCTGACCAAAACCGTTACCTTTTCGACACCCATGCCGAGTGCGTCTTACGTCGTAATCCTGGCTCCGAACGGACTTTTGGGTTCATTCACCGCATCGGCGTTAACGGCGAATGGATTCACTCTCAATCTGCCCGGCGTGACAGGAGTAGTTGGTTATGTTGCAATCAGCCTTGTATGACCGACCCAGCCACATGCGATCATCCGAATCGGCATCTCACGGTTGAGCCGAAGCTCGCCGTTAAAGACGGCAAGCACTTGGCTTGGCTCCGAATCCGATGCTCCAAGTGCAACGCGGTGTTCCCGGTGCTTAACGGTCAGACGGAGCCGCAGGTGGAACCACCGATAGCGCCATGAAAATCTCTGAAGCACGAGTACTCAAGACCGACACGCCAATCATACCGGCTAATAGCGAACCGCACTTCACGCTCTTGTTCACAAAGAGCGAAGCCGACGCGTTGGTGTCGTGCCTTGACGTTACGGTCAAGGCGACTGGGGTTCAGGCGATTCAAGCGGTTGCGCTTTGGCTCGACAAGATCAAGGACGCCATGAAACCATAGCGGTGGACGGGTGTGACGACGGCTATGAAATATGTTTCCACACTTGTCGGCGTAGAATTTTCTCAATGTGTCCAGCCGTTACCGGGAATCGTTCAGCGAGTTTTCTTGCCGACACCTTATATGGAATCCAAGCAGCGTGAATTTCTTTCACTACCTGTTCGGTCAGTTTCGACGCGTGGTTGTCCGATCCGCGCATGACGAACAATCTGCCATTGGATAGCGCATCCTGAGAATTACTTTTATCTGTCCCAAGGAACAAATGTGCCGGATTGCAGCAAGGGGGATTGTCGCAATGATGACAAACAAGCAAACCGTGTTCAACTGGCCCAAAGTGCAAAATCCACGAGAAGCGATGTGCCCCGATGTCCTTTCCATTGAAACGTATTTTACCATATCCATCTTGGACCCTATGCAATTGCCATTCCCAACACGGGCCATCTCCATTTCGTTGGATCAAAACATACGATTTGTGAAACACGTCGATAGTCTCTTGTAAAGTGTAAGATCGAACACACGGTCTTAACCTTCCGTTGCTATCCAGGCGAACTGCATACTTTCGATTGGCCCAAAAATCTCTTGTTGGTGGATTCATAAATAAAAGCCAGCCGGTCTAGAACCGTAGCGTCGATCAGTGGGACTGACCGCAGTTCCAAACAGACTGGCAAAAAGGTGAGGCTGCACACGCTACGCTAAAGCGTGATTGCATTCTGAAACTTTTACTGTTGGAGTCAAGGCGATATGGCCAATGGAAGCGACGTGCGGATGATAGATGGGCAGTTCGATTGGCAGGCCGGCGTCAATTCGGCCAAGGTCAAAACGATTGCTTCGCAGACTTATCCCAAGGGACTCGCAAGAGATCAACTGGTTTGGCTCGTCAACGGGACGGTTCGAGGCGGCGGCATCACGCAGAGAACAGGTTTTCAGCCGTTGGTGCAAGGCGCGCCGTGGACTGGACTTTATCAAGGCGGCATTTTGATGGAACGGGAGTTTGGCGATCCTTACTTGGTGTTGGCAATTAACGGGGAACTCTGGCGCGTGCGAGTGGACACAGACAACAGTGTTCAAAACCTTTCAACGATTTACGGACCTGGATTGACGATGCCTCCAGCGCAACCGGAAGCCTTCTTCGCTCAAGGAGAGTTGTTCGTTGTGTGGCAGGCCGGCGACGATACGACGAATCCAATTTTCTTTTGGGATGACGGCGCGGCTTTGATCGGGATGCGGCGCAGCAACGGTTTTGTGGGTGTTGCTGACCCGACCAACGAACTGCCACCGGCATTGATGATGGATTATTACCAGCTTCGCATGTGGTACGGATTCCAAAGGAACTACGTGGCTGGCGACATCGTTACGAACAAGGCAAGCGGAACCGCACCGTTCGATTATCGGGACAGCATTTTGAAGGTCACTGAAAATCCGGTCGCAAAAGCCGGTGACGCATTCACAATACCGAGCACAGCCGGAAACATTCGAGCCTTGAAACACGCGGCGAACCTGGACACCGCACTTGGCGAATCCAATCTTTTCGTTTTTACAAGGAAAGCCGTCTTCGCTTGCTCGGTGCCGATCACAAGGGACGATTGGACGAAGGCCACTCTGGACCTTATGCCGTTGCAAAAAGTCGCCCTGATTCAAGGTGGCAGTTATTCGGAGCGCGGAGTCGTGGCGGTGAACGGCGACCTTTTTTTCCCGTCGCCTCCCAACGGAGATATTCGCTCGCTCACGACCGCACTGCGTTATTTCAATCAATGGGGTAACATTCCGATTTCCAGAAATGAAAATCGCATTCTCCAATTCAACGACCGTTCAAAACTGCGTTACACAAGTGGGATTGCATTCGACAATCGGCTGTTGCTGGGAAGCTCGCCAGTCCAGACACCCGCTGGTGTCGCGTCCAAAACGGTTTTGCCTTTGGATTTCGACATCATCAGCACGCTCGAAGAACGTACTGCACCTGCCTGGGAAGGACATCAGCAGGGTGTTCTGATTCTTCAAATGTTCGAGGGAGATTTCGGCGGGCGCCCACGAGCCTTCGCCGTTGTGTGGAATGAAGTGAACCTTGCCGTCGAGATTTGGGAGATCACAATGGACTCGAAGTTCGACAACGGGGACAACCGTGTCGAATGGGTAGTGGAATTTCCGGCGTACACTTGGGGCGACGTTCTCAAGCTCAAGAAATTGGTCGGAGGCGCGATATGGATTGATAAACTTTTCGGGACAACTCAGTTCACGCTTCAGTATAGACCAAATGCGTATCCGTGTTGGATAAACTGGCACTCGTGGGAATCGTGTTCCGCTCGTGATTGTTTGGAAGATATTCCGACTGATTGCGGGTATCCGAGTGAGGCTTGGTGCGAGGGTTATGAACCGGACATGGAATTTCCCGTGCCGCCTTCAATCTGCATCAGCACACGCCAAAAGAAACCGTCGAACTTCGGTTATCAATTCCAGGCCAGACTGATTATCAAAGGCTGGTGTCGCGTTCGCGGCTTCATCCTGTATGCTGAACCTGTGATGAAACCGCCGTGGAACAATTTGATTTGTTAGCGTATGCCAGTCTTGCCGTGTCCAACAAAGTTCAACGAGTGTTCGCCGTGCGCGGATGACACACCTATTCGGAACTGGACGAGTGAAGACCCGGATGGACAAGTGTTCATCGGCATTTTCAATCAAGGGCCAACAGCCGGAACTTTCTTTGCACCCGGTTGTGTTGCGCTCTGTGAATCGGCAGTGAGCCAGCAAGCCGCCGATCTTTGCGCGGCTCGCCAGGCGTTCGAGTGCAGCATGGACAACGCGCCGGCCAAAAGAAACTTCGCGCCGTCGAACAGGAAGTTTGGCAACTCGCAGCAATCGTGCGAATCAGTATGCGGCGATGATCCAACGGGTGTGACCAGTGTTGTCGCGCCAGGCACGGTCGTCAGCGGCACGCAAGCCGACGCTGATGCGCGCGCACATGCTTTGGCCTGCAAGGAAGCCGATAACAAGGCAGTGTGTTTCGTGACGGCATCACCGCTTGATCCTGTGTGCGTCAACACGGGCATGTCGGTTGTGTTCGAGGCCAGCGGTGGCGACGGTGAATACGTGTTTGCGCTTGATAGCGGTGCTCTACCAGACGGCACTGAACTCAACCCGCAGGGAAATCTTTTCGGGACTCCGACTGTCACCGATTCATTCACGTTCGGTCTTTCTGTCACGGACGGGACGGGCACCAGCGTTGTAAAGGCGTTCACGATTGACGTGGTTGAGTTGCCAACCTCCTCGCTGACTGACGCACTGGTGGACATCGTGTACGGTCCGATTACGATTCCGACCACGGGATTTATTGCGCCGATGACCTGGGCAGTTCAAGGCGGCACGTTTCCACCCGGCATGACATTAAACGCGACGACCGGCCAGATTACCGGGGCACCGACGAGTGCTGGCACATTCAATTTCACTTTGCGGCTCATTGGAACCACGGCCAGTGGAAAACAGGCGCAGTGTGACACGGATTACACGTTGATCGTCAGGCCGTGTTTATGGCAGATCAGCGATTATGCGGACTCGCCTTTTATTCCTGCCGCTGGTGATGCGTCCACCGATCCGGCATGGTCTGGATACGTCAACTATATCTCCGTCCCGCAAGCTGGTCTCATCGCGGAAGTGGACGTGATGCGTGACAATCTGAACGGATTCGTTAATCCGCATGTTTCAATCGCCGGAAAACGAGTTCACTTCATTACACTCGTCGGCCCCATTTACGGCACGTTCACCCCGCCCGGCCCAGGTGTGCTTGGACCGCCACCGCCTGCATCACCCGATACATGGTATCATTTCAGTTGCTCGGTCAAAGTCGGGGCGGCTGAGTCGATTGTCTGGGAAGGCTATAAGGTGAACGGGGACGTATCGACACGAGCGGGTACTTATTTGAAATTTCAAGGATCGGATGGCCGGGCTTCAATCGTCATTGCTGCGTGTTGACATTTCAGTTTGAGGGTTCAATCTTGGAGGCGTGTTCATAGTGACTCGGTTCTCTCATTCCGGGTCCGAATGGTACTTGGTGCATCGGTGCCGCTGGTTCGTTGGCCAGCGGCGCTTTTTATTTGGGCTTGTGTTCAAGGCGGTTAAGCGAGACAACCATTTCGATGGAACGCCCTCGTCTCATGGATTTCATGGCTTCTCGTGGCCCCGGCCTGCTTGGAATCTGTTCCACCGATGTTGCGGGATGCGCTGCCATCGTTAATGCGGCGACTGAACGATTACTCTACGCGAAGGAGGTCGGCGATTCCGGTTGGATCGGGACTTGGAGCGAATTGCAATTTTCCGCCTCACAAACTGAACCGCTCATCACGACTCCGTTTGATGTAGCGCGCATTCAATCAATCAATCTTTGCACCAATCCAATCCCGTTGGTGAACGAGTTCTATTCTTACTTGAGATTCGGTTTTGGGCGCTGGCCGAAGTCGAGTTGTGCGGCTAATCGGTGCGCTCCACTTGTCGCGTATGACCGTGGAAAATTCCCGACGTTCAGTGACATCATTCCGCCAGATAAAAAGGTGCGAGTCCGACTGACTGATTCAGGAGACGTGGGAAAACGTGTCCTTCTGCAAAGCAAGGATGCAAATGGCCAAGTCCGTTACTCGCTTGACGGGACGGTACAGGTGACGGGTGATTTTCTTGAGCTTGCGGCGCCGTTCGTGGATTCACCGGATGTTGTCAGTCAAGTGCTCGGCATCCAAAAAGACGTTTGCCTTGGGCCAGTCAGCTTTTACGAGTTGGACACCGTTGGAGCGACTGAACGATTGATCCTCACCATGCAACCCGGCGAGACCACGGCTTCTTATCGCCGGTACTACATTGGAGGTTTGCCGACGAGTTGTTGTTCGGCGCCTCCTGCCACGCCTGGAACAGTTCAGTTGACGGCAATTTGCCAACTGGCGTTCGTGCCTGTCGCTGTGACAACCGACTGGCTCGTTATTCCTTCGATTGAAGCTCTCATTAACGAATGCCAGTGCGGGCGTTATTTGGGCATCGACGAAGCGAATGCAAAACAGATGGCGCAATTTCATCATGGTCAGGCAATTCGACTGTTGCAGGGACAGTCTGTTAATGACCAAGGAGCACTGTCACCGGCTGTCTCATTTGCTCCTTTTGGCTCTGCGAAATTATCCCGCGCTCGCGTGGGCACACTAATTTGATATGCCAACTTTTCAAGACCCGCGCCGGTGGGCGAGCTACACCGGCTCAATAAGCGGTGGTGGCCAGTACAATCCTAGGAATCCAGCTTTTCCACCGACCGCGAGTGCGCCGCCAGCGTATCCGGGGTTGCATCCGGCGATCACGGGTCTGTTGACGCCTGGGCTTGTGCCGGACATCGCACGGCAATCAGCGGAGGTCGCGGCGGGTCGTGGCGTGGCCGGCAGTCCGGCAGCCGGTTCAACGGCGGTAAGGATGAGCGAACAGAATTATCTTCAGCGGCTCGCACTGGCGCACACGCTGATGGGCGGTGAAGCGCAAAACTTGTTGCCCTACCAAATTACACCGTATCAATCGGCTGAATTGCAGAGCCAACGCGACATTGCCGGCGCTCATTACGGTGGTGGCGGCGGTCAGAGTTATGCCGGTGGCGGCGGTGGCGCCAGACCAGCACCAGCAGCGGCAGCAGCGCCTTGGGCTGGATTCTCCGAAGACTTTCATGGCACCAGACCGTTCGAGTACTCGAAACCGCCTTGGACAACTGGCGCTGGCGAAGGCGTGCCGGGCGCTGGCCAGCAACCGACATTGGATGACGCTTTCGATTGGCTTGGGTTTGGGAATTTCGGCAGTCAACCAGGTGACGTGAGCGGCAGCACCGAAGGCGACTGGCTAGGATCGTAATTATGCCTTATCCACCAGTACAGCAGGACGATGAGGACGTAGTTCACTACGGCGATTTGTCGGAATCTATCAAGCAATACGGTCCACCGCCAACCTTGCAACCCGCACCTGCACCGCCACCCGATCAATCTAGCGGCGTGCCAGGTGTCAACGCTCCTTACACTGCGCCGGGGTTCGTGCCCGGTGCATCTCAAACGCCGGATTGGGTCATCGGCAATGCCGCTGGCCAACTCAGCGCCGGTCAGCCCGTAACAGCCCTGCCAAAGCAAGATTGGTCTTACCAGCAGCAACAGGCGGCGGTCGCTCGCCTTGACCAGTACGACCAGCAGGCCAAAGCCGCTGCCCAAGCTCGTGACCAAGCCGCCAGAGACGCACGCATGTACGATCAAATGATGCGCGTGGCTCGAAGCACCAAGGACATTGAGATTGCGCGCCGGTCCATTGACGTGATGGGGCTACAGAACGACATCGCTCGCGGAGTGCCGATTCACGAAGCTGTCTCACGGCATCCAATGGCTTTGGGAAGTTCTTACGGCGGGGCTGTGAAGGCGACTGCGCCAGTTGTGCCGCCGGCTGTCGTTACCGATCCAGTCACAAAGGAACGGGCTTGGGTATCAGGCGAACACGTCACTCGGATTCCAGCCGAGTTGACCGCGATGGGCACGCCTCAGTCAGCAGATGTTGACGGAACCAAAATGGTGCAACTGGCTCCGAATAGATGGCAACAAGTCAGGGAACCAGCATCTGGCAAATTGACTGACCAACAGAAAAGCCGGATTAGCTCATTGGGCAAGGAACGTGACGCTTTGCAAAAAGAGATGAGCGGTTTCAGTTGGGAAGCGAAGAAGAAAGCCGGTGGCGCTTTTGAGAAAGAGGTCGCGGATAAGGAAGGCCGATTGCAAACGGTCAATCAGCAGATAGAACAGCTTCAAGGCGGTGCTGCGGTTGCGCCTGTTGTCACCGCGCCAGCCAAACGCGCCGTGAAGAATCCCACAACTGGGAAATGGGAGTTGCAATGACATGCCGCAAACGGTCCAAATTGAAGGCGTGGGGCCGGTCGAGTTCGATGATAGCGCGACCGAATCAGACATCCTCGAAGCGGCTGACCATCTGACGGCCAAGCCAGCAAAGCCTTCTTGGTTATCCCGTTTTGCCCAGGCTTCCGCCGAAGCGCAACCCGACATTTCTGTTCCATCCGACCTCGCTGAGATGCCGGAAACGCACATGGACATTAAGTTGCCGCGTGCGGGTTTTACCCCACAAGCAGGCGATGAGCGCCCGTCTGGGCCGATGTTTGGGATTCCTGATCCCATCGCTCAAAGTCTGAGCCGTGGTCAATCACGGAAACTCGGTGCCATCACGCTCAATGCGATCGCCTCTGGCACTGAAGGATTACTGTCTCCTGAAACGCCTGGAATAATGGCCGCAACCGTGGCTGCGCCGGAGGTCGTTCTACCGCTGTTCACCGCGAGTATGGGCAAGAGTGCGGCTATCAATCTTGCCGAAGGTCTGGAAGCCATGAAGCAAGGTCGAGAGTCCGAAGGCGTCCAGAAACTCGGCGAGTCTGCAACGGGATTCGGCTTTGCGGTTGCCCCGGCTTTGCACCCAGGCGCTATGGCGCCGGCGCCAAAACCCGAAATTATCCTGCCTAGGACGCTCGAAGCCTTGCGTCAGACGGGTGTTGAAGTGCCGGAATCGGTCGTTTCTGGCGCATCACCTATTAGTACAATAGGTGAGACTCGAAAATCCGCGCCTTACCAGCGTCCAGCCCGGAGGCCGGAAGTGTTGCCAAAAGCGCAGCAATCTGTCCTGCAAGACCCGGCAGCCGGCGAGTATCGGGTACGGGAAGATTCGCAACGGCCAGAAATCGAGGCTGCCCAGGCCAAGGCCAATAAGGAGATTCAGGACGCATGGCCGCAGATGACCGAAGCGGAGAAGGAGAATGCCCGTCGTGGTCGAGGCATTCCTACCCGGTTTGGCGGACGGGCACCGGATGTTTCCGAAGGCGGCATACCACCAATTCCGACCGTTACCAAGCCAGTCGAACCAGCGCCGACGTTACCAGTTGTTGTTCCGCCAGTTGGCCAACATCAACCCATTATTCATGGAGCGCCAGCCGAACAAAAACCGCCAGAAACAGGAGGACCAGATGCCCTACCGCAGCCAAAAACAGGCGAACTTCTTCAGAATGTGCCAGCACTCGCCGGGGAAGGCGAACAAGCCGTGCCCGCCGCCGAAGGTGCTGAAGGAGTTCGAGGCGGCGAACAAGCGCCGCAAAGACCCGAAGTATCACTAAAACCGGACTGGAAAGTCATCGTCCAGGAACCTCGTGGCGCAGACCCCGGCCACGTTCAGTTCGTTGACCCAAGAGCTACCGAGACTTCCGGTAAGATTATCCCATCGAAAGACTGGCCAGATTTCTCAAAATTGCCAACTGGCAGTTACACGGTCGAGGAAGCGACTAAGATGTTGGGCGAACAGGCCAAGGGTCCGCCAACCGCCGAAGACATCGAAATGGCCCGCGTTCGAGCGTTGCCTGAAGGACCGGAAGGCGAACGCCAGTTGGTTGCCGAAGACATCGCAAAGGCGGTGGACGGCATTAACGTTACTGACATCGCTGGCAACTCGCCTGTGCCGGATTTGGTGCGGTTGATTCGACGTACGGCCCGCGATCCGGCGATGAAGACCACCGCAGAA